>ERZ1108170.27-NODE-27-length-112898-cov-5.149429_pt1 | contig 112898 bp, 113 predicted proteins | sample MGYA00403705_ERZ1108170 | MGnify/ENA primary metagenome ERZ1108170 (study PRJEB35170, sample SAMEA104062422) | human gut metagenome | biome: human gut; feature: human-associated habitat; material: faeces | place: Denmark | collected 2012-06-15 ...
ATGCGTACGTCGGAGGCTGACAGCAGCCAGCGTATGCTTAACGCTTTGCTGCCGGAAACGGTGGTGGCTGTGCATCGCCATCCCCGGTCGGCGGAGACGGTGGTGTGCCTTCGCGGAAGGATGGACGAGGTGATTTTAGAGGAGCGTGACGGGCGGCTTGTGGAGACGGAGCGCATACGGCTTTGTCCGGAGGAAGGACGCTATGGTTGCCAGGTGCCGCCGGGTGCGTGGCACACGGTGGAGGTGGTTGAGCCGTCGGTGATACTTGAGGCTAAAGACGGCGCCTATGGAGCTGACGGCAGTGAAATGTGGAACAGTAAACAATAAAAACAACATACACGATATGAGCATTTTTGCAGGAAAGACATTGATGATAACGGGCGGAACGGGCTCGTTTGGCAATGCTGTGTTAAACAGATTTTTACGTACTGACATCGGCGAAATCCGAATTTTTTCGCGCGATGAGAAGAAACAGGATGATATGCGCCATGAGTATCAGGTGAAATATCCGGATGTGGCTCATAAGATAAAGTTTTTTATCGGGGATGTGCGCGACCTTCAGTCGTGCCGCAATGCAATGCCTGGCGTTGACTATATCTTCCATGCGGCGGCGCTTAAGCAGGTGCCGAGCTGCGAGTTTTTCCCGATGGAGGCAGTTAAGACCAATGTGATCGGTACAGACAATGTGCTTACGGCAGCCATCGAGGCCGGCGTCGGCGCAGTAATCTGCCTGTCGACCGACAAGGCTGCCTATCCAATCAATGCGATGGGTACGACGAAGGCCGTGGAGGAGAAGATTGTCGTGGCCAAGAGCCGTTATTCGGGCAAGACCAAGATTTGCTGTACGCGTTATGGCAATGTGATGTGTTCGCGCGGTTCGGTGATTCCGTTGTGGATTGACCAGATACGCAACGGCAATCCGATTACGATTACAGAGCCGCGGATGACGCGTTTTATTATGTCGCTCGAGGAGGCGGTAGACTTGGTGCTGTTTGCATTCGAGCACGGGCATAATGGCGACATTCTCGTGCAGAAAGCTCCGGCGTGCACCATACAGACGCAGGCAGAGGCTGTGTGTGAGCTGTTTGGCGGCAAGAAGGAGGAAATCAAGGTAATCGGTATTCGCCACGGAGAGAAGATGTATGAAACGTTGCTGACCAACGAGGAGTGTGCCAAAGCGGAGGATATGGGCAATTTCTATCGTGTGCCTGCCGACAACCGCTCGCTCAACTACGACAAGTTTTTCACAGAGGGCGACCAGAAACGTTGCGATTTGACGGAATTCAATTCCAACAACACTCGACGTCTTGATCTTGAGGAGACGAAGGCAAAGATTGCGGCGCTTGAGTATATCCAGAATGAACTGAAGGGTATTAAAAATATAGCGAAATGAGAATTTTGGTGACAGGCGCGAAGGGTTTTGTCGGTAGAAACCTGTGTGCGCAGCTTAAGAATATCCGCGACGGAAAGGCGCGTTGCTATGGCAACGTGACGGTCGACGAGGTTATGGAATATGATCTTGACACCGACCCGGCGTTGCTTGATGAGTGGTGTGGCAGAGCAGACTTCGTTTTTAACCTTGCTGGAGTGAACCGGCCAAAAGACCAGGCGGAGTTTATGCAAGGCAATTTCGGGTTTGCCTCTACGCTGCTCGACACGTTGAAGCGTTGCGGCAACACTTGTCCGGTGATGCTCTCTTCGAGCATCCAGGCAACGTTGATTGGACGCTATGGCGAGTCGGATTATGGGAAGAGCAAACTGGCAGGAGAAAATCTGTTTTTCGACTATGGCAAGGCAACCGGGGCCAAAGTGCTTGTCTACCGTTTCCCTAATTTGTTCGGCAAATGGTGTCGTCCGAACTATAATTCTGCAGTTGCTACATTCTGCAACAACATTGCCAATGATTTGCCAATACAGGTGAACGACCGCTCGACCCAATTGGAATTGCTATATGTCGACGATCTTGTGGATGAGATGATTGCAGCATTGCGTGGCGAGGAGCATCATTGCGAGTTTGACGGAGTGAATACCGTGCTCTGCAAGGATGGTGCGTATTGCGCCGTGCCAGTGAGCCATCGTGCCACTCTTGGCGAAATAGTGGATTTGCTTGAATCGTTCCATTCACAGCCACAAACGTTGATGATGCCGGAGATTGCTGAAGGCTCGTTTGCAAAAAAATTATACAGCACGTATCTTTCGTATCTGCCCAAAGAAAAGGTGGCTTTCCCATTGAAAATGAATGTTGACGACCGCGGTAGTTTCACGGAATTACTTAAGACGGCAGATTGCGGACAGTTCTCGGTAAACATCTCCAAGCCTGGCATCACCAAGGGGCAACATTGGCACAATACAAAGTGGGAATTCTTCATCGTAGTCAGCGGACGTGCGTTGATTGATGAGCGTCGCATTGGCTCGGACGATGTGTTGCGTTTTGAGGTGAGCGGAGATAAGATAGAAGCTGTGCATATGTTGCCAGGCTACACGCACAATATCATCAATCTGTCGGAAACCGACGACTTGGTGACATTGATGTGGGCAAACGAACGGTTTAATCCAGAAAAACCAGATACATATTTTGAAAAAGTATAGAAACAATGAAACTCGATTATAGTGACATACATTTTGCCGACGACGGTCGATTGAAGCTGGTCATCATCGTGGGCACGCGACCGGAAATCATCCGTCTGGCAGCAGTAATCAACAAATGCCGTAAATATTTTGATTGTATACTTGCCCATACAGGACAGAACTATGACTACAATCTTAATGGTGTGTTTTTCCACGACTTGAAACTGAAGGACCCCGAGGTCTATATGGATGCGGTAGGCGATGATTTGGGCGCAACTGTCGGCAACATAATCAATTGCTCGTATAAGTTGTTGTCGCAGGTTAAGCCAGATGCGATGCTTGTGCTTGGCGACACCAATTCGTGTCTGTCGGTGATACCGGCAAAGCGTTTGCATATTCCTATATTCCACATGGAGGCAGGCAATCGTTGCTTCGATGAGTGCCTTCCGGAAGAAACCAACCGGAGGATAGTTGACATTATTTCCGATGTGAATATGTGCTACAGCGAGCATGCCCGCCGTTATCTGAATGCTTCGGGTGTGGCAAAAGAGCGAACTTACGTTACTGGGTCGCCGATGGCAGAGGTGCTTCATCAAAATTTGGCAGAAATAGAAGCCTCTGACGTACATGCGCGTCTTGGCTTGGAAAAGGGTAAATATATATTACTTTCTGCCCATAGAGAGGAGAATATCGACACGGAAAAGAATTTCAAATCTTTGTTTACTGCAATTAATGCAATGGCAGAGAAATACGATATGCCGATACTTTATTCTTGTCATCCTCGCAGCCGCAAGCGATTGGAGCAGAGCGGATTTAAGCTTGATGGACGTGTGATACAGCATGAACCGCTTGGATTCCATGATTACAACTGCTTGCAGATGAACGCATTTGCGGTTGTTTCGGATTCTGGAACATTGCCGGAGGAAAGTTCGTTTTTCACATCTGTCGGACATCCGTTCCCGGCAGTGTGTATACGCACGTCGACAGAACGCCCAGAGGCAATGGATAAAGGCTGCTTTATCCTTGCCGGCATTGATGAGCGTTCGCTGCTCCAAGCCGTAGATACAGCCGTGGAGATGAACATTAACGGTGACAATGGTATCCCTGTGCCAAATTATACGGATGAAAATGTGTCGACCAAAGTGGTTAAGCTTGTCCAGAGCTACACTGGAGTCGTGAATAAAATGGTTTGGAGAAAATAAAAGTCTTATAGATGAGAATCCTGCTTGTCACACAATACTTCTATCCAGAGCAGTTTAAAAGTAACGATTTAGCTTTTGAACTGCAAAAGCGAGGACATCAAGTGACAGTCCTGACAGGTCTGCCGAATTATCCTGGTGGGAAATTTTACAAGGGATATGGCGTGTTCAAAAAACGGAGAGAAACGGTAGAAGGAGTGGACGTGATAAGGACACTTGTTGTGCCTCGAGGCAATGGATCTGGTGCCCGATTGGCGATAAACTATCTTAGTTGGGCATTCTTTGCTTCAGTTCGTGCTTTGTTTTTGTCTTTCCAGAAGCGTTTTGATGCGATAATTGTTCATGAGACATCCCCAATTACACAGGGCTATCCAGCACTATTGGTAAGAAAAATACAGAGAATTCCAATCTATTTTTGGGTATTGGACCTATGGCCGGAAAGTTTGCAGTCGGCAGGGAATATTAATAATGAGTTTGTCTTGAATATATTTAAACGCGAGACAAAAAGGATGTATGAACATTCGCATAAGATATTGGTCAGCTCTAAAGGTTTTATAAAATCAATTTTAGAGAAGGGAGAATACTTGGACAAGTTGGAGTATTTTCCTAATTGGGCAGAAGACCTTTTTGAGAATGCTGAAATAAAGCCTATCCCGGATTTGAAAGCTGGGTTCAAAGTGATGTTTGCAGGTAATATCGGAGAAGCGCAGGACTTTGAGCACGTGATGCAGGCGGCGTTATTGTTGAAAAAGGAAAAGAATATACAATTCATTTTCATCGGGGATGGTCGTAGGAAGGAATGGGTTGATTCATTTATTGAAAAGCATCAGTTGTCAGACACAGTAAGCGCTCTTGGCCGCTTCCCAATAGACTTGATGCCGTCGTTTTTTAAGCAGGCGGATGTTATGTTGTTGGCATTAAAAGACGATTATATATTCAGTCTTACCGCTCCAGCAAAGTTGCAGGCGTATATGGCTGCGGCAAAACCGGTGGTGGCAATGATTGACGGAGAGGCTCGGAATCTTATTGCAGACAGCAACTGTGGCGTTTCCTCACCGGCAAAGGATTATCAAGGCTTGGCAGAAAATATTTTGAAGCTCAGTAAAATGAACGGCGATGATTTGCGAGCCTATGGCGAGAATGGATGGAATTATTATCGCAAATATTTCACCAAAGAAAAATGCATAGACAATCTTTGCGCTATGCTTGCAGATGGCAATAGCAATTGAAACATATCTGAGGAGGGTCGCAACGACGGGTTGTGGCGTAGAAGAGCTTGGCGCGGCGGTAAGAATCTGCAAGGCAGGGTGGAGTGCGCAACTCGATGGGACGCCATTGCTTGATGGTGTGGATTTTGTGAAAACAGGGAATCTGTTGTTCGCGAGAATCCGTGCGAAGCTTGCTACGGAGAATGATGTTGCGGCAAAATGCCGGTTGTTGGCGCTGATGCATGATGCGATGACTGGTGTTGGCACGGAGTGGTCGTCAAGGAAGGATGATGTGTTTGTCAATGCGTTTCTGACGGAAGCTGACGGCTGCTGGCGTGAGGCGTGCCGCGAAGAGGGATTGCTGAGGGCGTTGTTGTGCCGTGTATCTGCATATTATTTGTATTGTCAGGAAGAGGATACTAATTTGTCGGTGCGAGGATTTGTCGACGCATGTATTGACGGATGGCGGAATTCCCTGACTGAAAATCTATGGAAAAACACACCTGTTTCGTTGACTCTTGAGCGGCTTGCCGCAATGCAATCGGCCGCACAAACGGATGCTGATGTGGAATTGATGACACTTGTGGACGAGGCGTTGGAAAAATGTTGCGAAGTTGTCGTGTCAGGGCACTGTGGCTTGAAAGACCTTGCGTGTCTTTATGATATGCTGACGGTCGGCGGGCATTATGATAAAGCGTATCATTGTTTGGGCTTGAAGCCAGTGGCAAGGTCAGATAGTGATGGCTGGTTTGTGCGTCAATCGATGATTTTTGCATCTGAATGTCGTCGTGCGGTCAGTTTGTCGGCGGTATAATTTCGGAGTTGATTAGTTTTTTGTACTTTTGTGATGTTTAACGAAAAAACAGAGACATAAGATATGAAGACAAAAGACGAACTTATTGACGAATTGCTTGATTTGGCGTTTGCCGAGGATATCGGTGACGGAGACCACACAACGCTTTGCTGCATTCCTGCCGACGAGATGGGCAAGCAGCATTTGCTCGTAAAAGAGGAAGGCATTCTTGCAGGAGTGGAGATTGCCAAGAAGGTGTTCCATAAATTTGATCCAGAGCTGAAGATGACTGTGTTTATCAACGACGGAGCGCATGTGAAGCCCGGAGATGTGGCTTTCGTGGTGGAAGGCAGAGTGCGTTCGTTGCTTCAAACGGAGCGTCTGATGCTTAACATCATGCAGCGCATGAGCGGCATTGCTACTATGACGGCAAAATATATGGAACGATTGAAGGGCTTGAAAACAAAAGTGCTTGACACCCGCAAGACGACTCCAGGAATGCGTATGCTTGAGAAGGAGGCTGTGAAGATTGGCGGCGGAATGAATCACCGTATAGGCTTGTTTGACATGATTCTGTTGAAAGACAACCATGTAGACTTTGCCGGCGGTATTGCAAATGCCATCAATAAAGCGAATGAATACATTAAAGCCAACCATAAGGATGGCATGAAAATTGAAATCGAAGTGCGCAACTTTGATGAGCTTGATGAGGCGCTTGCCACAGGTCACGTTGACCGCATAATGCTTGACAATTTCACTCCGGAAAATACGAAGAAGGCTGTCGACATTGTGGCTGGACGATGTGAATTGGAGTCATCGGGCGGCATAACCTTCGACACGCTCCGTGACTATGGCGAATGCGGAGTCGACTATATCTCTGTCGGAGCTTTGACTCATTCTGTCAAAGGTTTGGATATGAGTTTTAAAGCCTGCTAATTCTGCTTTACAGAAAGCATATCGGAAATATGAAAGCCTGCAAAATCAGAGATGGTTTTGTGGGCTTTCCCTTTTATTGCATCTAATGGCAGAGTGGTGGCAAGCCCGATAACGGTTGCTCCAGCAGCTTTTCCTGATTCGATGCCCGACAATGAGTCCTCAAAAACGAAACAGTTTTCCGGATTGACGCCAATGGCTTTTGCGCCAAGGAGATACGGCTGTGGGTGCGGTTTGGAGAATGTTACCAGATCGCTTGTTATTACAGCTTTGAATTTGTCGCGGAATCCAGGATTCTGCTTGTATAGATTTTCCATTTTTTGCAATGAACTGCTCGTCACGATGGCGCATTCAATGCCTGCTTCGTTAAGTTCGCCGACAAACCTCATGGCTTCGATAAAAGGAGTATAGCGCATATCCTTTTCGAAGCAGGAGATCATATCCAGTATTTGCTGCTGGATATTTTTGTCTGGAAAATATGTGCCGAGGATTTTTGGCAGAGTTGAACCCTTTATTATGTGAGCAAAGTCGGGCACATTTGTTGGAAACACCTTGTCAACATCTTCCCAAAATTCAGTATATATGCTTTCGCTGTCAATCAGAACTCCGTCAAGATCGAATAATACGCCAGTTTTCATTGTGTAAATAAGTTTTAGACTGCAAAGGTAGGAACTTTTGTGATGAATTTGCAAAATAATTTTGTGGAATGGGGAAATGTGAGTAATTTCGGTTGAATTTTTAGAATATGACAAAAGAATTTCAATTACGAGTGGATCCGCGTACGGCAGCCGACAATGAACGTGTAGCTGCATTTGTCGCCCGACAGGGGAATTTTGACCGAGGCAGGATAAAATTGTTACAGATTTTGAAACGCTCAATCGATGCCCGTCAGCGTCGGGTAATGGTCAATTTGACGGTTAGATGCTTTATTGATGAACTCCCGGATAATATAAATCGCTATGAACCATATCGCTATGGCGATGTGAGCAATGCGCAGACAGTGGTGGTTGTAGGGGCCGGTCCTGGAGGCTTGTTTGCCGCACTCAGATTGATAGAGCTTGGCTTGCGTCCGGTGGTTCTTGAACGAGGCAAGAACGTTGACGACCGTCGCCGTGACTTGGCTCGCATATCGAGAGAAAACATTGTTGACGAGAATTCGAACTACAGTTTTGGAGAAGGTGGCGCTGGTGCGTATTCAGACGGTAAGTTGTACACGCGAAGCAAAAAACGCGGTTCTGTTGACAGAATATTGCAGATATTCAATCAGTTCGGCGCATCTGAAAACATTCTTATAGACGCTCATCCACATATCGGATCAGACAAACTTCCGGCTGTTATCAAGGCAATGCGGCAGCAGATTCTGAAAAGCGGTGGAGATGTGCGCTTCTCAACACGTGTGACAGGACTGAAGATGGACGGAATGTCGGTTGTTGGCGCCGTTTGCGAGGATGGCTTGGAATTTGACGGCCCGGTCATTCTTGCCACTGGTCATTCTGCGCGAGATGTCTATAGGATGCTTGACGGTCTGAATATCGAAATAGAGGCAAAAGGCATCGCGGTAGGAGTGCGTTTGGAGCATCCTCAAAAGCTTATAGACCAGATACAATATCATTCAGCTGAAGGCCGTGGCGAATGGCTTCCTGCTGCTGAATATAGTTTTGTGACTCAAGTTGACGGTCGCGGCGTTTACTCGTTTTGTATGTGCCCGGGCGGAATCATCGTGCCGGCAGCAAGTGGACCGAATCAACTTGTTGTTAATGGAATGTCGCCGTCAAATCGAGGATCACGATGGGCAAATTCAGGCATGGTAGTTGAAATCCGACCAGAGGATGTGGATGAAGAATATGCGAAATATGGCAACTTGAAGATGATGGCTTTCCAAGAGGACTTGGAAAGACTTTGCTATGAACAGGCGGGAAAGACGCAAAATGCCGGGGCGCAGCGTATGCGTGACTTTGTCGAGGGGCGTGCGTCTGCCGATTTGCCACGCACATCGTATGCTCCGGGAATACATCCTTCACGTCTTGACAAATGGTTGCCTGAGTCAATTGGCAGACGTCTGCAGCAGGGATTCCTAAAATTTGGAAGTTTTGCGCGAGGGTTCCTTACCAATGAGGCGATATTGATTGGTGTTGAGTCACGCACATCCTCACCAGTGCGTATCCCGCGTGACAGGGAAACGATGGTGCATATACGCATTGATGGACTTTATCCTTGTGGAGAGGGAGCCGGTTATGCCGGCGGCATTGTTTCTGCGGCGATGGACGGAGAAAAATGTGCGGAGGCAGTTGCGAAATTGTTGAATAATTAAGCACTATAGATATGGAGAATAGTGTAAAGGAGGATTTATATAAATATTTGCGTTCAGTCGGAGAATTAGATGAGCGTATGCCGGAGTGCCCTGATGTGGCTGACGCTTGGCGGAAAATAGCGGAGGCATATCTTCCGGATGGGATAAGAGAATTTAGTGGCTATCCGACGGTCTCGTTAGGATGGATGATGTTTCTGGGAATGGCGATGGCACAGTTCTGGGATGAGAATTGGACAGAATATGGGCAGAATACCAATATCTATGAGATGCTGAGGGACAAACGTGGATACGATAATATGGATGAATATATTCTTGAGGATGTATTGCGTCTTGATGCTGAAAAGCGGCGGCAGACAAGCCAACTCGTAGGAGAGTGTGCGTCGCGGACTCTCGCTATATTGAGAAACTCAGACATAGAAGCTGGTACGGAGGACGCTTTCAGGGGCTATGTGGCGTGTTTGCGTCAAATGTATCTGTATGGTGCTGCTGTTCAGCTTAATCGGTTGGGATACCATATGACCTTAATGGAATAAAAAAATCCGCAGATTCAAATTCTGCGGATCTTTATTTTCGGTCTTAATCAAGATTATTTGATAATATCGTATTTCTTGAATACTTTCTGTATGCTGTCAAGCGCTTTGTCGACTTGTTCGATTGTGTGTGTCGCCATAAGGCTGAAACGAATCAAAGTGTCTTGCGACGGAACGGCCGGTGACACAACAGGGTTTACAAATATGCCATCTTCAAGAAGGTCGCGAGTTACTGCAAATGTCTTGTCGTTGTCGCGGATGAAGAGAGGAATGATAGGAGTAGAAGTGTGACCAATCTCACAACCGATGTTTCTGAATCCATCCAATGCATAGTTTGTAACCTTCCACAAATGTTCGATTCTTTCAGGCTCTCTCTCCATAATATCGAGGGCTGCGTTTACAGCAGCTGTAGACGCTGGTGTGATGCTGGCGCTGAAGATGTAAGATCGCGAGTTGTGGCGGAGGTAGTTTGCAGTCACAGAGTCTGTCGCAATGAAGCCTCCAAGAGCGGCAAACGATTTGCTGAAAGTGCCCATAATCAAATCGACGTCTTTTGTCACACCGAAGTGGTCGCATGTGCCACGTCCTTGATTGCCAAACACGCCGATGCCATGTGCCTCGTCGACATAAACGGCGGCATTGTATTTCTTTGCAAGTTCGCAAATCTTAGGCAGGTTTGCCACGTCGCCTTCCATAGAGAATACGCCGTCGGTAATAATTAATTTAACTTTGTCGGGATCGCACATTTGGAGCTTTTTCTCGAGGCTTTCCATGTCGTTGTGCTTATATTTAATCTTTTTCGACATAGAAAGACGGCATCCTTCAATGATTGAGGCATGGTCGAGTTCATCCCAAAGGATGTAGTCTTCACGACCAGTCAGACATGAAGCAACACCAAGATTAACCTGAAAACCGGTAGAGTAAATAATGGCTTCGTCTTTTCCGACGAATTTAGCCAATCTATCTTCCAAGGCAATGTGGATGTCGAGGGTGCCATTAAGGAAACGAGAACCAGCGCATCCGGTTCCATATTTTTTTGTGGCGGCAACAGCGGCTTCAATTACTTTAGGATGGTTTGTAAGGCCAAGGTAGCTGTTGGAGCCAAACATTAATACTTTTTTGCCGTTTATTAAGACTTCAGTGTCCTGCTCGCTTTCGATTTTGCGGAAGTATGGGTAAACACCTGCCGCTTTGGCTTTTTGGGGAGCGTCATATTTTGCCAATTTCGCCTGTAATAACTTCATAGTTTATGGGGTTAATTTTATGATTTAGTATAAACTATCTATATGCTCTTTTACATACAGGCTGCAAATTTAGCGAATTTTTTCTGAAACATCTGAAATTCGAGCAAAAAAAATGCACAATGGCTCTTTTTTGTGCATTTTTCAAGCGATTTGCATTATCTTTGTATAATATAGGCTGCATCTCGGCATAACATTGTCAAGCAAGCTTGAATGTTCTGCGCTCGATTTGCACTATCTTTGTAAAAACAAAAATAAAAAATATGAGAAAACTACGGATATTAGTATCGTTTGCGTTTGTGATGATTGGTGTGCTGACTTTGTCGGCGCAGATGTTGAATCCATTGACGTGGAATGTGAGGCTGGAATCGAATGGCGGTTCTGATGCCGAATTGGTCGTGGAGGCAAAGATAGAACGTGGCTGGCATCTGTATGATATTAAATTGCCAAAAGATGGGCCGGTGCCTACGTCTATTGTTTGGGATAAAGACCGCCTTAGGAATGTTGAAATTGTCGGTGATTTGACTCCGAACCGTAAGGCGGAGGAAAATGTTGATATGTTTTTCCATTTGATTCTGGGTACGTGGGAGAATTCGGTGACTTTCCATCAGAAAGTTAGGCTGGTCAACCCTAATGATTATAATATTGAGGGCGCGATTGTTGGGCAGGTCTGCAACGATGAAACGTGCCAACGTAAGAAACAGGAATTCAAATTCTTTAAAGAGTCGGCATCCGTCGCTTTGCAGGACACTGTGCCTGTGACGGTGGCGGGGAACGTTGTTGCGTCCGAGAAGTCGGGTGGATTGGAAATGTCTTCGAATTGGAATCCAGTTGTTGCGGCAGACGCCCAGCCGGAAGGAAGCCAGTCAATGCTTCTTATTTTTCTGGGTGGATTGCTTGGCGGTTTGCTGGCTTTGCTGACACCGTGTGTGTGGCCGATGATTCCACTTACGGTCAGTTTCTTCCTCAAGCGCTCGTCAAATCGAAAAAAGGCGGTTGCCCAGGCTCTGGTTTACGGATTGTCGATTATTGTCATATATTTACTTTTGGGGCTCGTGATAACCGTTGCTTTCGGGCCAGGAACGCTCAATGAAATGGCGACAAGTGCATGGTTCAATGTGCTGTTCTTTATTTTGCTTGTGGTATTTGCAGTTTCATTCTTCGGCGTTTTTGAAATAACAATGCCGAGCGGGTTTACGAATGCCGTCAACAGCAAAGCGGGAAAGACGACAGGTCTTATAAGTTTGTTCCTGATGGCATTTACTTTGGTGCTCGTTTCGTTTTCATGCACTGGTCCTATAATAGGCACACTGCTTGTCGAGGCAGTCACGCAGGGAAGCGTCGTCGGCCCGGCTGTAGGTATGTTCGGATTTGCAATTGCATTGGCCGTGCCTTTTACAGTGTTTGCAATATTTCCATCATGGTTGAAAGGCTTGCCGAAGTCGGGCGGATGGTTGAATACGATGAAGGTGATTCTTGGTTTTGTGGAGTTGGCATTGTCGTTGAAGTTCCTGTCTGTAGCAGATTTGGCATATGGTTGGCACATCTTGGATAGAGAGGTGTTCATAGCGTTGTGGGTAGCAATATTTGTGTGTCTTGGATTGTATCTGCTCCGAATCATCCGATTCTTCGGAGATTCCGACAAAACGCATATTGGTGCGCTGCGCTTGATGGCGGCGGTCGTTTCACTTGCCTTTGCCGCATATCTGCTTCCGGGTCTTTGGGGCGCACCGCTGCGAAGCGTCAGTGCCTTCACACCACCTTTGTCTACGCAGGATTTCAATCTTTATGAAGCCGGAAAGTTTGTTAAATACGATGACTTTGATGAAGGAATGGAGGCTGCGAAGAAAATGGAGAAACCGGTGTTCCTTGATTTTTCTGGATACGGATGTGTCAATTGCCGGAAGATGGAAGCCGCTGTCTTTGAGAATGCTAAGGTGAAGGACTTGATAGAACGTGAGTTTGTAATGATAACACTGATGACCGATGACAAGCAGGAACTTCCGAGCATGATAGAGCAGAAAATAAATGGAAAAGACGTTAAACTTCGAACATACGGCGATTTGTGGAGCTTCCTGCAGCAATATAAATTCGGGGCAAATTCCCAACCGTATTATGTCGTGTTGGACAATGAGGGAGGATTGCTCTCCGGACCATATTACTACGATGAGGACGTGTCTAAATTCGTGAAATTTTTGAAGGCTGGCGTGACTAAATATAACGTAAAAAATGAAGAAAGATAAGAACGAGATATTGAAGGCTTTTGGCGACCTGCTGGACGTGGTGGAAGAATTGCGTCAAAAGTGTCCGTGGGATAGAAAACAAACCAACGAGAGTCTGCGATGCAATACGATAGAAGAAGTCTATGAGTTGAGCGCGGCTTTGATGGCCGATGATGCCGACAACATCCGTAAAGAACTGGGCGATGTGCTGTTGCACGTGCTGTTTTACTCAATCATAGGAAAGGAGAAGAACCAGTTTGACATAGCGGATGTGTGTGATTCGCTAAGAGAGAAACTGATTTATCGGCATCCACATATCTATGGAAATGTCCAGGCTGATTCTGCCAATGCTGTGATTCAGAATTGGGAGCAGTTGAAGTTAAAAGAAAAGGGAGGCAACAAGCGTGTGCTTGATGGCGTTCCGTCTGATTTGCCATCGCTCATAAAGGCTGAAAGGATTCAGGAGAAGGCAGCCAATTATGGATTTGACTGGGCGGACAGAAAAGATGTCTGGGCAAAAGTCAAAGAGGAAGTTCTCGAATTTGCAACAGAGCTGGAGTCAGGAACTGATGATTGCCGTACGGAAGAATTCGGCGATGTGCTGTTCAGTCTGGTCAATGCGGCACGTCTGTATAAAATCAACGTGGACAATGCTTTGGAACAAACAAACAGAAAGTTTACAAGACGTTTCAATTATATTGAAGACACCGCAAAAGAGCAAGGTGTGAACATGAAGGATATGACTATCGAGCAGATGGACAATCTGTGGAATGAGGCAAAAGAACAAGAAAAAGCAAAAGAATGATTGTCTGCATAACAGAGAAACCCAGCGTGGCAAAGGACATTGCGGCGATACTTGGCGCCACAGTGCGCCGTGATGGCTATTTTGAAGGGAACGGCTACAAAATAACGTGGACGTTTGGTCATCTTTGCTCGCTAAAGGAGCCTAACGACTATACAGAAAGATGGAAGTCGTGGAGTCTGGGGGCCTTGCCAATGCTGCCTCCGCGATTCGGAATCAAGTTGATTGCCGACCAAGGCATTGAGAAGCAGTTCAAGGTTATAGAAACGCTGTTTGGAGAAGCCGATGAAATCGTGAACTGTGGCGATGCCGGTCAAGAGGGCGAGCTTATACAACGTTGGGTGATGCAAAAAGCCAATTGCAAGAAAGATGTAAAGAGGTTGTGGATTTCATCGCTTACGGATGAGAGTATCCGTGAGGGATTTGGCCATTTGAGACCACAGTCGGATTTCGACAGGCTGTATATGGCGGGCTTGTCGCGTGCTATCGGCGACTGGATATTGGGAATGAATGCGACACGGTTGTTTACGTTGAAATATTCGCAAGGCAGAAATGTACTGTCGATAGGTCGTGTGCAAACACCGACATTGGCTTTGGTTGTGGCAAGGCAGAAAGAAATAGACAATTTTGTCCCAGAAGATTATTGGGAACTTAAAACGACGTATCGCAGCGTCGTTTTTCAGTCAACAAAAGGACGCTTCAGAACAGAATTATCCGCGCAGGAAGTCGCTGATGGAATCAGTGAAAACCCGTTTGTAATAAAGTCGTGTGTCACAAAGCGTGGCAGAGAGTCTGCACCAAGGTTGTTCGACCTTACATCCTTACAAGTGGAATGCGATAAGAAATATGGATACTCGGCTGACCAGACATTGAAGCTTATACAATCATTGTATGAGAAAAAGTTTACCACATACCCACGTGTGGATACAACATATCTGAGTGAGGACATATATCCGAAAGTGCCGGAGGTGCTTAGGGCAATGCGTCCGTATGCCAATCTGGCAGAGCCTTTATTGTCCAAGACTCTTCCGAAAACAAAGAAGGTGTTTGACAACTCTAAAGTCACCGACCACCATGCCATTATTCCGACCAATGTGCCACCGGCGCCAACTATGGCAGTTGAAGAGAAGCGGGTTTACGACATGGTAGCCCGTAGATTTCTTGCCGTGTTTTATCCAGATTGCGAGTTCGATCAAACGACTGTTGTCGGAGAAGCCGGTGGAGTTGAGTTCAAAGCCAATGGAAAGCAGATTGTGTCGGATGGATGGCGGGCAGTCTATGGTAAGGCCGACAGCAACTTGAACAAGGATGATGAAGCCCAAGACGATGGCATATTGCCGGCTTTTGAGATAGGCGAGAGCGGACCCCACAGTCCGTCGGTTGTCAAGAAGACCACACAGCCACCTAAATTCTACACCGAGGGAACATTGCTGAGGGCGATGGAAACGGCTGGTAAATTGGTGGAAGACGAGGAGTTGCGCGATGCGATGAAGGAGAATGGCATAGGACGCCCTTCCACAAGGGCGTCGATAATAGAAACTTTGTTCAAGCGTAAATACATTAAGAAAGAACGTAAAAGTGTGAAGGCAACAGAAGCTGGTATCGCTTTGATTGACACAATAAAGGTGGATTTGCTAAAATCGGCAAAGCTGACTGGAATCTGGGAAAACAGATTGCGCAAAATAGAGAAAGGAGAGTATGAGGCGTCGGAATTTATCGCCGAATTAAAGCAACAGATTTCGCAGATTGTATATGATGTGCTTAGCGACAACAGCGGATATAAGATAGAAGTGGCGGATGTCTCGAAAAAACAAAAAGAAGAAAAGCCAAAGCGCAAACCGGCGATACGCAAGTTCGATCAAATTGTATGCCCGAAGTGTGAAAATGGACATGTGATAAAAGGACGTACGGCCTTCGGCTGTAGCGAATTCAGAAAAGGTTGCGATTTCAGGGTTGGCTTTGATGAGCTTAAGTCGGGCGAAGGCACGACCCCGTCGGCACTCAACAAGTATATTGAAAAAAAGTATAAAAAAGATGGCAAAATATAATGGCGCGGAACTGTTTCCAATTGTGAATGAAAAAGGAGATGTTATAGGTTCGGCCTCTCGAAAAGAATGTCATTCGGGAACGAAAAAGTTGCATCCTGTTGTCCATCTGCATGTCTTTGACTCGGAAGGACGTTTGTTCCTCCAAAAACGGTCGGAAAATAAGGATATACAGCCAGGCAAATGGGATACGTCCGTCGGTGGGCATATCGATTATGGAGAGACTGTCGGAGAAGCGCTGCAGAGGGAAACGTTTGAAGAACTTGGCTTTTATGCAAACAGTCCGGAGCTATTGTATAAATATGTCTTTGAAAGCGATGTGGAACGGGAATTGGTGCATACATTCCGATGCGTAGCGGAGCATAGTGACATTAAATTTGCCCCAGACGAAATAGAAGATGGACGATTCTTTCGTTTTGAGGAAATAGAAAGCCTTATTGCGAAAAGTCTGACGACTCCTAATTTTGTCATGGAGTTCAATATGTTGAAACAGCAAGCGTTTTTGAAAACAAAAGAATGATGTCGCTTGTTCTTTTTTCAAATAAAAGATTGTGATGGAAAAAGGAATGATATTTCAGTATGTGATAATCGGCGTTGTTTTTGTATGCATCGTCGTTTATGTTGTGTGGAAAGTCAAGAATGGCGGCAAGACCGGAGGCTGCTCATGTTGCGATATTAAAGACTGCAAGTTGAAGCAGACGAAAAAGAAAGAAGATTGTTGTAAATGTTGTGAAAACGACTGACTTTTTTTTGCTGAAATTTTCGTCATTCAAACTTTAATTATAATTTTGTGGAATTATTAAAACAACTATCTTAACAATCATATTATGAGTAAACCATATGTTGTAGGTATCGATGTCGGTGGAACAAACACCGTGTTCGGTATAGTGGACGCGCGAGGCAATGTTCTTGCAAGTGGATCGATAAAAACAGCCAAGCATGCAGCCATAGAAGATTATATTGACGAGTTGCATACAGAGTTGTCTAAATTAATAGAAGCCAATGATGCGGTTGACAAAATCGCAGGTATAGGAATAGGTGCTCCTAATGCCAATTATTTCACTGGCGTTATTGCCGATGGTGTGAATTTGCCGTGGCCAACTCCAATTCCATTGGCAGATTTGGTGTCAAATAAATTCGGTATCCCTGTTGCTATAACAAACGATGCAAATGCCGCTGCTATCGGCGAGATGACTTATGGCGTAGCTCGCGGTATGAAGGATTTCATCATGATTACATTGGGTACGGGAGTTGGTAGCGGTATTGTTGTCAATGGCCAGATGGTTTATGGTCACGACGGTTTTGCCGGTGAACTTGGTCACGTTATCATGAAGCGCAACAACGGACGTATTTGCGGATGCGGAAGAACAGGTTGCTTGGAAACTTATGCGTCTGCTACAGGTGTGGCACGTACTGCGCGTGAATTCTTGGAAGCAAGAGCAAACGAACCATCGACACTCCGCTCGATGGATGTAGACTCAATCACATCAAAAGATGTCTATGATGCAGCCGTGGCCGGTGACAAATTGGCAAAGGATGTCTTTGACTTTACAGGAAACATTCTTGGTGAGGCATTGGCAGACTTCATAACATTCTCAAGCCCGGAGGCTATCGTGCTTTTTGGAGGTCTTGCCAAATCTGGAGATTTGCTGATGCGTCCGCTTAAAGAATCAATGGACCGCAACACGATGACGGTGTTCAAAGGCAAGGTTAAGTTGCTTCTTTCCGAATTGAAAGAAAGCGACGCAGCTGTGCTTGGAGCAAGTGCTTTGGGTTGGGAGGCAAAAGCTGCCGCAGACATAAAAAAATAATAGGAATGCAAATGACACAAAAAGCGGACTCTTGATGGTATAGAGCCCGCTTTTTGTGCTTTTTTGTCCGTGAAAAGGTTTGTGCTGTCTGCTAAAATTTATAACTTTGCGACAGATAAAAACCCATGCCTGAATGTGTGGGTTTCATCGTTGATGAATATAAATCATAAACAATATTTCTACTATGGGATATAAAATCATCGTCCTGGCCAAGCAAGTGCCAGACACTCGAAATGTAGGAAAAGATGCGATGAAGGAAGACGGAACAATCAATCGTGCGGCGTTGCCTGCGATTTTTAATCCGGAAGACCTTAATGCATTGGAACAAGCCCTGCAAATTAAAGAACAAAATCCAGACACAACAATTACGATTTTGACAATGGGACCTCCTCGTGCTGCTGAAATTATCAGAGAGGCCATTTTCAGAGGTGCTGACACAGGAATCGTATTGACCGACCGTGCATTTGCCGGCGCGGATACGCTCGCCACTTCGTATGCTCTTTCTGCTGCAATACGTAAGGTGGGAGAGTTTGATTTGATTATTGCCGGACGTCAGGCTATTGACGGCGATACAGCACAGGTGGCACCTCAGGTGGCGGAAAAACTGCACTTGCCACAGGTTACTTATGCTGAAAAGATAGAAAAAGTGGCTGATGGAAAGGCTGTGATTACGCGCCGCATAGAGTCAGGCGTCGAGACAGTGGAGGCTCCGCTGCCATTGGTCGTTACCGTAAATGGCTCTGCAGACGATTGCCGTCCAAGAAATGCCCGTCGCATACAGAAATATAAATATGCAGTAACACCGAGCGAAAAGGCAACAATGTCAGAGACGTTGTCGGCATTGGTCGACGCTCGTCCTTATCTTCAACTCAAGGAGTGGAGTGCAGACTTTGTTGATGCGGATCCAGAACAAATTGGCCTGAAAGGCTCACCTACAAAGGTGAAAGGAATTGTGAATGTCGTATTCCAGGCAAAAGAAAGCAAGAAAATGGACGGCAAAGATCAAGGTGCGATAGAGGATCTTGTGAAAGAATTGATAGCTAATCATACTATTGGGTAGTATCAAAAAACATTTATCATTATGAAAGATAACAATAATCTTATAGTATATTGCGAGTTTGAGGACGGCAATATCTCTGACGTCAGCCTTGAATTGTTGACAAAAGGACGTTCTTTGGCGACCCAATTAGGTGTTAAGCTTGAGGCTGTGGTTCTTGGCGACAAACTTGAAGGGGTTGAGAAACAAATTTTCCCATATGGCGTTGACCGTGTATATAAATTTGAAGACAAAAAGTTGTATCCTTACACATCGTTGCCACATGCCTCGGCATTGATCAACTTGTTTAAGGAAATAAAACCACAAGTTTGTCTGATGGGAGCATCGTCGATAGGTCGCGATCTTGGTCCGCGCGTGTCGTCATGTCTGCATAGCGGTTTGACTGCCGACTGTACATCGCTTGAAATCGGCGATCATACAGATCCGAAGACAAAAACTGAATATAAGAATTTGCTTTATCAGATTCGTCCGGCTTTTGGCGGCAATATTGTTGCCACAATTGTCAACCCGGAATGCCGCCCACAAATGGCTACCGTGCGTGAGGGCGTTATGAAAAAAGAAATCTTTGACGCAAATTATCAAGGAGAAGTTGTAAATCTGAATCCGGCAGATTATATCCCGGCTTCAGACTATGTGGTTTCAATCATCGACCGCCATATAGCAAAGTCGAAAATCAACATCAAGAACTCGCCAATTATTGTGGCTGGTGGCTATGGTGTTGGCAGCAAGGAGAATTTCAACCTTCTCCATCAGTTGGCAGAGACTCTGGGCGGAGAAGTTGGCGCTTCGCGTGCAGCTGTCGATGCTGGTTTCACAGAGCATGAGCGTCAGATTGGCCAAACCGGTGTGACCGTTCATCCGAAACTGTATATCGCATGTGGTATTTCTGGACAAATCCAGCACATCGCGGGTATGCAGGACAGTTCTATTATTATCTCAATCAACAATGATCCGGACGCTCCGATCAATGCGATTGCAGACTATGTGATTACAGGCGATTTGGAAGAGGTGATTCCAGCCTTGATTAAGTATTACAAAAAAAACTCTAAGTAACTATGTCTAATTTCTATAATGATAATCCTGATTTGAAGCATCACCTGAGTCATCCTTTGATGCGCAAAATCGTGGAAATGAAAGAGCGTAACTTCTCGGACGCTGAAAAATTTGACTATGCACCTCTTGACTATGAGGATGCAATGGACTCATACGAAAAAGTGCTTGAGATAGCGGGTGAGATTTCAGGAGAGATTGTTGCTCAAAATGCAGAAGACGTAGATCATGAAGGACCTCATGTGGTTGACGGTCACGTTGTTTATGCGAAGGGCACTCAGAAAAATCTTGACGCATTGGTGAAAGCCGGTCTTATGGGCATTTCCCTGCCTCGCCGATACAATGGCTTGAATTTCTCGTTGGTACCATATATTATGGCTGCCGATATGGTGAGCCGTGCAGACGCAGGCTTTGTGAATATCTGGGGACTTCAGGACTGTGCAGAGACCATTTATGAGTTTGCAGACGAAGACCAGCGTCAGCGTTTCTTGCCGAGAGTATGCGCCGGAGAAACAATGGCAATGGATTTGACTGAACCAGATGCAGGTAGCGACTTGCAGGCTGTAATGCTTAAGGCCACATACAATGAGGCTGACGGCACATGGCGCTTGAACGGCGTGAAGCGTTTCATCACGAATGGTGATGGACATATTGCATTGGTGCTTGCCCGTTCGGAAGAGGGAAGCCATGACGGAAGAGGTCTGTCAATGTTTATATATGACCGCAACGACGGCGGTGTGACAGTGCGCCGTATCGAGAACAAAATGGGTATCAAAGGCTCTCCGACATGTGAATTGGTGTTTAAGAATGCCAAAGCAGAACTTTGTGGAGCACGTCGCATGGGCTTGATCAAATATGTGATGGCTTTGATGAATGGCGCCCGCTTGGGTATCGCCGCTCAGTCGGTTGGTGTCAGCGAGGCTGCATATCGTGAAGCATTGTCGTATGCCCACGACCGTAAGCAATTCGGCAAACCTATCATTGAATTCCCTGCTGTGTTTGAGATGATTTCATTGATGAAGGCAAAATTGGACGCATCAAGAAGCCTTTTGTATGAAACAACACGTTTCGTTGATGTATACAAAATCTACGAAGACATAGCACGCGAACGCAGCCTGACACCGGAAGAGCGTCAGGAGATGAAGAAATATCAGCGTTTGGCAGATGCGTTCACTCCGATGGCGAAGGGTATGGGAAGCGAATTCTGCAACCAGAATGCATATGATGCTGTCCAGGTACATGGCGGTTCCGGCTTTATGAAAGATTATGCTTGCGAGCGAATATATCGTGACGCCCGTATTACTTCAATTTATGAGGGAACGACGCAGTTGCAAGTTGTCGCAGCAATCCGACACGTCACCACAGGAACATATCTCAATCAAATCAACGCTTATGCAGCAGAAGAGTATGCTCCTGAAACATCTGAATTGAAAGAACGTCTCGTGAAGATGACAGCACTCTATGAAGAGGCTCTGAAGACAGTTGTTGACAACAAAAACACCGAGTATACAGATTTCCACGCTCGTCGTCTTGTAGAGATGGCTGGACATATCATTATGGGATACCTTCTGCTTGGTGACACAACAAGAAATGAAAAATTCTTGAAGTCTGCCAATGTTTATGTAAACTTTGGAGAGGCAGAGGTTGAGAAACATCATAAATTTATAATGTCATTCAAACCAGATGGCTTGGAAAACTATAGATAGCCAATCATAAAACACAAAATAAAAGCGTCGTCATTGCAAACAATGACGACGCTTTTATTTTAATTGTAAGTTGAACTTTATCTTTACTCTATTTCAAAACCTTCGCTGTCGAATTCATCTTCATTGAATTCATCAGAACCATAAAAATCAGCATCGTAGTCGTCAGTGTTTTTTGCGGCAGTGGCTGCTGCTTTGTCTATTTCGGCATCAAAGGCGTCGATGTCTACGCTCTGCTTCGGAGCGTGCCCGATTTTACGGGTGCAGATTGGCTCGTCGATGTCTTTTGAGAAAATGCATTCTTTCAGCTCCATGAAGAACGCACGGTTTGTCAGATAGTCAAATACAAACATCAGTCTGTCGCCCTCGTCATCAATGAGTTCAGATATTTTGGTCTCATCCATAAGCCAAATGTCTTCATCGCTGTCTGCGCCCATGTCGGTTAGAGTCACTTCCTTTTCTTTGTTCCATTCTTCATCGCAGATGATGAACGAATCCATTTGGTCTTTTGTATATCCAGCTGCGTCAAGAATCACATTGCGAAGGCTTAAAAATGTGTCGTCGCTATCTATTTGGATTTCTAATTTGAAATCATCCACTTCGTCTGAAATGAGGTTGAATCTGTATATCATAATTGTGTTGTTTTCGTAATGCGAAGATAGTAATAATAGTCAAAAGAGGTGGCATAAAAGGACAAAAAAAATGAGCGGCAGATATTTCTGTCGCTCATTCTATTTCATAGCGGATGCTATTTATTGGAAAAAGCATTCCAACCCTGTGCCTTTAACTGAATTTCGTTGTCGTCGCGGGTGGCAAGCACACATCCAAGTTCTGGCTTGGTCATGTGTCCAATAATTCTCACACCGCTCATTTCTGCAATCTTTTCGTGGTCGGTAAGCGGCACAGTGAACAGAAGCTCATAGTCCTCTCCGCCGTTGAGGGCGGCAGTCACTAAGTTCATATTCAACTCGGAAGCCATCACGGCAGTTTGGTAGTCAATAGGTATGCGCTCTTCGTAGATTCTGCATCCAACACCGCTTTGGTGGCAAATGTGGAGCAGCTCAGACGACAATCCGTCGGAAATGTCCATCATAGCAGTTGGTATGATTCCCGCTTTGTCCAGCGCTTCAATTATGTCTTTGCGAGCCTCTGGCTTCAGTTGGCGTTCGAGGATATATTCTTTGCCAGCGAATTTTGGCTGAAAATCTTTGATTCCTTCAGAAGCCACTCTTTCTCTCTCAAGCAGTTGCAAACCCATATATGCCGCGCCAAGATCGCCTGACACGCAAATCAAATCAGTATCTTTGGCTCCATTGCGATACACAATCTTTCCACTTTCGCCTTCTCCAATGCATGTGATGCTGATAAGCAGGCCTGTGGCTGATGCAGATGTGTCGCCGCCGATAAGGTCTACACCATAGACGTCACATGCCAGCTTTATTCCATCGTAAAGCTGTTGCAGGTGTTCGATTGTGAAACGCTTTGACACGCCTAACGAAACTGTTATTTGACGAGGCTTGCCATTCATTGCATATATGTCGGAGAAATTTACCACAGCGGCTTTATAGCCGAGGTGCTTTAACGGCACATATGTCAAATCGAAGTGAATGCCTTCAAGAAGCAGGTCGGTGGTGACAAGTGTTTCTTTGTCGCCATAATGAAGCACAGCGGCATCATCTCCGACACCTTTTACCGATGAGGGATTCTTCAGTTCTACGCCTTTGGTCAGATTCTCAATAAGTCCGAATTCGCCGAGCGTTGAAATTTCCGTATCAGCCATCCTAAGCTTTGAATTCGTTGATAAGACCCTTCATGATAGCCGTCATCTTTGGCTGCGCCTCTGCTGCGGCTTTTTGAACTTCTTCGTGAGAAACTTCAACAGGATCGTCCATGCCGCCAAGGTCGGTGATTACAGAGATGGCAAACACTTCCATTCCTCCATGTCGAGCAACGATTACCTCCGGAACTGTGCTCATTCCGACAGCGTCGCCGCCAATGGCTTTAAAATAGCGGTACTCTGCTGGAGTTTCGAATGTGGGACCTTGTGTGCCTACATATACACCTTGCTGCACCTTGATGCCGTTTTTCTTTGCAACATTGAGAGCATCAGCGATGAGGCGTTTAGAATATGGTTCGCCCATATCAGGGAAGCGCGGGCCGAGCTCGTTATAATTCTTACCGCGCAGAGGGTGTTCTGGGAAGAGGTTGATGTGGTCTGTGATGATCATAATGTCGCCGATTTGGAAATCGGGATTCATGCCGCCTGCGGCATTTGAAACAAACAATGTGTTGACGCCCAGGGCTTTCATAACTCTGACAGGGAACGTCACCTGCTGCATGCAATATCCTTCATAGAAATGGAAGCGTCCTTGCATAGCCATTACACGTTTGTTGCCGAGATTTCCGAAAATCAATTTTCCGCTGTGTCCCTCAACTGTTGAAACAGGGAAATTAGGTATGTCTTGATAGTTCAACTCATCGGTAATGTCAATATGGTTTACCAATTCTCCAAGACCAGTGCCAAGAATAATGGCTGTAGTAGGGATGTCGTTGACTTTTGCTTTGATAAAAGCAGCGGTCTCTTTTATTTTCTCTAACATATCCATAAAGGTTTAATGTGGTTAATAAATGATCTTTTTGTTATTTTTTATGAGCGACAGCACTGCGCAACTCAATGTCGAAGTCTTCTTTTCCAGACTGTATGAACTCAACATTTACTGGTTGATAGAAGATATGTTGCTTCAATTCGGTCGGGAAATAAGGATTGTTGGCAATCCTTACTGCGTCTTTCTCTGTCGTCATAATGAATTTATAGCGTCCGTGAAGAGCTGAGAATGTCTTTTCGATGTCGCAGATGTCGTCACGGGAGAATACGTGGTGGTCGGGATATTGCATTATTTTAACCACAGCGTCGAATGACTTCAGAAATTTTATCAATGGCAGGGGATTCGCGATGCCGGTGATTGTAAGAATTGTGTCTTTTCCAGTAAGTACATCAAGTACGGGAATGTATCTTGAAGCATCCGGAAAAACGGGGGCCAGACTGCCATAGTTGAACTTGCTGAAGAAAAGTTTTTGGTATGGGAATAAGTCCAGATTTTTCTTAAACAGCAGCAAATCCAACGGAGTTATGCTGTCGGGGCATTTTGTCACAATGACAAAATCCGCTCTGTTGCGCACGGACTGGACGCTTTCTCTCAAGCGACCCAACGGAAGCAGCCGGTCGTTGTAGAACGGTCGGTTGTATTCCGTCAGTACAATAGACAGAGATGGCTTGACATACCGATGCTGGAACGCATCGTCGAGGAGAATCAAGTTGATTTCCGGGTGCTCTATCAGTAATTGTTTTATGCCGTTTACTCTCTTTTCGCATACGGCAACTTGTATGTCGTTGCGGAATTTCTGATAAATTTGGTATGGCTCGTCGCCAATGTCTGCAGGAGACGAGTGTTGAGAGGCAAGAACGAAGCCTGATGTTTGCCGCTTGTACCCACGGCTGACAACGCCAATCCTGTATGAATTGCGCAAAAGGTTTATGATATATTCTGTATGCGGCGTTTTGCCAGTGCCTCCAACAGCGATGTTGCCAATTGAAATTACGGGAATGTCGAAACTTTCCGATTTGAGTGCATTCCAATCGAAAAGCTTGTTGCGTGCATATATCCCTGCTCCATACAAATAGGACAGTGGGGTAAGAAACGCGTTTGCTAATTTATGTATGTCAATAGAAAAATTCATTAGTACAAACAAATATCTTCCATTCTACATTGTATACGGTCCTTATTGAGTATATCCTGAACCGTGAGTGCATATCTTAACAATTCCGGGTTGTAGGATTGCTGCATCCGTATTGTGGCAGATTTCTCAATAGTTGCATAAAGCAAGTTGATAAAGTCAGGTTTGAATTCAGGATATATCTTTACCTTGAAATCTCTTCCAAGCTTGGCTTCGTTTGCAACCCATTTTGTTGCATCCTCAATCCCTCCGAATTGGTCCACAAGGCCAATTTCCTTTGCAGATTCTCCATCCCAGACACGGCCTTCAGCAATGGCTTTGATTTCATCTGTGGTCTTGTGTCTGCCTTTTGCGCAACGGGCCACAAACAGTTCGTAGCCACGGTTTACATTGCACTGAATGGCATTGCGTTGAGTTGGGGTCAGCGGCTCAAATGCCGACAGATTGGAGTTTGGCGAGGTCGACACGAAATCAGCCGTAATGCCGAGTTTGTCATTGGCAAGACGTTTTACATTCGGGATCATTCCATAAATGCCGATAGAGCCGGTTATTGTTGTCCTTTCAGCAAAAATACGGTCTGCTCCTGCTGAGATGTAGTATCCTCCCGAGGCTGCATAATCACCCATTGACACGGCAAATGGCTTATTCTTGCTCTTGAAGAAATCAAGGGCTTCCCAAATTTGCTCAGATGCGAAAGCGCTTCCTCCAGGAGAGTTTACGCGTAAGACGAGTCCCTTTACAGACTTGTCGTTTGCCAATTTGATAATCTCAGGGACAATGTTCTTGGAGTTTATGCTGGAAGAGTTTCCGTCAACGTTGATTTCTCCTTCAGCATAAACGATGGCGATGTGTTCACCGCTGGAATTGTCTGTGATTACAGAATTCATAACGTCTGACGGACTGACAAAATTCAAATCGTCAGTTTCTGTGATGCCGACAAGTTTGCGCAGCTTGGATTCAACCTGGTGCTCATAGCAAAGTTCGTCGACAAATTTCTTTGAAACAGCAATTTTGGCATCTTGGAAAGCCCCAATACTGTCAGAGTATGCTTGAACATCGTCGGCGTTTACTTTTCTGGAAGAGGCAATGTCGGAGGTTATGTTTTTCCAAATGCTTCCAATGAAAGCCGATGTCTGTTGCTTGTTGGCTTCGCTCATCTGCGTGAGCATAAACGGCTCGACAGCACTTTTGTAAGTGCCCACACGGATTATTTGCATCTCCACTCCAATTTTGTCGAGCAGACCTTTGTAAAAAAGGATGGAGCTGGTAAGTCCATGGATGTCGAGGGCTCCGGCTGGATTTAGAAATATTTTGTCGGCGACAGATGCAGCGTAATAGTCGCCTTGTGCAATGTCGTTTCCATAGGCGTAAATCCATTTGCCCGATTTTTTCTTGAATGAAATCAATGCATTGCGTATTGCGGTAGCAGAGGCTACTCCCATTCCTGCGCCATCGCAATTTATGTAGATTCCTTTAATGTTGCTGTCGGTGCTTGCGTGGTCAATTGCGCCAAGAATTTCATAGAGGTTGCTGGCGTTGCCGTCGTTGTTGACCAATTCTTGCAATGATTTGTTATAAGGTTTGTCTGTGATTGACCCCGACAAATCAATGCGTAGAATAGCATTGTCGCCGATTGTTGCAATTGGCGATATCGTAGACGAGGCAAGCGAGGAAATCATTGCTATGCCTGAAAAGAATATAAATATTCCTATGACAAAAAATGCTATCCATGTGCCCGTGAATGCACCTAAAAGAGATGATACGAATTTGTTCATAATATTCGCTGTTAGTCAAACTTCTTTCTTCTGAATATGAAATTCCTGCCGAGGTATTTTTCCCGCACAATAGGATTTTCGGCAAGTTCTTCCGATGTGCCTTGAAAGAGAATCTTTCCTTCAAATAGCAGATAAGCGCGGTCTGTGATGCTGAGCGTCTCAGGCGCATTGTGGTCTGTTATGAGGATTCCGATGTTTTTCTCCTTTAATTTGTATACGATGTACTGAATGTCCTCCACTGCAATTGGGTCGACACCAGCGAAAGGCTCGTCAAGCATGATAAACTTGGGGTTGATGGCAAGACATCGTGCTATTTCAGTTCGTCTGCGTTCTCCACCTGACAATTGGATTCCCAAGTTTTTACGCACTTTCTGCAGTCTGAACTCAGAAATCAGACTTTCCAGTTTCTCCGCTTGATATTCTTTCGTCGTGTCGGTCATTTCAAGGACAGCCCGTATGTTGTTCTCTACACTTAACTTGCGGAACACGGAGGCTTCCTGTGCCAAATAACCGATGCCATACTGCGCCCGTTTGTATACAGGAAATTTGGTAATGTCCACATCGTTAAGGAAAATCTTGCCTTCGTATGGGGTTATCAGTCCAGTTGTCATATAGAAAGTTGTTGTCTTTCCGGCTCCGTTAGGACCGAGCAGACCCACAATCTCTCCTTGTTTTACATTTATGGAAACGTGATTGACCACCGTGCGTTGGCGATATTTCTTGACCAGATTTTCCGTGCGTAGCATCATTGGACCATCGCAATGCGTAAGTTTCTCAACCATTTCGGCTTTTTCTTTTCCAACCGAATGGTTTTTAGCGGCAATGACTTTGCGTTCTATCGTATTTACAATATTTCGTATAGACATTGTGTCAATCCTCCTTATGCGCGTTTATGCGACCTTCGATGTATTCTTTAAGCAGTTTTATGGCTACAGTGTTGTTTCCGCCTTGAGGGATAATCAAATCTGCATATTTCTTTGCCGGTTCGATATATTTGTTGTGCATAGGCTTCAAAACGCGTTCATATCGCTCCACAACAAGTTCTGGCGTACGCCCGCGCTCAATGCAGTCTCTGTTTATGACACGAATCAGACGGTCGTCGGCATCTGCGTCGACAAAAACCTTGATGTCCATCATATTGCGCAACCGCTCATCGCTGAACACAAGAATACCCTCTACTATGACAACATCGCGGGGCTGCATCGGGACTGTCTCTGGCTGTCGAGTGCAGGTGAGATAAGAGTAGGTCGGGACTTCTATGTTTTTGCCGTTTTTTAAGTCTTCAAGTTGTGAAATCAATAGTTCCCAATCAAAAGCAGCCGGTTCGTCGAAGTTGATTTTTTGTCTTTCTTCAACAGGAATATGGCTGGAATCTTTATAATACGAATCTTGGGGAAGTACAGATACTTCACCTTGAGGGAGGGCTTCCACTATTTTTTTTACAACCGTGGTCTTACCAGAACCGGTGCCGCCGGCAATGCCAATTATAATCATACAACGTTGTTTTTTCAAATGCTTTTACAAATGTAATCAAAATTTGTTTTATGACGTAATTATTCACTGGAATATGTTGAAATAAGGCAAAAAAACAATCCGATACTGTCGCTGTTGCAACAATATCGGATTATTTGTATCGGATTGTGGTGTTGTTACTTAAGTAAGTCTATTGACCTACGGAGGAATTTGTCAAGATCTTCTCCACGAAGCAGATTGTTGCCAAGAAGCGCAATGTCGATGATTTGGCGGATGGCAGGGACCGTGTCGGCATATGTCTTGATGTCGGCATTTTCTTCGTTGCGCAAAGATTCGGCTTTTGCCTCATGCTCTGCTGCCTGCTTCTTCTCGTCGTCAGTGGCATCTTTCTTTTCGCGGAGTGCCTGTGCCGCTTTGTTCTCGACGTCAATAGCCGTTTCAATTGGCGACACTTTTTCATTCAGCGATGCCTTGGCTTCATCAAGCAGCCGCTTGACAACAGGATGCTCGGTGTTGAGTACGAGATTGTATGAATCTGGCATTTCGCCATAGAAACTCATTCCTGGTTGCATTGCTGCCATTTCTTTCATTCGGCGCATATATTCGCTTTGTGTAATCTGCACTGGTTGCGACTCGCTGCCGAGCGACTCAAAAGAAACAAGAAACTCGGTCTTGTCGACATGCGGAATCTGGCAACGGAACAACTCAGAGAAGATGTTGCGTTCTGCAGGAGTCATAGCCGACACCTTGCGTTCCTCTTTTACAATCAGATTCTCAACAATGTCGCTGTCAACGCGTACAAAACGAGATTTCTCGAGTTTGTGTTCGAGCAGTCCGACAAAGTGATTCCCAAGTTGGTCGTTGATGAGCAGCACGTCGTAGCCCTTGTCTTTGGCGGCTTTGATGTAGCTGTATTGAACAGTCTTGTCGGTTGCGTACAGATAGACGAGGTTGCCGTCTTTGTCGGTCTGGTTGGCGGCGATAAGCTCCTTGTATTCATCAAGTGTGAACTTCTTATCCTCGACATTGGCGAGAAGAGCGAATTTCATTGCTGCGTCGCAGAATTTTTCATCCGACAGCATACCGTATTCGATAAATATCTTGATGTCGTTCCATTTTGTTTCGTATTCGTTGCGGCGATTCTTGAAAATATTTTCAAGCTGGGAGGCAACTTTTTTCGAAATATAGGATGAAATCTTCTTTACGTTGGAGTCGCTTTGCAGATATGAACGAGATACGTTCAGAGGAATGTCGGGCGAGTCGATGACACCGCGCATAATCATCATAAAGTCTGGTACAACGCCTTCAACAGAGTCTGTTACGAACACCTGGTTGCAATAGAGCTGGATGCGGTTTTTCTGCACATCCATCTCGTTTTTCAGTTTCGGGAAGTAGAGGATGCCAGTGAGTGTGAAGGGATAGTCTACATTGAGGTGTATCCAGAACAACGGGTCTTCTTCACCAGGATAAAGTTCGTGGTAAAACTTTATGTAGTCCTCGTCTTTTAATTCTGAAGGCTGGCGAGTCCAAGCCGGCTTGGTGTCGTTTATGACGTTGTCGTCATCGGTATCAGTCATCTTGCCGTCTTTCCATTCTTGCTTCTTGCCAAAAACAACAGGGATTGGCAAGAACTTGCAATATTTCTTGAGCAAAGACTCGATCTTGTCTTTTTCAAGGAACTCTTTGCATTCGTCGTCTATATAGAGAACAATGTCTGTGCCACGATTTTCCTTGTCGATTTCGTTCATCTCAAATTCAGGAGAACCGTCGCAGCTCCAGCAGATTGCTTTCGCATCGGCTTTATATGATTTTGTGCGGATTTCAACTTTCTTAGACACCATGAAGGCTGAATAAAATCCCAATCCGAAATGTCCGATTATTGCGTTTGCATCATCTTTGTATTTTTCGAGGAATTCTTCTGCTCCAGAAAATGCTATCTGGTTGATATATTTGTCAATATCGTCGGCGGTCATACCGATGCCTGAGTCGCTTACGGTCAGCGTTCCCTTGTCTTTGTCGAGAGAAACGCGGACATTTAAATCCCCAAGTTCTCCTTTAAACTCTCCGCAAGAAGAGAGTGTGCGCAGCTTCTGTGTGGCATCAATGGCGTTTGACACGATTTCGCGCAAGAAGATGTCGTGGTCGCTATATAGAAATTTTTTGATGACAGGAAAAATGTTTTCTGTCGTTACTCCAATTTTACCTTTCTGAATAGTCATAGTTGTTAGTTTTTATTTTCTGAAACCTTTAATTGCAAAAAAAATGCCATATCTGATGAGATATGACATTTTAGGCATATTGTCTGACTAAACGTCAGTCTTTGTCATCTGCGATGGCGCATGTGAGCCGTTCGTTGCCTTCGGTGTGGTCAACAATAATTTTGTTGCCTTTCTCAACCTCCGCCCGTAGGATCATTTCCGCCAGGTCGTCCTCAAGATATTGTTGCACGGCGCGTTTCAATGGACGCGCTCCAAATTGTTTGTCGTATCCTTTCTCGACGAGGAAATTACGTGCGTTTTCGGTCACGTCAAGGGTATATCCCATTTCCTTGACCCTCTTGAAGAAGCCCCCCAATTCAATGTCGATAATCTTGTTCAGGGCTTGCTTGTCGAGCTCATTGAACATAACAATGTCATCGACACGGTTTAGAAATTCCGGAGAGAAAGTCTTGTTCAAAGCCTTTTGGATAACACCATGGGCGAAATCTGTTGTACTGCCACCTGTGTTGAACCCGATGCCGTTGCCAAAGTCTTTTAACTGGCGTGTGCCGATGTTGGATGTCATTATTATGATGGTGTTCTTAAAGTCGACGGAGCGTCCGAGACTGTCGGTCAGACGGCCTTCGTCCATCACTTGCAGCAACATGTTGAACACGTCGGCATGGGCTTTTTCCAATTCGTCAAGCAGCACAACGGAATAGGGGTGGCGGCGCACCTTTTCTGTGAGTTGTCCGCCTTCTTCGTAACCGACATATCCGGGAGGCGCTCCCACCAAGCGCGACACGGAGAATTTCTCCATATATTCACTCATGTCGATTCGAACGAGAGAGTCTTTTGAGTCAAACAAGAATTCTGACAGTTTCTTCGCGAGATGGGTTTTGCCAACACCTGTCGGGCCAAGAAACATAAATGTGCCAATTGGGCGGTTGGGATCTTTCAGCCCGACGCGATTTCGCTGAATGGCTTTTACAATCTTGTCGATTGCCTCATCTTGTCCAACGATGCTGCTTTTTAATTCGTCGCCCATGTTCAGCAACCGCGAGCTCTCGGTCTGTGCGATTCGTTGCACTGGCACGCCGGTCATCATTGCCACGACCTCTGCAATTTTGTCTTCGTCCACAACTTCTCTGTGGTTTCTAAGGTCTGCTTCCCATTCTTCTTTTTTGTTGTCAAGTTCGGCTTGAAGGTTGCGCACAGAGTCGCGAAGGCTTGCTGCCTCCTCAAAGTTCTGCGCTTGTGCGGCTTTGAGCTTGAGCTCGTTTGTGGCGGCAATCTTTTCCTCGATTTCCTCAATCTCTTTTGGAGCGTTCACATTGCCTACATGCACTCTTGAACCAGCTTCGTCAAGAGCGTCGATGGCCTTGTCGGGGAAGAAGCGGTCGCTTACATAGCGCTGTGTCAACTTGACACAAGCCTCAAGCGCCCGGTCGGTGTATGTCACATTGTGATGCTCTTCATAATTGTTCTTTATGTTGTGAAGAATCTGCAGCGTTTCCTCGGCAGATGTCTGCTCAACAATTATTTTTTGGAACCGGCGCTCCAATGCCCCGTCCTTTTCAATATTCTTGCGGTATTCATCAAGGGTGGTCGCTCCAATGCATTGAATCTCACCACGTGCAAGGGCTGGTTTCAGCAAATTGGCGGCATCCATGGTTCCCTGTGAGTTGCCGGCGCCTACAATGTTGTGAATTTCATCAATGAAAAGAATCACGTTTGGATTCTTTTTAGCCTCGTCGATGATTGCTTTGATGCGTTCTTCAAACTGGCCTCTGAATTTTGTTCCAGCGACAACGGCTGCCATGTCAAGGGATATGATGCGTTTGTCGAATAGTAGGCGAGACACCTTGTGTTCTTTTATGCGGATTGCCAATCCTTCAACAATTGCGGATTTGCCCACTCCGGGTTCGCCGATTAGCACAGGGTTGTTTTTCTTTCGGCGGCTTAGAATTTGGATTACTCGTTCTATTTCTGTGGCTCTGCCAACAACGGGATCAAGATTGCCTTCTTCGGCGGCTTTTGTTATGTCGTTGCCGAATTTGTCGAGCACGGGGGTGTCGTTTTGGTTGTTCTCGACGCGTTCTTGTTTTTTTGTCGGATTGCTCTTCTTCTGAGGGCTGTCGTCGGGGAAACCATCCTCGTCGGCGGTCTCTTCGTTGTCATAGCTGTTGCTCATGGCAGCCATTGTCAGCGGGAGCAGCAAATCTGCTTTATTTGGAGTCTGTTCAGTCATATCAATAGAAATTTTATGATTGCAGATGCAAAAATAGTGCCAACAAAAGCAAAGGAGAGCCGATGTTTAGGCTCTCCTCGCATATTGCCGATACAGATTGTTGTTACCAGAATTTGTTTGTGTCTGGATTGTATTCAAACCCTGCGGCATTCAGTTTCTGCAACAATTCGTTTTTGTCAATGTCTATGCTTTTGCAGAATTCATCGAGCGAGTCGTAATTGTCGCGCAGTTGCTGATTGACATAACTCATCAGCATAAACGGGTCAGATGGAATTGTCGTCATAATTTTTTGATTTCCCAAATTGAACCTTCAGTGAGCGACAAGTAAAGTTTGCCGTTTGATTTTTCGAAGCCGTTTACTTCCGACGTGCCGCATCGGTATGTCCAGAGTAGTTTGTGCGATGCCGCATCGATGGCGGCAACCATACCTCTACGCGAACCCATATAGATGATGCCTTTGTCTTCGATGACGATGCAAGGTGCATGTTCGTATCCGAATCCGGCATCGACAACAAACGCGACATTTTCCTCGTCGGCATTGGGATTTACCGCTAATAGTTGTCCATCCATAGTTTTTGCATAGACCAAATCTTGATTTTCGGAGCATCCCAGACTTTCACGGACGAGGTACTTTTTGTCGAAGTTAGAGCGCCATATCTGTTTGCCGGTCTTGCGGTCAAGAACAGTCATATATCTGTCGGGGGCAACAATAACTACGCGGTCTTTTGTCACAACAGGAACGCAGTTGCCTGGGCTGAGCATATTCGCCTTGCTACCGTTTGACCATTGCCATTTCAGCTCACCAGTTTTGCGGTCAAGGCAACGTAGGTATGTGTCCCATGTGCCGAATATCACATCGTCGCCGTCGACAACTGGTTCTGCCTGACAATAATTGTTCAGTTCGGTGCGCCAAATGATGTTGCCGGTGTTCACATTCCAGCATTCGAATTTCTTATACCCACCTTGATACAATTTGCCGTTTGCAATAATACCGTCGGCGACATATGGACCTGTGGATTCGTTTTCTCTGATTGTTCGGCCCGATTTCTTGTCCGCCCAAATGATGCGCTTGTCAGACGCAGGAATGATAACGTAGTTTGATTGGCCTACTGCGGGGCGTGAAAACAGAGAGGCGTCTGTTTGTAAAGACCAAAGCACTTTGCCGGTTTTGTCAATCGCTTTTGCCTGTCCAAGCGAGTTGCCGAAATATATGCTGTTTTTGCCAACGGCAAGTCGGGTGAATATCGAAGCTTCATCTTGATAGATCTTGCGTATTGAGAAACCGTATGGAATCTTGGTGTCAGAAATTTTCTCGTACTTGTATTTTGGATGTGCCGCCCGTATCGGCAAAGACCATTGCAGTTTCTTTGGGTGGCCGATGACTTTGTCATAAACTTGGATTGTGTTTCCGTCAATTGTGAAATCGGTATATCCAAATCCATCTTTGACGTGAGTCATGTCAAGAGCGCGGCAGATTACAGCATCAATGTCGCCGCCTTTATATAGTTCATATTTGTGGTAGTGACCGCAGATATGTATTATGGTTGGATATTTCTGGAGGATGTTGATATAATCTTGGTAGTTGTCAAGGTCGTCCTTGATGGGGTAGTGGTTTATTGAAACCACTTTCTTTCCCGATTTGCAATGCTCGCTCAGTTGTTTGTCAAGCCAGCTTAGGTCTTCTTGTTTGATGTGACCGTCGCCCATTTTCATAAATGGACCACAGTTGAGCCCTATAAAAACCAGACTGTCAGTCTCGAATACAAACTTGTCGGCGCCCCAAATGTCATTGAATGTTTTTGTGGCGCTTTGCGACCAGTTGTTTTCGTGGTTGCCGGGAATTATATATAGGGGCTTGTTCAGTTTGTCAACGATGCGTTTGATGTTGTACAATTGCTCGTCACTGCCCTCATTGGACAAGTCTCCTGAAATGATTACGAATGAGGAGCTGTTGTTGTTGATCTCGTCGATAGCGGCTATCAGTTGCTTTTCGTTTTCATTGCCTGGAGTGACATGAATGTCGGTAAGCAGAGTGAAGTCGAGAGCAAGGGCATTGCTGCTGTTGAAAATAAATAACAGAGCAAGTGCGCTGCTTAGAATAATGTTTTTTAGATTCATTTGTAATAATGTGTTAGAATTGTACTGCAAAGGTACGTCGTTTTTTTGAATGCTAAAGCATGTGCGGTTTAGTCAGATTGTCAAATTTTGCTAATGACAAAGGCGCTTTATATTAAAAAGCGGTGAACAGAAGAACTGGACACCGCTTTGCTCGCTTTGAAAATCAAGGATTATTTGCAACCAGCGCAACGTGGTTTGATTTGCTGGAAGAAGTCGTTACCCTTGTCGTCAACAAGAATGAATGCAGGGAAGTCTTCTACGCGGATTTTCCATACGGCTTCCATTCCGAGCTCTGGAAATTCAACACATTCAATGCTCTTGATGTTGTTCTGGGCAAGAATTGCAGCTGCACCGCCGATGCTTCCGAGATAGAATCCGCCATGTTTTTTGCAGGCGTCTGTCACTTGCTGCGAACGGTTGCCCTTTGCCAGCATAACCATGCTGCCTCCGTGGCTCTGGAACAAGTCTACATATGGGTCCATACGGCCTGCGGTTGTCGGACCGAGCGATCCACACGGCATGCCTTCTGGAGTTTTCGCCGGACCAGCATAGTATACTGGATGGTTCTTGATGTATTCAGGGAGACCCTCGCCGTTGTCCAAACGCTCTTTAAGCTTGGCGTGAGCGATGTCGCGTGCCACGATGATTGTGCCGTTCAACGACAAGCGTGTTGATACTGGATATTTTGTCAATTCCTTCAGCACTTCCGACATCGGACGGTCAAGGTCGATTTTTATAACATCGCCTTCGCCGGCTTTACGCAATTCCTCTGGAATGAGTTCGCCTGGGTTGCTGTCCAATTTTTCAATCCAAATACCGTCTTTATTGATTTTACACTTGACGTTGCGGTCAGCTGAACAGGAAACTCCCAGACCGATTGGACAAGATGCTCCATGTCTAGGCAGGCGTACGATGCGGATGTCGTGTGCATAGTATTTGCCGCCGAATTGAGCGCCAAGACCGATGTTGTGGGCCTCTTCAAGCACTTTCTTCTCCAATTCAATGTCGCGGAAAGCGCGGCCTGTCTCATTGCCTGTTGTAGGAAGCGTGTCGTAATAATGGGTGGATGCCAATTTAACTGTCAGCAAGTTCTTCTCTGCCGATGTGCCGCCAATCACGAATGCAATGTGGTATGGAGGACAAGCGGCTGTGCCGAGAGTCTTCATCTTGGCTACAAGGAACGGAACCAAAGTGTCAGGATTCAGAATAGCTTTTGTCTCTTGATAGAGATATGTTTTGTTTGCAGAGCCACCACCTTTGGTTACGCACAAGAAATGGTATTCCATGCCTTCTGTTGCCTCAATGTCGATTTGTGCAGGAAGATTGCATTTCGTATTTACTTCCTCATACATTGACAATGGCGCGTTTTGGGAATAGCGGAGGTTGTTTTCTGTGTATGTTTTGTATACGCCTAACGAAAGGGCCTCTTCATCGCTGAATCCAGTCCACACTTGTTGACCTTTTTCTCCGTGAATAATGGCGGTGCCTGTGTCCTGGCACAATGGCAATACGCCTTTTGTGGCAACGTCGGCGTTACGAAGGAATGTCAATGCGACATACTTGTCGTTCTCGCTTGCCTCGGGGTCGTTAAGGATTTTTGCCACTTGCTCGTTGTGTGAACGGCGAAGCATGAATGAAACATCGTGGAAAGCGGCGTTTGCCATAGCGGTCAAGCCTTCCTTCTCCACTTTCAAAATTGGATGACCTTCAAATTCGCCAACAGAAACGTGGTCTTTGGTAAGTAAATAGTACTCGGTGTCGTCCTTTCCAAGTTGGAACATCGGACTGTACTTGAATTCTGGATTTGCCATAATTACAAGGTTATGTTTTTTACGTTAATAATAGTCGTGTTGCAAAATTACGAAAGAACGGGTAAATATGGAATTATTTTGGATTAAAAAATCGGAAATGATGTTGGCTTTACGTGAAAATTTCCTACCTTTGGAAATTAATGTACGAAACAGAACGTCATGAACAGGAAATATTTGTTTGCCGGCTTGGTGTCTTTTGCCGCCTTGCCGTGCTTCGGTGAAGTGCCGATGGAAATTTCATTGCTGATGAAAGATGGAGAGTTCGCGAAGGCCGACAGTGTGATTGGAAAGAGTGGTGTCAGCTTGACGGCGGTCGAAGCTGATTCGTTGCGCGCCATAATGAGTCGCATTGAGAGGGATTTCTGCTATACTTTTGAAGAAGGGGTGGAAAAGATACAGGAACGCTTTCCGCATGTGTCTGTCGCCAATGTGAAAGACTGGGAAACACGCAACTTTGTTGAGACGAAAATGATCAACGGAGAGAAGCGGATGTTTCGTAAGGCGATTTCAAACATAGACAGGCTTGTCCCGGAATTGTCGGCGGGAAGAAAAACGCAGGCGATATTTGATGCTGTGTCAGGAGCCGAAATGGTCAGTGGTGTGCTGAAAGGCATCTCAAGGGAGACCGGTTATGACGGCGGACATCGCATAACAATTAAATATACGATTGATGTTGACGCTGACTCGGTTCCTGCCGGTGAGAAAATACGTGTGTGGATGCCTTTTCCAACAACGACGGAACGCCAGAAAAACGTGACGCTGATTTCATCGAGCGATAAGGTGCGGTTTTCCAATAGCGAGAAGCACAACACTGTGTATATGGAGCGAAAAGCGAAGAAAGGGCAGCCTGCGCATTTTGAGATAGTATACTCGTATGATGTGTATTCAAAGTATTTCTCGCAAGATTACATGTTGAGCCACCTCAAGCCGTATGATAAAACATCGGATGTCTATTTGAAGTATACGGCTCCCGATGCTCCTCAGATACTTCTTTCCGAGGATTTCCAGGCTTTGGCAAAACATATCGTTGGTAGGGAGGACAACCCGGTAAAACAGGCGTCTCTTATTTATGATTGGATTGACGCTTATTTTCCATGGGCGGGAGCCAGGGAATACAGCACGATTCCTAACCTTGCGGAGTATGCGCTCAATCGTGGATACGGTGACTGTGGACAAGTATCGCTTTTGTATATAAATCTTCTTCGAAACATCGGAATTCCGGCGCGTTGGGAAAGCGGATGGTATCTTGAACCGGAGGATGTCGGAATTCATGACTGGGCGGAAGTGTATTTCGAAGGAGTAGGTTGGGTCCCGGTGGATATGTCTTTCGGCCTTAATTTGGCATCTAAAGATAAGGATGTGGTGAATTTCTATAAGTCCGGCATGGATTATTTCCGCCTTGCGGCAAACCGAGGCGTGTGTGGTTCGTTTTCTCCGGAAAAGAAATTTATTCGAAGCGAAACTGTGGATTCCCAACAGGGAGAAGTCGAGTGGAACGGTGGAAACTTGTTCTATTACCGAGGATGGTCGCCGGAACTTCAAATTATTGAAGTAAAGGAATTGCATTGATACATAATTAGATGGTGGCGTCCATGACGCCACCATCTAATTTTTTTTGAAAAAAGTTGCCCAAAAATTTGCGGGAAAGAAGAATTGTGTATACCTTTGCACTCGCAAACGAGAAATAACGGCTCCGTAGCTCAACTGAATAGAGCATCTGACTACGGATCAGAAGGTTACAGGTTTGAATCCTGTCGGAGTCACAAAAACAGAACTACAATAATGTGGTTCTGTTTTTTTATTGTTAATCATCGTGAATTTCGCTTTGCGGGGTTCTATAAGTGGTGGGTTTGTTGTATTTTTGCAATTATGAAAAGAAAATACATAAGTATACTTGCCCTTCTGACAACGGGACTTGTCGCCAATGCCGCTTTGACGGTCGACTGCTCGTTGCGTAAAGCTTTGTCCGTCACACCTCCTGCGGGAACAGGATTAAATGACATATATATCATTTATGGAGGATCTGAAACCGTTTTGACATACACGTCAGAGTCTGGCGAAAACAATGTAAAATGGTTGGTGTATGATGAGCGGGGCGGTGGCTATGCAGAGGAAGTCTCGACGATAGATCGTAGTGGTGCGGTGTCAACGTTTCGCAATCCAAGAGTGAACTGCGGTTATATAATTGAGGATGGTGCAAAACGTAGTTATTTCTGGCTTGTGGATTATTCTAATTATGAATTCGCAATCAACGGAGTGTCATTTCCTGCCGAGCAGGACTGTGGTTCTGCGACATTGGAAGTGGATTGCGACTGCCCGACGATAACATATTATTCCGTTACTGGTGTACCTAAGGTGTTGAGCCGAGAGATCACAGTCAGCTACAACACTCTCGAGTGGAATGACGATGATGCGGTTTACAATGGTAAGGAAACAACTGAAACCGTGGCAAACCTGTCTGAAAGGATGGTTCTGCCTGCTCCATTATGCGATACTCAGTTTGTGATTGACGGTGACAAGTTTCTGTCGCAATGGGGACTTGCAAAAACATTTACGACAGATATACTTAGTGCTTCGTCAATAGATTTTCAAACAACCGCGACCCAACAGCGACGTGAGAATGGCAATGAACAAGGGGCGGCGGAAGATGCACTTGGCGGATCTGCGCCGGCAACGATAACGTTTTCCGCAATATGCACCGATGCCGTGGAGCATAAAGAGTGGCAAATTTCTAAAAGCCAGGACTTCTCGACAGTCGACTATCGGTTTAACGAGGAGACAATCGATTATACATTCGACGAACAGGGTTCGTATTATGTTAAATTTATCGGCTCAAACAGCGATGCTTCATGCACAAACGAAAGCGATGTCTATACAGTGTCGATAGGGGAGTCTTTGCTTGATTGTCCTAATGCTTTTTCTCCTGACGCAAGTCCTGGATACAACGATGAGTGGAAAGTGTCGTATAAGTCTATCGTTGAGTTCAAATGTTGGATTTTCGACCGCTATGGCAATAAAATGATTGAGTTTGACGATCCGTCAAAAGGATGGGACGGTAAATACAAAGGCAAGTACGTCAAGCCTGGCGTCTACTATTATGTTATAGAGGCGAAAGGCGCCGATGGAAAAGAGTATAAAAAGAAGGGAGATATAAACATATTGAGGAGTACAAGAACCGACAGGAATGAAACTACAGAATAAGATTGCAATTGTGGTGTTTGCGGTGACAATGCCGTTTATGCCAATGCTGGCGCAGGGCAACGCCGTGGCATATGCGCCTGTTATCCCAGAGAAAGTGCATTTCGCCGACAGGGTTGTCGATCTTGACAGAATCGATTTCTACGAGCGCATGGACAGAGAGATGATATCGTTTGCTTTTGGGCATACCAACACTCTTTTGACAATAAAACGAGCCAATCGCTATGTCCCTGGAATTGTGAAGATATTGAAGGAACAGGGTGTGCCTGAAGATTTGGTCTACTTGGCGGCAATTGAGAGCCATTATGATAACGCTGCTGTGTCAAGTGCTAAAGCTGTCGGTATGTGGCAGTTTATGCCGTCGACAGCAAAAGAATACGGTTTGGAAGTCAATGAATATGTTGACGAACGTTTGGATTGTGACAAATCCACCGTGGCGGCATGCAAATACTTTAAACGTGCTTATGCAAAATATAAATGCTGGCTTACCGTCGCCGCGGCATACAATGCCGGGATGGGGCGAATTTCCAAATCGCTGGAAACACAGGATGTGGAGCATGCGCTTGATTTGTATCTTAACAAAGAAACATCACGGTATATTTTCCGCTTGCTTGCAATGAAACTGATAATCGAGAATCCAGCAAGATATGGGTATGCGATAAAAGCAAACCAACTGTATCAACCGTTGGATTGCGACACATTTGTGGTGGCAGAGCCTGTAAAAGACTGGGTGCAGTGGTCGAAGGAGCACAATATTACTTATTCATTGCTTCGGGAATACAACCCGTGGATTCGGTCGGTATCGCTGCCGAATCCCAACAACAAAACTTATGTGGTTAAAATCCCGAAAGAAACAAGTTTGTACAGAAGCAAGCAGACATTAAAAACGTATAGAGAGAATTGGACAAGATAAAAAAAAATGATGAAACGGACTGCGTGGCTGTTTACGGAGCCAGGGTCCATAATCTCAAAAATATAGATGCTTTTATCCCACACGATAAATTGACTGTTATCACGGGACTTAGCGGCAGCGGCAAGTCGTCGTTGGCGTTTGACACGGTTTATGCGGAAGGACAACGTCGTTATATAGAAACATTTTCGTCGTATGCTCGGAATATGCTTGGGGCTCTCGAACGCCCGGATGTGGACAAGATAACGGGGCTCTGTCCAGTAATTTCGATAGAGCAAAAAACGGTAAACAAGAATCCTCGGAGCACAATAGGCACAATTACTGAGGTCTATGATTTCTTGCGACTGCTCTTCGCCAGGATTGGAGAAGCCGTGTCATATAAAAGCGGAAAGCCCATGATAAAATATACAGAAGAACAGATTCTGGAATTGATATTGGGCAAGTTTGACAACCAAAAGGTGTTGATTCTCTCCCCGTTGGTCAATAACCGCAAGGGGCATTACAAGGAGTTGTTCGAACAGTTGCGCCGTAAAGGATATCTGAATGTGCGTGTTGACGGCGAGCTACAGGAAATCGTTGTGGGAATGCGTCTCGACCGCTATAAAAACCATAATATTGAACTGGTTGTAGACAAGCTGAAGGTGTCGGGCAAAGACAGTCAACGCCTTAAAGAAACAATTGCGGTTGCAATGAAGCAGGGCGATGGCGTTATTCAGGTTTTTGACGTGGAAAAAGGTGAAGGCTTTTTCTACAGTAAGTCGCTGATGGACCCGATAACAGGTCTGTCGTATAGAGAACCTGCACCACACAATTTTTCATTCAACTCAATGCAGGGGGCTTGCCCAAAGTGCAAGGGACTTGGCAGTGTGAATCTGATTGATGTGGACAAGATTATACCAGACAAATCAAAAACGATATATTCTGGGGGTATTCTGCCATTGGGTAGCTATTCAAACAACTTTATATTTTCACAGATTGCGGGAATTTGTGAGAAAGAGGGGTATTCTTTGAAAACGCCAATCAAGGATCTTTCGGAGAAAGCACTTGATGAGATTCTTAATGGAACGGACGAGGCTCTCGTCAATCCTGCAGGAATCGGCAGGGGGTATCAACCTACATATGACGGCATTGTGAAATATATCGAGATGCAGCAAAACGATGAAGTGTCGTCCAAAGCACAGAAATGGGCCGGGCAGTTCTACACTCCTACAGTGTGTCCGGTGTGTCATGGAGCAAGGCTCAACAGGGAGGCTCTGCATTATTTCATCGATGGTAAAAACATTGACGAGCTTGCCAATATGGAATTGTCTGACTTGAAGGAGTGGGTCGACACGGTGGAACAGAAATTGGACAAGCAACAACGGGTCGTGGCAAAGGAAATCTTGAAGGAGATTCGTTCACGGTTGCATTTCCTTAACGATGTGGGACTTGACTACTTGTCGTTGTCGCGCAGTTCAATGTCGCTGTCAGGAGGCGAGAGCCAACGCATACGGCTCGCCACGCAGATTGGCTCCCAACTGGTCAATGTGTTGTATATCCTGGATGAACCAAGCATTGGCCTGCATCAAAGGGACAATGACAGACTTATCCATTCGCTGAAGGAATTGCGCGACCTTGGTAATACTGTAGTCGTAGTGGAGCATGACAAAGACATGATGTTGGAATCGGATTATGTGATTGACATCGGACCCAAGGCCGGTCGTAAGGGTGGAAAAGTTGTGTTTGCCGGGACTCCTGAAGAGATGCTCAAAAGTGGCACGCTGACAGCTGGATATTTAAACGGCTCGTTGAAAATAGAAGTACCGGCAAAGCGAAGAAAAGGCAATGGGAAAAAACTGACGTTGAAAGGTTGCTCGGGCAATAATTTGAAAGATGTAGACCTGACTCTGCCTCTGGGCGCACTGATTTGCGTCACAGGAGTGTCGGGCAGTGGAAAATCAACAATCATTAACGAAACGCTTCAGCCGATTTTGAGTCAGAAATTCTATCGTTCGTTGAAAGAGCCGCTGCCATATAAAGCCATAAAAGGCATTGAAAACATTGACAAGGTGGTCACGGTTGACCAGGCGCCAATCGGAAAGTCGCCGAGGTCAAACCCAGCGACATACACCAATGTGTTTGCCAACATACGCAATTTGTTTGTGGAACTTCCGGAAGCCAAAATCAGAGGGTATAAGCCAGGACGCTTTTCTTTTAATATGTCGGGAGGACGTTGTGATGTGTGCAAAGGAAACGGCTATCGCTCGATTGAAATGAATTTTCTGCCAAACGTATTGGTGCCTTGCGAGGCTTGCCATGGCCAACGCTACAACAGAGAAACGCTTGAAGTCAGATTCAAGGGTAAATCAATAGCGGATGTACTCGACATGACAATAAATCAGGCTGTGGAGTTTTTTGAAAATATGCCGTCAATATTGTTGAAGATTAAGGTGCTTCAGGACGTCGGTCTGGGGTACATAAAACTTGGACAGCCATCGAGCACGCTGTCCGGAGGAGAGAGTCAACGAGTGAAACTTGCCACGGAATTATCAAAGAAGGATACAGGCAAAACGCTTTTTATCCTCGACGAGCCGACAACAGGATTGCATTTTGAAGACATCCGTATTCTCATGGGGGTACTCAACAAACTTGTTGACCGGGGCAATACGGTATTGGTTATCGAGCACAACCTCGATGTCATAAAATGCGCAGACTACATTGTGGATATGGGGCCAGAAGGTGGAAAAAACGGGGGCAAAATCATTGCCGTCGGCACTCCGGAAGAAATTTGTGAGTCAAAAGATTCAATTACTGGAAAATTCCTGCGAAAGGAATTGATGAATCTGTGATTGTTTATTAAGTTTGTAAAAAATATAAGATATGGATATAGTAGAATTGATACAGAACAATGGCAAGTGCGGATTCTCTTTTGAGGTGTTGCCGCCACTTAAGGGAAAGGGCATTGTGCAGATTTATAATGCAATAGACAAACTGAATGAGTTTGATCCACTATACATAAACATAACGACCCATCGTAGTGAGTACGTGTTTAAGAGCAATGACGACGGGACGTACCAGCGAGTGTCGGAGCGGTCCAGACCAGGCACGGTGGCTGTGGCCGCTGCAATACAACAGAAATATGGTATTCCTGCCGTGCCGCACATCATTTGCAGCGGTTTCTCGAAAGTGGAAACAGAATATGCGTTAATCGACTTGAACTTCTTGGGCATAAACAATTTGCTTTTGCTTAGAGGCGACAAGGCGAAGCATGAGAACCGTTTTGTACCAAATGAAAATGGCCACGCTCATGCAAGTGATTTGCAGGAGCAGGTTAACAATTTCAACAATGGCTATTTTATAGATGGGACAAAAATGGATATAATGACCGACTCGCGGTTCTCGTATGGAGTGGCAGGCTATCCGGAGAAACATGATGAAGCCCCGAATATGGACATCGACTTAATGTTTTTGAAGGATAAAGTCGACAAAGGTGCTCGATATATTGTGACACAAATGTTTTTCGACAACCAAAAATATTTTGATTTCGTCGACAGGTGTCGGGCGATAGGCATAACTGTGCCGATTATCCCGGGCCTGAAACCCATTGTTACCGCTTCGCAGTTGACAATTCTTCCCAAGGTATTCCATGTGGATTTGCCGACTGACCTGGCTACAGAATTGCTGAAATGCAAAGACAATGTGGAGGCAAAGCAGATTGGAGTGGAGTGGTGCACAATGCAAGCGAAAGAATTGATGGATAGGGGTGTGCCAAGCATTCATTTCTATTCGCTCAATGCAACAGAAAGTGTTAGACAAGTAGCAAAATCTATATATTGATAAAAATGAAATTCAGTGATATAAAAGGTCATGACGACGTTAAACGCCGGTTGCGTGACATGGCGGATTCCGATCGGATTCCTCATGCTCTTTTACTGGAAGGAGAGGAGGGAATCGGCAAATTACAGATGGCGCTGACGTTTGCTCAGTATGTGCATTGCGAGCATCGCGTCGGGGGAGAGCCATGTGGCAAATGCCCGTCTTGTTTGCAGCACCAGTCAAACAATCACCCGGATTTGTTTTACGCATTTCCGATATTCAAGAAGGCGAGTGAGACGGTGTTTTGCGATGAATATATCACTGAATGGAACGAATTCTTGGCGCATAGCCGCTACCATTCGTTTGAAGATTGGCTTGGCTTTTTAAATCCCGGGACAAAGCAGCCGGTGATTTACAACTCAGAGGGTAGTCAGATTATACATAAAATCAGCGTGAAGTCATATTCGTCTCGCTATAAGATTATGATAATGTGGTTGCCTGAAAAGATGAAGGAAGAATGTGCAAACCGTCTGCTCAAAATGATAGAAGAGCCTTATGAAAACACGGTTCTGCTGTTTGTCAGCAACAAGCCAAATGAAATATTACCCACGATATATTCCCGCATTCAACGTGTTGGGATGAAGCGTCTGTCTGACAGTCTTGTGGCAGAATGTTTGACGCAATCGCTCGCCGTTGATTCTCAGACGGCAATGTCGTTTGCGGCGTTGTCCGAGGGAAGTGTCACAAAGGCAATGGGGCTTATGGATTCCGCAGCCGACAATGCAATGTTTCTTGACATGTTCAAGCAGTTGACACGAATGGCTTATCTTCGTGATGTGCGTGGATTGAAGGTCTGGTCGGAGGAGGCTGCCGATATGAAACGGGAAAAGAATGTCTTGTTCCTGACATATTTAAGTCGTTTGTTCCGCGAGAATTTCATATATAATATAGGTAACCGCTCATTGAATTATCTTACTCCGCAAGAAGAGCAATTCAGTGCAAAGTTTTGCCCGTTTGTCAATGAACGCAATGTCGAAGCCATTGAAAACGAAACCGCTCGTGCGGCATCCGACATCGCAAGAAATGCGAATGCAAAAATCGTAATGTTTGATTATGCTGTCAAAATGGTGGTGGCATTAAGAATGTAGATTCCTGTAGATATGAAACCATTCCTTAAGAAAGTTGCCGACGTCTACGCCCTGAATGAGGCTGACAGGTTATATAAATATTGTTTCGTGTTGCCCAATAGGCGCAGCCGTGTGTTCTTTGAGTCGTATTTGTCGGATGCGTTGAACGACAAGCATTCGATATTCCCGGAGTTGACCACTATATCAGATTTTATCGATGAATATTCCGATTTGGTTGAAGCAGGACGTGTGGAGCAGTTGTTTTTGCTGTATCAAGCATATCGCATACTTGCGGAGCGCGACCAAAAGCAGTATGACGACTTTGACCACTTTCTGCATCTTGGCGATATGCTATTGAATGACTTCAATGACATCGACCGTTATATGGTTGATGCGAAGGAGCTGTTTTTCAATATGCGTAATCTGGAAAATATAAAAACGGATTATCTTTCAGACGAACAGATTGCTGTCATCAAGGAATATTGGGGCGTTGACAAAAAAGAGGTGAAAGAAGATTCTCTGTTTGTCCAGTCGTCATATGTAAACCTGTGGGACAATATGTATGAGCTGTACAACTCTTTCCTACAGGCTCTTGAGAAAAAAGGATTGACTTATGGAGGGCAGAGTTACCGCCGCGTCGCTGAGAAAATCAACAAAATGGGTGCGGATGATTTCAATTTTGAAAGGATTATATTCGTTGGATTCAGCACTTTGTCCAATGCGGAAAGAATGATATTCGAGAGGTTTAAAAAACTTGGAATAGCGGATTTTTATTGGGATTTTGAATCGGCATTTCTGGACAAGGACAATAAAGGCTCTTATTTCTTAAATCAATACATTCCGGAGTTCAAGTCGATATATGATATAATGGACAGCAAGCCGACAGTGCCCAACATCAACATATTGTCTGTTCCGTCAGGCTCCGGTCAAGGACTTGTTGTCAGATCTGTGCTGGAGCAGCTTGTTGCCGAAAACAAACTTGACGTCCGCGATGCTGTAAATACGGCAATTGTCTTGCCCGAGGAAAAATATGTCAATTCGGTGCTCGACTCCGTGCCGGAGATGTTCAAGTCGATCAACATTACTATGGGTATGTCGGTCGGACAGAGTCCTATCGCTTCTTTTTTGACGAATTTGGCCAATCTGGAACATCGCAAGAAGGAGCTTAAGGGGGAATTGTCATATTTCTATGAGGATGTTGAAATGTTGGCGTCTCATCCGTATGCAGTTATGGTTGGCGGCACAGGAATCAATGACTTGGTAGGAGAAATTCATCGTAAAAATGCATACTTCGTACCAAAGTCTATGATTGCCGAGGGCGGCCGGGATTTGTCTGATTTGTTTAGCATAAATGAAGAAGAGCCAATGGTGTATGTTGAACGGATTCTGACCCGCATCAATAGTGCATTGGAAAAGGATAAGAACAATTTGATTGAGCGTTATTTTGTTGTGCAATATATGCAGGCCCTCAATCAGATAAAGACCGTTATGAATAAATTCAACGTGCATGTAGAAAAGCAATCGTTGTTTTTCCTACTGTCGCGCACAATGTCGGGGGCAATTGTGCCATTTGAAGGAAAACCGCTGCACGGATTGCAGATAATGGGCGTGCTGGAGACGAGGTCGTTGGATTTTAAAAATATCATAGTCCTGTCGATGAACGAGAAGGTGTTTCCGACAAAACATTATACGAAATCGTTTATTCCCAACAGTATTCGCTCGGCATATGGCTTGTCGACGTTTAAATATCAGGACTCGATGTATGCATATTATTTCTTCCGAATGATAAGTCGTGCGGAGAATGTGTTTCTGCTTTACGATTCGCGAGTGCAGGGAGTGTCGAGCGGGGAGGAATCGAGATATATCAAACAGCTTGCTCAGGTTTACAATCGTGGACGCAATCATCAGGTGATTTACGATTATTCGGTTTTCGCCATTGAAGAGCCCTCAATTTCAATCCGCAAAACGGACCGTATAATGAGTATCTTGAATGATTTCAGGTCGACCGAAGACAAAGATAATATAAGATATCTTTCAGCAAGTTCAATTAATACATATCTGGACTGCCAGTTTAAGTTCTATTTGCAGAAGGTGGAGGGCTTTCAAGAGGAGGATTCGGTTACGGATTTCATAGACAGCTCAACATTCGGCACTGTGGTGCATGGTGCAATGGAAAAGCTCTATGGCCGTGAGCCAAGGCACATTGACTCCGCATTCTTTGACCGCTACCTGAGAAATAAAAATAAAACTTATGTTGAGACAATAGAACTTGAGAAGGTTGTGACGTATGCTGTCAATAAATATTATAAGCGCCTTGATGAGTCACGATGCTATGAGAAGCCTACCGACGAAGCTGATTTGATTGCAAAAATTGTAATGTACTATGTAAAAAATGCATTAATTCAAGACCATCGCCTCGGTGCGTTTGACTATGTGGCGAGTGAGAAGGAATTGGCATTTAATTGGGATATGGGCGATGGCGTGTCGTTCAATTTTAAATGTTTTATAGACAGAATCGACTTTGTCGAAGGCAAACTGCGTATTGTTGATTACAAGACCGGCTCGGATGATGTGCAAATAAGCAAGCCTGATGATTTTGAGGACTTGTTTGCTCCGGATTCGAATGGGGCGCATAAAAAAGCTCTTTTGCAACTGCTGCTATACTGCAACGCATATGCAACTCATGAGCATTATGCAGATGACATTACACCTGTTGTATATAAGTTCAGAGATGTGGATAAATGTCTGAATGGAAAGTATGATATACAGCAATCCTATCTTAAGGGCAAGTCAATAAGATATAAACCAGTAGACGGGTATTTGAACGATTTGAAAAACGACAAGTTTTTGGAACGGATCAGAAAAGTCATACGTGATATTTTTGACAAGGATGTGCCGTTTGTGCAAACCGAGCACAAAAATAGATGTTTGTATTGTCAATTCAATAAAATTTGCTCACGCAGTGAAGATTAGACGCAAATATTTTGTGCCATTGCGAAAAAAAACGTATCTTTGTGCCGCTTTTTAAGGATTCCATGTGTGATGGGAAGTTAAGGAGCAAAGCACTTAATTTTGAGTAACACAAATTTTAAAAAACAATGAAAACTTACAATTTATCAGCTCAGCCAAGAACAGAAATTGGCAAGAAAGCATCAAAATTGTTGCGTAACGCAGGTCTTATTCCAGTTGGTTTGATTGGTGGTGAGCGAGTTGACCTTCCATATGCAGGCGCATTGAAAGAAGGCGAGCGTGTAGTAGACCTTGGCAACAACAAGGGTATCATCGTTACAAGCCTTGCTGTAAAGGCAGAGGATGTTCGTAAATTGATCTACACTCCGGAAATCTTCGCAATTGATTTGGATGTTAACGGAGCGAAAAAGACTGCAATTCTTAAGGAAATCCAATTCCACCCAGTAAAGGATGAGATTCTTTATATCGATTTGCTCGAAGTAAATGATAAGAAACCGGTAGTAATCGAGGTTCCTGTTAAGTTGGAAGGTCACGCCGAGGGTGTTAAAGCCGGTGGTAAATTGAGCCTTTCTATGAAGAAACTTAAGGTTAAAGCAGTTTATACAAACATCCCAGAGCGTTTGGTTATCAACGTTGACAACTTGGGTCTTGGTAAGACAATGCAGGTTGGCGATCTTAGCTTTGAAGGTCTTGAATTGACAAATGCAAAGAACGCTGTTGTTTGTGCAGTTCAGTTGACTCGTGCCGCTCGTGGTGCCGCTCAAGCTGCTGCCGCTGCGAAATAAACTAAGCCAGCAAGATGAAATATCTTATTGTAGGATTGGGTAATATTGGTGCTGAGTATCAAGAAACCCGCCACAATATGGGATTTATGATATTGGATGCTTTTGCCAAAGCATCCAATATTGCTTTTGAGACCAAGCGATATGGCGATGTTGCTGAGACTCGGGTCAAGAATAAACAACTGCTGTTGCTTAAACCATCGACCTACATGAACCTAAGTGGCAACGCTGTAAAGTATTGGATGGACAAGGAGAATATCCCATTGGAAAATGTTTTGGTTCTTGTCGACGATCTGGCTTTGCCGCTGGGAACAATACGCATTAAAGGGAAAGGGAGCGATGCGGGGCATAATGGCTTGAAAAACATTGCGCAGATGCTCGGTTCTCAGAATTATGCCAGATTGAGATTCGGCATTGGCAACGATTTCCCCAAAGGCACACAGGTGGATTTTGTTCTCGGGCATTTCTCGGCTGAAGAAAAGAAACTGCTGGAGCCAAGAATTGAAGTGGCGGTGGAGGCGATGAAAACATTCTGCCTGTCAGGTCTTGGCTTTACAATGAACAACTACAACAATAAGTAGAGAATACATGAAATAGGCATAAGCGGGTCGTGGACGTGTTGTCTGCGCACTCGCTTTTATTTATTACACCTTCGAAGAATATAATATCGTTTTCATAGTCTGTGACTTTGCTTCCGTCTCCGACCATTCCGAATCTTCGTTGGAATCAACCGTCAGCCCTCCTCCACAGAATAAGATTTGGCTGTCTTTGTCAAATGTCAAAGATCGAAGATTTACAAAGTAGTCAAAGCCAGATGACGTGATCGGTCCAAGGTATCCGCCATAATACGTGCGCGGATGTGATTCTATTTTCGAAATGGCTGTTTTTGCAATGGCGGTAGGCAAACCGCAAAGGGCAGGGGTGGGATGCAACTCACTGACCAGCAATTCAGCGGCACTCATAGAGACAACGTTTGCGGCAAACCTATTGCAAAGGTGTGCCACGCGTCCGGCTGTCAACGTCGTTCTTGGAAATTTTGTGTATGTTATGCCGTTTCTGAGAAATATGTCCTCTATGTAGTCGGTCACATATCCCTGTTCTTGAATCTCTTTTATGCCCCATTCTTTGTCGTTGTCAGCAGCAAGTCTTGTTCCCGCCAACGCCATAGTGTAGAACTGGGAACCATGAAAGCGAGCCAATGTCTCAGGCGAAGCACCAGCCCATGCTCCTGTTTCTTGAGCATTGAAGATGAAGATAAAAGCCTGAGGGTATTTTTCTGCCATCTGCTGAAAGGCCAATCCCCAATCAATTGTTGGATATTCGCATTTGATTACTTTGGAGAGTACGATTTTTTCAAGAGAGCCATTTCTCAATGCTTTCATGCATTGCTGAAAAGAAGAAGCATATTCTTTGCGTGTCGTTTCTGAGAAATCACCGATGGATTCGGTTGACGCCTTGATGCAAAAATCAGTCCCGCAATTGCAGAAATCGTAAGCATTCAGACCCTTGTGGATGAATACGCTTGGGTGTCGGAAATCATCGAATGGCGAGACTTTAAAACCTTCAGATTCGCATGTCTGGCTGGTTATAGGTGCCGAAAAATGGTAAAGCCTATCGTTTGGGAGACGATAGGCGTAGAATGTGATATTGTTTTTTATAGCTTTATTTATGGCTTTCCGCAATGTCTCCATCAGAAGTCTTTCAGTCTTGCCATTAGCTCGAAAGGTAGAGCGTCAGTAATCTCAACATCATAGAAATTTCCGACTGTCAACCGGTCATCCTTGTCAATCAGCACTTCAGGATCAACCTCTGGAGAGTCAAACTCTGTACGACCGACAAAATAGTCGGGTTCTTCACGGTCAATGACAACAGTCATTGTCTTGCCGATTTTAGATTGGTTGGATTCCAAGGCCACATCTTCCTGTATTGCCATAATTTTTTCAAGGCGACTTTCCTTAACTTCTTGCGGAATGCTGTCTGAGAAATTTTTGGCAGCATATGTGTCGTCTTCTTCGCAATAGGCGAAAGCTCCCATACGCTCGAATTTCGCCTCTCTGACAAACTCTTTAAGCTCATTAAACGCTTCCTCTGTTTCTCCAGGGAAGCCCACCATCAGAGTGGTGCGAATGTGTATCCCAGGCACTTTTTCACGAATGGTGCGTATTAGCGCGAGAGTTTCCTCTTTTGTGATGTGGCGGCGCATATTCTTCAATACATCGTTGTTGATGTGCTGAAGGGCGATGTCAAGGTAGTTGCACACATTGGAATGTCTTGCCATTACGTCCAAAATCTCATACGGGAATTCGGAAGGGTAGGCATAGTGAAGCCTAATCCATTTGACTCCGTCAATTTCCGCCATCCTGTCGATAAGTTCCGGAAGGGCAAGCCGCTTGTATATGTCAAGACCGTAGGACGACAAGTCCTGGGCAATGACGTTGAATTCTTTTACTCCTTTTTCCACCAACATTCTTACCTCTTCAAGGATTTCTTCAATAGGACGCGACTTGTATCTGCCAGTAATCAGAGGAATTGCACAGAATGCACAAAAACGATTGCAGCCCTCGGCAATTTTGAGATATGTGTAATGAGAGGGGGTGGTTATGACTCTATCGTAAGGCATTGTCGCGGGATTGCGCTTGATTATGTCGGATACAATGTTTACCCAATCAAACTTGCCATAGACTCTGTCTATTTCAGGAATTTCGGCCAATAAGTCGTCGCGATATCTTTCAGACAAGCATCCCATAACATAAAGCTCCTTTATGCGACCTTCGTTCTTGGCCTCGGCATAGGTCAATATCGTGTTTATTGATTCTTCTTTGGCATCGCCGATAAATCCGCATGTGTTTATGATAACTATGTCGCCATCTACGTTGTCTGAATTGTGGAATGCTTGAAAACCAGAAAGCTCCAATTGCTTAAGAAGGCGTTCTGAATCTACGAGATTTTTTGAGCATCCAAGCGAAATGACATCTATACGTTTTTTATTCATTTCAAACCGTTCTGATTAAGAAAACAAAGAATCAACAAATTCTTTTTTGCGGAAAATCTGCAAATCCTCGAGTCCCTCACCAAGACCGATATATTTGACTGGAATCTTAAACTGGTCGCTTATGCCAATCACTACGCCACCTTTGGCGGTGCCATCGAGTTTGGTTATAGCCAATTCGTTTACCTCTGTCGCAGCAACAAATTGTTTTGCTTGTTCAAATGCATTTTGTCCAGTAGAGCCGTCAAGCACCAGAAGCACTTCGTGAGGTGCGTCGGGAACAACTTTCTGCATAACATTTTTAATTTTCGAGAGCTCTTTCATCAATCCCACTTTGTTGTGCAAGCGTCCGGCTGTGTCGATTATCACAACATCTGCACCGGAGGCTTTGGCCGAGCTTACGGTGTCAAACGCGACCGACGCAGGGTCAGAGCCCATTTGCTGCTTGACAACAGGCACATCTACCCGTTCGCCCCATATCTGCAATTGTTCAATGGCTGCCGCACGGAATGTGTCGGCGGCTCCCAAAACGACTTTGTTGCCCGCCTTCTTGAACTGGTATGCAAGTTTTCCGATAGTAGTCGTTTTTCCAACCCCGTTTACGCCCACAACCATTATTACATATGGCTTTTTGTCGGACGGAACGGAAAAGTCGGGAGTGTCGGCATTGTTGTTTTCCGCAAGCATTTCTGTTATTTCATCACGAAGCAGCGTATTCAGCTCCGATGTCGATACGTATTTATCGCGTGCAGCGCGTTTCTGCAGCCGGTCTATAATCTTGAGAGTCGTTTCCACACCAACATCAGATGTTATAAACACCTCTTCCAGATTGTCCAGAAAATCATCATCGATTTTGGACCTGCCGGCAACCGCCCGCTTAAGCTTGTCAAACAAACCTTGCTTGGTCTTTTCCAAGCCTTTGTCCAACGTTTCTTTCTTTTCCTTGCTGAAGAAATTAAAAAATCCCATATATATTACGTTTTTTATTCAGATTATATTAGCGGCCGCCCTGTATGTTTGTTGCGGTCTGCTTTATTTGCTTACGTGCCAATTGCAGTTTGCGAGCAAATTTAAGTCTCATATTAGCGGCGTCATGGGCTGCCGTTATTGCGGTTGCATAATTGACAACATTCTTAATAGCGCTCTTTTCCTTCTGTGAAAGCACTTGTTTGTAACTCTTTGAACCGTTGACAAATTTAATAGTTATTGGAAGTGCTGTATTCTGAGCGATGAAAGAAAGAAAATCCCCACATTCCTGAGCGTTGAACGTGACAAGCTCAACATTCTGTCCATTGTCGTTATAACGGTAGTTTCTTGAGTTTGAGGGTGGTACGTTGCCAGTGGCGACGTTGGCGGTGTCGGCTATGGCGCAAATCCGCGTATGTCTGATGCGATGACCTCTCAATGAAGACAGGAGGGAAATGTCTCCGTGTTCTGCAACCCTGGCAACAATTCCTGTTACAGAAGGGATTCCGTCGTCTGGCATAGTTTTGTCAACAAAATATCCTTCTACCATATCTGCACTCTTTACAAACTTAAGATTGTGCTTTATAGAGTCTGCCGCAGCCATACTTTGCTCAAGGACTTTCTCGTTTGCAATGCTGTCTGCCAAAGTCCTCTTTTCTGTAATCATAGTTTGTATATGCATTGCTTTACGTTGCACATCGATCAAACCAGGATATGTTTTCATCAAAGAATCAATCATCAACATCGCATTGTCGTAGTCCTTTCCGGCATACATACTTTTTATTTCCGACATTATTTGTTCTGCTTTCTCCGAATCCTCTGCCTGCTTGCTGTTGCCACAGGAAAACGAACAAAACAGGCATGCTGAAAGTAGCGTATATTGAAATATATGTTTAATTGTTGCGTCTAACATCTTTTACTCCTTTTATTGCTGTTATTTTCTTTATCAGATTATTGAGTGAAACAGTGTCGTTGACTCCGACGACAAGACGCCCTTGAAACAATCCGTCATTCGAGTCGATGGCAATGCTACGCAAAGATACACTTTTTTCTTTAGTTATTAAAGACGTTATGTTGTTAACAATGCCAATGTCATCATTGCCAATGATGCTTAACGGCACTGCAAATTGGTTGCCGCCGACAATTTCACTCCATGCTGCCTTGATGGTGCGGTATGGATAGCGGTTCATCAGATGGCGTGCATTGGGGCAGCCGCGCTTATGGATTTTTATGGCGCCGTCGCTTGCTATAAATCCCATAATATCGTCACCTTGAATAGGCATACAGCATTTTGAAAGCTTGAAATTTATTCCCTTTATGCCTTCTCCAATAATCACCACGTCGCTGGATTCGGAGCTTGACAGTGTAGGCGGTTGCATAACAAATTCTTGCGCGGAGCGACTGGATGCAATCTGTTGGGTCTCGTCTTCTTTTTCTTTTAAAGCGACATAATTGTCCACAATTTGCCCGATGTCAAGTTTTTCACTTGATATCTCGTTATAGAAGTCTGTGGCGGTTTTGTATCCAAGTCGTTTTATTACTTTTGTCAGAATGGCTTCTTCTATTTCGATTTTCCGATTCTTGAAACGTCGTTGGAGCAATTCCTTAGCAAACTCCGCTGAACGGTTGCTTATTTCGTTAAGCGATTGGCGGATTTTATTTTTTGCCTTGGAGGTCGTCACTATGGAAAGCCATTGCTGCTTTGGCTGCTGTGTGGATGATGTCAGGACTTCGACAGTGTCGCCGTTTTTCAACTCATAATTAATCTTATGTGTTTTGCCGTTGACTTTCCCGCCAATGCAGGTGCAGCCAATCTTTGAATGTATGGCGAATGCAAAGTCAAGAATTGTGGCTCCAAGAGGCAGTCTGAACAAGTCGCCCTTAGGAGTAAATATAAATACTTCCTTATCGTAGACGTCCATATTCATCTTTTTCATTATTTCGGGAGTGTCTTTTCCCGATGTTTCAAGAAGATCGCGAACGTTTGCCATCCAATCATCGAGACTTTTCTCGCTCTTCACACCTTTATACTTGAAATGGGCAGCCAAACCCTTCTCTGCAATTTCATCCATACGCTGCGTGCGTATTTGAACCTCCACCCAGCGTTGGCCTGGACCGGTTACCGTAGTATGCAGCGATTCGTATCCGTTCGATTTTGGAATAGATATCCAATCCTTCAATCTCGAAGGGTTCGGCTTGAACATGTCTGTCACAATGGCAAAGGCTTTCCAACAGTCGCTTCTCTCGTTTTTAAGAGGGGTGTCGATAATGATTCGTATGGCAAACAGATCATAGATGTCTTTGAGTTCCGCATTCTGTTTCCTCATCTTGTTCCAAATGGAATAGATGGACTTGGTGCGCCCTTTTATCTCAAATTTGAAGCCGTCATCCTCAAGCTTCTTTTTAATCGGAGCGATAAACTCGGCAATATATTTGTCTCGTTCCTGCTTTGACTCATTGAGCTTATGGGCGATTTGTGTATATAAATCTCTGTTTGTGTATTTCAGAGACATGTCTTCTAATTCCGACTTGATTTTATAAAGGCCCAAGCGGTGTGCCAATGGGGCATAAAGATAGAGAGACTCCGATGCGATGTCAAACACGAACTTCTGATTGGGATGGTGGTTGATTGCTTTCATCAACGCAAGACGGTCGACAATCATTATTATAATCACACGGATATTTTCAGCAAATGCCATCATAAGTTTGCTGAAATTCTCATCGCGTTGTGTTGTCTGTTTCTTGTAAAGATCAGCAACGTTCTTCAGTCCATGTATAATCGAGCGGACGTCATCTCCGAATTCCGCCTTTACATCCTCAAGGGAAAAGTAGTCGTCGGAACATATTTGATAAAGCAATGTGGCTATAATCATATTCCTGTCGGCTCCCACATATCGGGATAGGAGCAGTGCTGTGTTCAAGTGTCTGACCGACGGATTTATCCCATATTTGTCACGGTGGGCTTTGCCTGCCGCAATCCCGCCCTTTATAATGTCTTCAATTCTTCGGATCTCTGGATACGATAAATCATCGGCAAGCGCTATTCTTAACTCTCGAAAGGCACTGATTACAAATTTCCGCTCTTTGTCTGTATAATATGTTTCCATCATCTTTATTTCCATAAAGTTTTCCAAACTTACGAATTTTTTGTCAATTTATAGCCTTTGTTACGGTAAAAATTAGTAAGTTTGAGTGCCTAATATAACAATTTATTCAAAACTATGTTTACAGAACACGATTTACAACAAATTAAAGACCATAGCTTGAGCGTGGAACAAATTGAAAGGCAGTTAGATGCGTTCAAAAAAGGGTTCCCTTTCCTTAAATTGTCGGCAGCAGCGACGGTGGGCAATGGAATTTTGCGCTTAGGCGCGGCCGAGGAGGAAAAATTCATTAACGAATGGGAGAGTTACTTGGCTGCGGGCGGACATATCTTGAAATTTGTGCCGGCATCGGGTGCGGCAAGTAGAATGTTTAAGAATCTTTTCTCCTTCGTTGATGGTGACAGGGATGTCCCAACCGACAGCTTTATGAAGAATTTCTTCGATGAGATTCATAAATTTGCTTTCTATGACAGGCTGAATGCAAAACTGGAGGAAACCGAGGGCGCGACAATCGATCAATTGATGAAAGACGGGAAATACAAAACCATCGTTTCTTGTCTTTTGATGCCGAAAGGTTTGAACTACGGAAGTCTTCCAAAAGCGATGCTCGATTTTCACAAGGTCGGCTCGGAAGTGCATACTGCCATGGAAGAGCATCTTGAGGAAGGCGCTCAATATGCTAAAAATTCCTCGAACGAGGTGAATTTGCATTTTACTGTATCGGAGGAGCACAAGTCACTTTTCAACGATAAACTGAAAGAAGCTATGCCTGTGATGGCATCAAAATTTGGATGTGAGTACAACGTGACTTTGTCAACACAAAAACCTTCCACCGACACGATTGCCGTCAACAAAGACAATACACCTTTCCGAGAGAACGGAGAATTATTGTTCCGTCCAGGAGGGCATGGTGCATTGATAGAAAATCTTAATGATGTAGACACAGATGTCGTATTTATTAAGAATATTGACAATGTGGTGCCAAGCACTTCGAGGAAAGCGACAATTAGATATAAGAAAATTATTGGAGGTGTTCTTGTTGAAGTGCAGAAAAAAATTGCTGAATATCTTGAACTCCTTGACAGCGGAAAATACACAATGGAGCAAGTGCTTGAGATTGTAAGATTCCTACAGCGCAGATTGTGCGTCAGATATGAAAACGTAAAACACCTTGAAGACTCTGAACTGGTCGTGTATTTGAAGCACAAATTAAACAGACCTATCCGCGTTTGCGGTGTGGTTAAAAACGAAGGAGAGCCAGGCGGCGGCCCTTATATCGCATTCAGCCAAGATGGCACAACGGCTCCGCAGATTCTCGAAAGCTCACAGATAGACACTAATAATTCAGAATCTATGGAACTGATGAGAGGCGCTACGCATTTCAACCCGGTAGATCTTGTTTGCTTTATAAGAGACTATAAAGGGAATAAGTTTGACTTGACAAAATTCGTGGACCACAATACTGGGTTCATCTCCGAAAAGTCAAAATCCGGACACGAGATAAAGGCGTTGGAACTGCCTGGATTGTGGAACGGAGCGATGAGTGACTGGAACACCGTTTTTGTAGAGGTCCCGGTAGAAACATTTAATCCGGTGAAAACTGTAAACGATTTGCTTCGTCCTGCACACCAAGCATAAACTTTGCTTAATGTGGTGAATTTCACTGATATAAAAAAAATCTCAGCAAAAGTATGTTGTAAAGCATATAAAATAAATGGCATAAAATTTGGCGAGACTACAAATAATGCCTAAATTTATGACATCGAATTAAACAACAGAATTTTTAACATTAAAAATTATAGTATCATGACGAAGACTATTTCTTTTAACGAGTTGAGAAAAATCAAAGATTGCTTGCCAGACGGTTCTATGCACAAAATTGCAGACCGTCTGAACATCAACGTGCAAACAGTGAGAAACTATTTTGGTGGCACTAATTATTCCTTCGGAAAGAACTGTGGGCTTCACATTGAGCCAGGTCCTGATGGGGGAATCGTTGTTTTGGATGACACCACAATATATGATATGGCATTGGATATTTTGCGTGAGCAAGAATAGTACAAACAGGAAATAAATTCCACGACAAAAAATATGGTTGCTTTCTAATTCAGAAGGCAACCTATTTTTTTCTTAAGAAAAGGACAGAACTAAAAGGCAACGAGGATATCGCTAATGATTTCCTCGTTGCCTTTTTCCTTATTAACGCGAGTTAGGGATAAGACTGGCCAGGCAACTATAATTGATTGCCTGACCAGTTCGTTTTCTTATGAATCACGTATCTCTATTTAAGATTTATAAAGATCTAACGTTATCTCCATTGATGGAAATGTTTCCTATTATGTAAATAACTAAGATTCTGACCATTCATATAAGTTTCTTTTTCAAAGGAGATGTGTTTTAATCATTTCTATTTATTGCACCAATATTTTCACAACGTCTGTTCCGGATTTCACTAAATATACTCCTGCCGGCAGTGAGACATTGACAACGCCTGATCCTGAATGCACCAAAGTGCCGGATATTGAATAAATGCGAATAACCGAAGCCGCTGTGGCATAAAGATTACTGTGACTGCACTCAACGTGAAGCTCTGCTGGCGCTTTGCCAACCGTCACTCCTGATGTCTGTCCAGGCTCCATCTCTACAAATGTCAATTCGCTGAACGTACTCCATTTGCTCCGATAGTCTTCCGACGTGCCATATGGGACAAATACCTTTGCCGTATAGTCTTTAGAAGAGAAGGCAGAATTACTTATAATAGGAGGGGTCACAGCATCGATATGTATTTCTGCATTGTTCGCAATGTCGCGGAATGCGTCATCCCAAATCTCTTCCACACCATTGCCCAAATTAATGCTTTTTAAATTTACACAATGATCAAACGTTTCTCTATAGATATTTTTGACAGCGTTAGGGATTGCAACCTGCTCAAACTTGGCATACTTAAATGCACCTGCACCAATCTCCGTTACGTTGCCGGGAATTGTCAAGGATTTACATCCTAATCCATATTTATATCCGTTATTGGGATTACTACCGGAAAACGCTGAAGGCCAGATTGTTTTAACAGATTCAGGTATAGTTAGACTTTTTATGTAGTTGGGACAATCGCTGACATTTCCAAAAATGCTTGTACACTGATACATATAGGGAAAGTCGATGTCTTTGTCTTTGTCGTTGTAATTCTCGTCACACAATTGACCAATTGCAGTGACTTTAAATTCATATCCATAAGTGTCCTTTACCACTGATGGGATTACAATCTCAGTATCGTTATTGTCTATGTTCAATTGCATCAAACGCGCTTCATTATCATTACTTTGCTTAAAGTAAAGCGTATATCCAGTGTGATTTTCTTTGAAGTCGTATATAATCGCGAAAACGATTTGTACAACTTTTCAAAACGAAATGTGTATTTTTCTCCATTTTTTCGCGGTTCGTCTTCCAGCTTGGAATATCATTTAAAAGGCTTTTAATCGGTGTTTAAACGCTGCTTAAAAGCCTTTGTTTTTCAGTATTTTACAGTCGTGAAAAAAGTTTGTATTTTCCGTGCAAATAATACTTAAAAAGTTCGTTTTTCTCAGTAATTTTTCGTATCTTTGCAAAAGAATTAATGAGGCTGTTTTCGGCTTCAATTTGTCGTGTTGCATCCATTTTGGAACGGCGAAAGTTTGCGCTTTTGTCGTTCCATCTTCAAGTTGTTTCGCGTCTGTTTGTCTCTGCTTGTGAAAGCCTGAGCAAATGAAAGTTTACAGCTTCGTGATCATAATGTCTTTGTAAGCTGCAAAATCATTTATTCTGCTGTTCTGTTCGTACTTTTGTGCGCCATTCAGCAGCGTAGCATTAAACTGTTTGTTTATCCAGTCGCAAAGCTCAATTATCTGGCTTTTGCCTGATGTAAATAAAACATATTTTGTGCCGTTCAGCAGCGTAAGAACGTCTAAATAGTCTTTCAGCTGCCAATATGTGTCGGCTTTGTATGCGCTGTGTTCTGTCTGCAAATAAGGAGGATCGAGTAAGAACAAAGCCTTTTTGTTTTCCTTGTGAGCCTCGAAAAGTTCGCGGTAGTCGCAATGTGTCACTTCAAGTCCTTGCAGGTAATTTGTCACGTCGTAGTCGGTTTTTACCATTCTATTGTACATGGTTTGTTTGCTTAGCTGCTCATAACTTTGCGCCCAGTTTCCCGAAAACAAAAGTGAGCCTGAAAGCGTGATGTAATCGACCGCGTGTTTCTTCTCTGCCTTAGCGCATAGCTCCAGTATTGTTTTTTTTGTTTCTGCGGGGATTTTCTTGTTGTCTGGTACAGTTGCAACCAATGGCGCAATAGAACGCAACAGCGCGTTTGTATTGGCCACATTTGCCAACCTTTGGTCGTAATGGTCGAAGTCGTTATAAATAACGCGGCAATTTGGTAGCATATCTTTTGCCACACGCGAAAGTAAGCCAGAGCCGCCGAAAAGGTCGACCACTGTGTCGATGTCGTCAGCTTGTGCAAGAACCTCACGAAAACGCTTAATATAGTAGCGTTTAGAGCCTCTAAATGGCAGAGGCGAGCTTGAAAACCGTTTATTCATTCAGCTTTTTGCAAATTATATTTAATTTATTTTGTTTTTATTTTTATAAAGTGTATCTTTGCAGCAGGTTTGTTAGCTACGGCGACGTGCAGAACCCTGCCGCAGGGTTTTAAGTTCGAAATGCTATGGCCGCGAGAGTATCGCGAGCTCCCCTATGTTGGGGTTATAAGCAATATTTTGACCCGTCCCTTTGCTCCGCTGTTATTCTCCGTTTGGTAGCGAAAATGCTCCCGATTATTTGGATAACAACTAAAAACTGGCAAATAACCATTTTTAAAAAGCACGGCATACATTGAGTTACGACCGCAGGGACTTAAAAGAGGAACGCAAAGCGCACCTCTTTTTTTTTGCCCTATTCCATGGAAAACGAACGATAATAAGTGTACTTATATACGGGATAAGTCTTTCCTTTTACAGTCTGTGTCCCTATCTTTCGTTTTAGCCGTCTCAGATGATACTTTAGCTTTAGGATATTACCGCCCACGGCAACCGAGCCGTCAGCGTTGTAGCTGACTATTTGAATGCCTATCTGAGTGTAGGCACTGTTTTGCGTGTGGCTACTTTTTTTATTTGTCACCTTGTTGCGCACGCCTGCCATTCGGTAAATCTCATTACCGCTTGCGTCGTTGGCCTCTTGCACCACAAAAGGACGGCACAGGCCGCCAAGTTCGCAGTTCAGCATATTGCCATATAATTTCTGGTCTTCCACCTCGATGCAGCGCGGCACATACCAAGTGTTTGGTGTCGATGTATTCAAAACGACGCCCTTATAATGCACATACTGGCGTTTTGGTGCTCTCTTGATGCGCTTTCCTTTGTTCTTGGCGTATGACTTCGCGCCTCCAGTGCTACGCCAGCGCGAGCGGCGTTTCTTGCGCACCATGATTATTTTGCAGCCCTCTGGTAGGCTTCCGTGACGAATATAAACCGTGCCGCTCACAATCTTGCATTCCAGATTAAGGCTCTGTCCCTCCAGTTTCCAATCACACAGCCAGTCGTCGCCGTCGTTGATGCGGTAGTATTTGCGGCCGTCAGGAAGGTGGACGTACTGGCTTACCCCAGTGTTCTGTCCGCTATTGCCATTTGGTAGAACCACAAGCCCATAGTCGGCAAAACCGCCGATTTTTATCGATTTCGAGCACCTTACGACACACGGGGTCGTAAGCGTGTCGAGCTGAGTTTGTGTTATGCCCTCCTTGGTCAAAAGCGGCATTTTCTCAGCGAGAATGTCTTGCAGGTAAGTGAGCACCACTTGCGGCACCTGCTTTATTTTCTCGCTTAGTGTCTGGTTGCTCTCCAGTACGGTAAATTTTGCGTATTCATAGGACTCGCCACTGGCAGAAGAAGCAAGCGCGGCCGTGCGGTAAGTTCGCGCCTCCTTGTATGTCTCGCCGTCTGCCTTTATGTCCTCCGTCTTCGTCGTGACGTTTACAAACTTGATGTTAGCCGACGGCGTAGGCTTTGCGGCCAGCGTGAAAACTTCGCCGTCGATGAAAGCGAGTCCCGTCTGTGTGCCGTCTGGCTGTCTCAGGATGTATTTGTTGCCGCCGATGAAACCAAGCTGCTGTAAAAGGGTGATTTGCTGCTGTATGAAGTCCAGCGTTTGCGTGGATAGCGGGTATTTACCCTGTCCGCCAGATGCGGTTGCTGTGTTTGTATAATTTCCTTTTTGCATGATGTTAAGTTTAACTTATCGGCGTATATATCGCCTGTTTTGATATTAATTTATAGCTATCGACCAAAGCCTTGATGTCGGCGAGGTTCGTTTGGTAGAGGTCAGCGGGAACGGCCACCATGAAGCTGTTTTGCTGTGCCGTAAGCATGGCCTCGTTGGAAAGCACAGGGACGACCAGTTTGTTGTCCTGATATTCGCCCTTTTCATTGAAGCTGTCTTCTGCCGTTGCTATCGTTATACGGCTGCCGGCCTCAGTGATGGCATACAGCCAGTCGCCGTCCCGCTCTATCGTCAAAATCTCGAATTTTGTGCCGCTTGGACTTGCAAAAGCATCATTCAGCACAGCGCGAAGATAACAGACCTGCCCGTTATGGGTCAGTCGGTAGATGTGGGCGACACGCGCTTTCGTAAAAGCGTCGTAAACCGCTTGCAGTCCGCCGAGAGCCGCGCGAAGCACCCCGAAAATGAGCTGCTGGCGGTAGAATGTCGGAAGAAGTTGCAAAACGAGCTTCTTTAAGTCGATTTCAAACATTATTCTATCGATTTATATTCTTTATATGTCACGTTGGCACTGCCGCCCTCTATCTCGTAATATCCGCTATAAGGGCAGTTGTAGCCCACAACTGAAGAATAGCGGTCGGCGTTTCGGGCTTTCGCCTGTATGCCACCGCTTGCGCTGTCGATGTCCACGACCACGACCGCGGGTATCGACTTTATGGCCTCCAGCAGGTCGGTGTTCCTAAAGATGCCATTAAACGGCAAATTTGTGATGACGGACAGCACGGCCTCGTCCACAGGTTTTGAACCGTCCGAAAGTTCGCCGCGCTCATTCATAAGGGTGGGGTCATAGTACACAAAGAGGTTTATTTTGATAAGGTCGGCCTCCTCATTGCGAAGCTGCACGCTTACACCTGCGTCCTTTATCTCGTTCACATATTGCTTCAGGGCGGAAAACTGGCTTTTGTTCAACAGGCACGGCTTGCCGTTGTCCGTCTGTCCTGCTACCTTGATGTAAACCATGGAGTCGTCCTCCGTGGCTACGGCATATTTAATGATGCGGGCTTTATTGATGTCGGTGTCACTCATTCCGCTGGTGTCGTAGCGGTCAGTGTCGGAAACGAGCTTATAACCATACATAAAAGCCTTTACCTTGTTCACATACCAGCGTAGTGTATGAGGTTCGAGCTGTTCGATGCGTGTGTCCACCTCCGCGCTGTGCTTGTCAAAAAGCGTCTCGACCGCCCAGACGGCGACCGCGAAGCAATAAAACAAAATGCTTTCGATGCTCACGGCACTAAACTGCTGGTCGAACGACTTGCGAGCGTCCAGCCCGTAGGCATTGACAACAGCGCGCTCCTGAGCGAACGCCGTTGTCATTTCCTTTTTGATGTCTGATATACTGCGAGCCATAGGCGTGATGCTTTAGAGTTCGCGGGCTAACAGCTCGTCGATCGTCTCCTTAACCACGCGGCGGTTGTCCTCAAAGTCTTTGAGTTCTTGCGCGTGCTGGTCGGTGTCGTTGCCATTTGCGAGGATGGCTATCTGGCTGTCGATGTCGTATTCCGTGCCTATAAGACCCGCCACGAACTTGGCGCGGCGGTTGTCGTCGTTCACGTCCTTGGCTTCCACCAGAGTGCCGCCGTCAGGCTGCGAGCCTGTGTAGGCATAGCCCTGCATGATGTCGCCCGTTTCCTCATTCTTAACTTCTGCCTGTTCCTCATTGAGGTAAAGCAGGTAATGTTCGTCGTCGAACTTCACAAAGTTCTTTCTGCCGATGTAACTAACCTTGTACATGATGATATTTTTTATTTGTTGTTAAACTGGTCTTACCGTATAGAAGCAGTGTCCCTTTTCGAGCGGCTGGCGGATAATCTGACAGCGCACGGGTTCGGAAAAGTCCACGCCCGTGAAGTCTTCCTCCAGCTTCTTGGAACCCGTAAAGGTGATATGCTGCACCCAACCCATGAGCGCGACGGTCTTGGCTTCGTCTTTCCAAAGCAGCTCGCCGTCCTTGTTTTTCAGTTGCTCGAAAATTTCGTACTGAATGGTCAGGCAGTTGCCGTCGTTTCTGCTCGATGGCTTGATGTCCACCGCCTGCACGTGAAGTTCACGGTTCAGTATGGTGTCGATGTGCAGCTTAGAGCCAGTAAGGGTCGTGCCCGTCTTCTTAACCTCAGTCCATTCTTTCATAATATCTAAACTCCTTAATAAATTGATGCTGTTACAGTGAACCATGAAGCCGAGGCGCGAGGCCACCATCAAGCGTATTTCTTTCGATGTATGGCCTTTCTTCCTTAGCTTCGCCACAATTCTACACAGTGCCTTTTTGTTGCGCTTGCGCGCCTTGCAATAGGCGTGTCGCGTGACATAGCCCACAAAGTCGATGCCGCGGGCTTCGACGGGGAATATCTGGTAATTGCCTTTCATCTGCAAAAGCCGCTCAGTGTTTAAATAGTGATTAATAAACACTTCAACACCCTTTAAGCGGTCTTTGCTGCTGTCGAGAACCACGATGTCGTCGGCGTAGCGGTAATAATAGCGAGCGTGCAAAACTTCCTTTACCTGATGGTCAAGCTCCGAGAGGTACACATTCGCGAAATACTGGCTTATGTAGTTGCCGATGGGCACGCCGTCCGCGCTGTCGATGATGTCGTCCAGCAGCCACAGCAGGTCGGGGTCTTAGAACTTCTGTCGTACCACCTGCTTCAGTACGCTGTGAGTGATGGACGGGTAGAACTTGCGAACGTCCATTTTAAAGCAGTACCGCGTCCCGTCGGGGTCTTTTCTCAAATCGCGGCGCAGGTTGCGCAGCAGCGTATGAAGACCGCGCCCCTTTACACAAGCGTAGGTGTCGGCCGTGAAGCATCTCACCCAGATAGGCTCAAGCACTTGCATTATTGCCCACTGCACCACGCGGTCGCGGTATGGCAGTTTGTAGATTTCACGGCGTTTAGGCTCATACTTGATAAAGACGCTATATTCCGATGTGTGGAACGTCTTGTTTACGAGGTCGTTTCTTATGCTCTCGATATTGGCCATAAGGTCAGACTCGAAAGCGATTACCTCAGAGCGTTTGCGCTTCTTCCTGCTTGCATTGAAATGGGCTTCCAACAAATTGGGCACCGAGCAAATTTGCTCAAAAAGATAACCTTTTCTTTTCATGTCATTTCTGCTTTGCATAGTCGGGAACTTTCGAGGCGGCGAGCCGTCCTACTAATACCCTTTTTGACTTTTATCTTTTGCCGAGAGGCATGACTCCTTCCATATCGCTGTATTTCTCTATTTGCAAAGTATAGGGGCGACGAGTAGTTCGTGTTCGTATTCGTGGCCGCGTTGTTCGTATTCGTGTAGGACGCGCCTGCATTCGTACCGTTGTTCGCGTTACCGCCAGCCGCACGCACGCGAAGACCCGACGCGGGGAAGTCCGCCAGCGGTTTACTCCAAACCGCAAATTATATCTTTTTCGTGCCTCAGAATTTTGGCCGCCTTGCGGCGGCGAGAGAAACACCCTCGCCGCCTGCTGCCTCACTGTTTCAGCTCAACAAGTCAAAGAACATTTTTATTTAATTTATTCACTTATTTTTTTCGGTCGCTTTCGCCCACGCTTACGCAGCCTGTTCGATTATCGGGTCGCTCTCAAAATAGCAGAGGGGCGACGAGCAGCTCGTGCCCGCAAACGTGGCCGCGTTGAGCGTAGACGTGCAGGACGCGCCCGCATTCGTACCGTAGTACGCGCTACCGCCAGCCGCACGCACGCGAAGACCCTTGCTTATATTGGCGTTTGTATAGAAGTAGTCACAATAGTAGGTCGTAGCACTGCCGCCCACTTCTGTAGGCATACAGCAAAGACCGTTGTAACTCTTGCGTTTGATGTAGCCCTCAGAACGCGGGCATTCCGCCACCTTGATTTTGTCGTTTATGGTCGAGGGATCGAAAGCTGCAAACATTGAACGCGAAATGTACACTTCGCTTTTTTTGTCGCCAGCGTTCATAATGAGGCCGCGAACCCAACGCCACAAGCTGCCGTAGCCCGCGTGAACCAGTCCGAAGAATACAGGAACCTTGAAAGCCTTGTATGTGCCCTCGTCGGTCGCGTCTGGCAATTTGTAGTCCACCAAGCAAACGCCGTCGCCTGCCTCCAGTCCCACACTTGTAGGTATTACGGGATAATAGCCGTTATAGTTGTCCCAGTCTGGCATATCGGTGACTCCAGTACCGAAGCCACCCTGATAAAGTCCGTTAGCGTCTTTGTCGGCGTTAAAGGTCGCTTGGCTGTTCTGTGTGCCCATGATAACCTCGAAAAGGAACTCGACCACGAACTGAGCCACAAACCAGTTGGCCTCCCAGCCCTCACCACGTTTACGGGCGTATGTGCCGAAACTGGTAGTGCTTATGTTGGTGGCGGGCATTCCCAGCATGGTGAGTTGTGCCGCGTCCGCCTTTGGTGCCTTGGTGTAGCTGCTTGCTTTGAGCGCGGAACCACCGCCGCCACGGAACTGCTCAGCGTTTGAAATGACGCTGCAAAGCAGCTGGTTCGTTCTGTCCATTACACCCGCGCCGAGCCAGCTTGTGCCGCCCGCGGGGATGCGGATGCTCACGCCGTTGCCCACAGGCTTGTCGAACGTGATGCACTTAACCTGCACGCCGCCCTCATTGAAGATGTTCGCGATAAATCCGTTCCAGCACCACATACACTGCCCCTGTGAACCGTCGAGAGCCGCGGGGCTGCCGTCGGCGTATTTCGTGCTGTCGGTGGGGTCGAGCTTTCGCTTCTTGCGGTCGTCGGTCACGAGGTAGCGACCGAGCCCCAGCTTTGCAGGCAGGTCGCGCAGTGCCTGAAGACTGCCGTAGTAGCCCGCCGCCGTAGGTGTGGCGTTCGCGGTGTTCCAGTAGCGACCCGCTATCGGGTTGCCCGCCTGAGACACAGCGTCGGCCAGCTCCATGCTGTGCGTCTCGCCCGTTTCGTCCATTACTTCGATGCGCATATCCTTGAGCGCGCCCTTTGCAGCGTCCAGCTCGTTGATGCGCTTGCCATTCTGAAAGGCTGCCAGCATTGCCACCACGCCTTTTTCCTGTTCTGCTGTTAATGCCATAATATTTATATGTTATGTTAAACGTATGTTTCCTTGTTTGTCGAGCCTCATGCCGCCGCTGGTCAGTCTGATGCGTGGCGGCACGACCTCTATTTTGATAGTCTTGTAATACTTAGTCCCTTGCGTAGGGATGACGTGTACGCGGGTGCTGCCCGCCTCACGCGCCTGTATCTCGCCGCTTGGCTCCACCTCGATGCTCTGCCCGTCCGTCTGGTATATGACGTTTTGGGCGCAGCCGTCTGGCTTCACTCGCGGCTTTATGTATTGCTTGGCGGGGTTTCCCAGCGTGACGGTTTCTGGTGCCTCCACCTTTAGACCGTTCGGGACACCCTGCACCACCTGCTCGGCTCTCGCGATGGCAATCTCCATTTCGCCGCGTGTCGCCTCCAGTCTTTCGGCGGCTGCCGCTGCCTGCTGTCCCGCCTCATTTGCGTAGGCGGTCGCCGTCTTGGCCTTGCCCGTCGCGTCAATGCTCTCTGTGGTTGCCTTTTTCGTCGCGTCGGTTGCGGTGGTCGCCTCTATGGTCGCCGTCTTTGCGTTCTTTGTCGCGGTGTCTGCCGTGGAAGTGGCGGCGATTGCCTTTTTCGTCGCGTCGTTCGCCGCGTCGGTGGCTTTCTTGCACGCCGTCGTTGCGGTGTTGGCGTTTGTCGTGGCCGTCACCGCGGCCGTGGTTGCCGTCTTGGCCTCAGATGCGGCGTTTTGCGCTTTTTTAACGGCCGTGTCGCTTTTTTTCCTGCGCCACCCTTATAAATTCCCGCACATCTGTGTCGGCGCGTTCTGCGGCCTCCATTGCGGGCTTTTGCAGTTCCAGTATGTTGGCGGGTGTGAAGTCTTCCCACGTGAACTTATAGCCGCGAGTATATGCAGCCACACAGTCGCTTTCTATCACTCCCTCGGTGTCGCCCATTTTGTCCCAAAGCCAGATATGCAGACTTTCGGGATAATAGACATTTTGCACGCCGTCGCAAAACAGTGGGTTGTTCTGCGCGAGGTGTAGCTCATGGTGCAGCTCTCCCTCGCCGAGCCCGTGGTCTTTGAATATCACCAGCAGGGCGTCGCCGTCCGCCACGCAGTTGGTGAGCACGCCGTCCTTCCGCGATGCCTTAACCGATTTGCTGCCTACCCAGTAACGTAGCTCGAAGTCCACGTCGGGCAGTGCCACGACCTTGCCTGTTCCGTCGCGGAAACGCTCACGGATAACAAAGTCGGATTTTACGTTTATGTGTTTTGTTTCCATTACGTCAGCCTTATGTTGCCTTTTCCGTCGAGCCTCATGCCGTCGCCCGTCAGCCTGATGCGCGGCGGCACTACTGCGATGGTCAGTGTCTTGTAAATACTTGTTTTAACCGTGGCTACCACGTTCACCTTGCCCATGCCCTCAGCCAGCGGGATGATGCGGCCGTCGGGTGTCACCTCCAGCACGTCGCCGCCGCCGATGAAAAGCAGCGAGCCGATGCCAAAGGCGGGCAGGGCTTTCGCTTCGATGCGTGGCCGCTGCTGGTTGCCCAGCGTCACCTCCTTGGGGCAGTCGGTAATTTCCAGCCTTGTGGGCGCGGCGACGTTCTGAGAGCTGAGCACGCTCACGAGGTTGTCCACCAGCGCGCGGGTCGCCTCCGTCTTCTGCGTGGCCGCGTTTGCCTCCTTGGTTGCTGCGTCCACGCCCGCCAGCCTGTTGTCTATGTCGCTGGTTATCTCCTGCACGTTGGTGCCGAGGAACAAAGCCAGCGCGTCCCTCACGTTGCCGCAGGCTGTTATGAGGTCGGCGAAGAGGCTGCCGACCATTTCCACGGTAACGCTCTTTGTTACCACAGCGTCGCGAATGTCCCGCGCCCGCTTCTCCAGTGCGGAGGTGTCTATCTCCGCGACCTTGTTTTCTGTCAGTTTCACCATTATGCAAATGTATCGTCGAATTGGTTGCCGAATATTCGGGCGAGTGTCTGCCCGCTCTCGCTGGTCACCTCCTTGCCCTCACTCAGTTGTTTAATAACTTTCTTAGCCCTGTTCACCACGATGCCGTCCTCACGCTCCGTTTGCGTGTATGTGCCGCTGTCGAACTGTGAGCCGATGCCAGAGAGCGTCCAGCCCTTTGCCGCCGTCACTTCGTCCACGATCGTGAGTTCGCGGCGCGGTGGCCGTGGAATGATGCAGCCAGCAAAATATTTCTTTGTAGCCGTCAGCAGGGCTTCCATTTCCTTTTGCGGAATGTCGGTCGCTGGCTCTATGCCCTGCGCGGCGTATGTCTTTTGCACAGTAGCGTCCACAGTGTCGGCCAGCTCCCAGTCGAGCGTCTGCCCGTCTTTCAGCTTCGCCGTGATGCTGATGCCGTTGCGCTCCGCCAGCGCGAAGATGCCCTCCACGCCGCCCAGATATTGCACGGCGATGTCCGCGAGGCTCTGTCTGTCCTTTACTGTTATCTGCATAGCTGTATTATGTTATGTTTATCGTGCCGTCAGCGTCCACCTTTACGCGGGTGACTTCCACGCCTGCGGCCTTTATCATTTTCTTTGTCTCTTGCGGCCAGAACACGTCCTTGCAGCCGCCTTGTAGCTGCCTAACCGCCGCGCCTATGAGCGGGCGTTCCTTGAACTCGCCGCGCTGTGCGAGGAGCACGGCTTCCACCGTCTGCCCGTCGCTATCCGTAACGACCGCCCTCTTGTGCTCCACAAGCAGGTCGCCCGTGCCGATGTCCGTTATTAGTCCGTTCATTGCTTTACCTTTTCGTTCTCGTAGTCGCCGCGCTTGCTCTCCGTCAGCTGCTGACCCGCCCAGCTTGCCACGCCTCCCTTCAGGGCTGCGCCGCCGTCTTGCGGAACTGGCGACCAACTGGCAAACGCCTGCTTGAGGTTGTTGATGTCCTTTTCTATGAGGTTCAGCCGCTTGGTGATGTCTTCCACCTTTACCAGCCCGCCGAGCGAGCCGCCGTTCATGCAAACTCCCTTCTCATTTACCACGACGCTGGCCGTGTCGGTGTCCTTGACGACCACCTGCGCCTCCTCTATGTCGTCGCACAGCAGAACCATGCCAGCCGCGCCGTCCTGCACAAAGCCCACCATTACAAAGCTGTCCTTTCGCGGTATCTGCACCACGCCGACCGCGCTCTCTTGGTTCGCTTGCAGGTTCACGCCCAGCAGCGGCGCGTCCTCATTGAGCGGCTGCACGTCCACCGTGCGGGCTGTTTTGTCCACCGCTGTGACGGTACCTACCGTGAAGCCCATGCCCTTGCCGCTGTCTCCAGCGAGCTGCCTAATCATTGTCGCGATGTTCATGTCCTTACTCTGCTACTCTCAGCCCCAGCGTTATTTCTTGGCGATAACCGCCAGAGCCGTATTTTATGACATTCTTTTTCACCTGATAAATGCCCATGGTTGCGCCGTCTATCTTGATGCCCACCGTGTCGAGCTTGTCGACCAGCTTGTAGCCGAATGTCGTAAGGCTACCCTTGAGGCCGTCGCGTTTCAGTCGTTTGATTTCCTGCTCCGCCCATGCCTTTAGCTGGCTTGCCGTCTTGTTGTATGTGGTGATCGTTCGGCGTTCGCCGTCAGCGTCGCCGACCTCCACCTTTATTTTTTTGTTGTTGGGCATGATGCTCACCGCTTTCACGTTCAGCCGCATGGTGTCGGCTTTCTGCTGTTCGAGGCTCTGGTCGTTTATGATGTTCACGCCAGTGGCGAACACTTGCGATGCGGACGTGCCGCGCTCGAATATCACACCCGCGTATAGCACGGGCTTGCCGTCCTCATACCGGTAGAAAGAACGGATGCCGCTCTCTTGCAGCTTGCCCAGCAGACTGGCCACCGTGTCGGCCGTGACGCGGTACGCGCCCAACGCCTGCTCGCCCATGACCTTAACGTCCGTTAGCCCTTGGTCTTTCAACAGCTGCTCCACCGTCACGCTCTTGTAGGTCTTCTTCACGGCTGGCATTTGCTTTAGCTTAAACATTTCGTCCTCGCAGTCCAGCACAACGGGCGTTTTGAAGCCCACCTCCTTGACATAGCCGACGAAAGCCAGTTCGTTGCTGCCGTCGTAACCGAGCCACACCTTGACGGTATCGCCGCGCTTGACGGGGATTTCCGCCGCGCCGTCCCACTTTATTTTCTTGGGCAGGGTGATTTTGCAGATGTCCGTCAGCTTCTCAGTGTCGCGGGTGATTTCCACCTCAGTGACAAAATCGAGCTGCCACGTCTTTGCGCCCGCTATCTCTATTTTTGCCGTTAGCCTGTACATGATGAATGCCGTTTAATGGGGTATTAAATACCGTTTAACCGTTTATTTGTATTCCGTGCTGTACACGTTGTAGTCGCCGTCCGAGAGCAGGGACAACTCGATGGGCTGGTAGTTGCTGTGTGTGGCTTGCGTCACGCTAAAGTCCTGCACCACCACTTTGCTGATGTCGAAAAGTTCCAAGAACTCAGAATGCACATAAATGGCCTCTTTCACGTCGAAGAACTTGCGCAGCTGTGTAATGCCGTCGGATGGGTATTCGTCCACGATTTTGCCGCCCTTGATGGCTTGCACGCCCACTATGAGGTTGATGCCATAGTCCCCGTCGTTTATGTATTCCTTGACGGTTCCGTCCATTCCCACCAGTTGGGTGGTGACGATGTTCTTGCGCTTCGATATGGCGGCTATCGCGTCGTTCACCGTCAGCTCCTCGCCGCTCTCTTTCCTGAATGTCAGCTCGCAAAGCGCGTAACGGCCAGCCCAGAAACTTTTATCTGTGTACGGGCTTGCCACTTCTTCGGCCAGTATGCTGCCGCCCGCGCCGTCCCAGCTTGGCGATGCCGTCGTGCGGGCGGGCTTGAAGCGGTAGAGGTACCCCTTGGCCTGCACGGCCGCGGACGCTGCCACAAACTTAAAACTGATTGGTAACATTTCCTTTTTACTCCATTGCTAAGTTGGTATCGTTCAGGGCGGACAAAAGGGCTTGCGCCACAACGTCCTTCACACGCTCCGCGCTCTCTTGCAGGTTGGCGGTGTGTATCTCCAGACGTTCCACGAGCTTGTCCACGTGAATGCTCACGTTTCGGATTTTGCCGCCGCTGTCAGAACTGCCGCCGCTGCCGCCGCCCGTCTTCTTGCTGCTGGTCTTCCCAGCCGTGCCTCCCGTAACGTCTGGCACAGACGGGGTCGGCACGTTCGGCACGCCTGCGGGCGATGTCGCCGCCTGCTTGCCCTGCCTCTTGGCCGTCTTCTTGGCGTTCTCCTTTTCTCCCGCTTTCATTTCGGCGGTGTAAGCGTCGTTGAACGCCTTGCCCACCTCCTTGCCGTAGCTGCTGTATGCTCCCTTGAGCTTGTTAAGTGCCGCCGTGATGCCCCCAGCGTCCAGCTTAAAGGCTGCCTTTATGAGGTCGCCTATCGCCCCGAAGGTTTGCTTTGCAAGCTGCCCGATGCCGACAAACACGGCTTTGAACGCCGCCCACAGTCCCTTCAGTACGGCGCGGAACTTCACCGACGTGTTCCAGAAGTAAACGCCCACGGCGATGAGCGCGGCGATGGCCGCCGCTATCCAGCCGATAATCGGGATGTTCATTATGGCGATGCTCACAGCCCTGCACGCCGAGACTGCCGAGAGCTTGAAAGCCCCGAAGCTCACCGACGCGATGCCCGCGAACGTGGCGGACGCGCCGCCAGTGGTAACGAGAGAGAGCAGGAACGCGCCCAACGCCTTGATGCCTGACCAGATGCCAGCCGTGGCGAAGCGAAGCAGCGAGAGGGTGGCGCGTCCCACGTTTCCGATGAAGCCCAGAGAAATGCCGTTTGTGATGGCCGTCTGGCTGCCCATGAGCGCGATGCTCACCGCCGCCGTGCGTGCCATGCTGGCGATGCGTCCGAGATAGGAGGCGTAGTTCAGCGTTACCACAAACTTGATAGCTTTGCCAGTTCCGAGTATCAGGGGCATAAGCTGAGACACGGGGACGAGCATTCCTGCCATTATTCCGATGTAAGAAGACACGCCGCCCGTAAGTTGTGAAAAACTTATCTTTAGATCCTCTATCTTTTGACGGAAACGCGCCTTTTTCTCAGCCGCACTGTCCATGATAATTTCCGCCTGTTCCACCGCGCTGTTTGTGCCTGTCACCGCTTCGGTAAAGTGTGCCAGCGAGTCGGTGCCCTGCACAAGCGCGCGGGCGGCGTTTGCGTTCTCCATGCCGAAAAGTTTGCTAAAGAGTGCCGAGTCGTTCAGTATGGGCTTCAGCATCTCCAGTCGTTCTTTCAGGCTCTTGCTTTTGTCGCTAAGTGCTATAACGTCGATGCCTGCTTTCTCCAGTTCCTCGCGTGTGTCCTTTGGCAAGAAACGCCCCTGCGAGAGTATCGACAACGTGTTGCGCAAAGCCACACCGCCCTCGCTGCCTTTCTTGCCCGCCTTGTCGAGCACCTGAATGGCGGCGTTTGTTTCTTCAAAGCTCACGTTTGCGGCCTTTGAGGCCATACCGCATTGTTCCAAGGCTGCCTTAATGGCTGGTAGCTCCGCGCTGCCCGCCTGTCCTGCCGCTGCCATTGTGTTCATCATTTCAGCCATTTTGCGGCTGGCCTCCATAGGGTCGGCGAGACTTACGCCGTACTGGTTCATGGCGGTGGTCAGCACCTCAGCGGCCGCCGTTCCGTCCCCTCCCATTAACTTGCTGGTCGTCTGTATAGCGTCGCCCATAGCTTTGAGGGCTTGCGGGCATTTGCCAAGCTCTGGCGTGAGCTGAGAGAGAAGCAGCTTGTAGCCCTGCACTGCCGTGCCTGCGTCCGACCCGAACGTCTTCGCGCTCTCGCGGGCGTAGTTCTCTATCGTTTTAAGCCCCTCGCCAGTGACACCAGCCACGGCCGAAAGGTCGTGCATCTGACTGTCGAGCTCAACGTTTGCCTGCCCAAAGTTTCGGAACGTGTCAGAGAGCTGTCGCACATAGTCGGAGGCTAAATTGAGCTTTGCAAGTCTTCCCGCCCATTTCTCACACCACGCGCAGGCACCCTGCGCCTTTTGCGTGAAAGCGTCGGTCTGCTGTGCCATTTGGGTAATGGACTGAGAAAAATTCCCGTTTATGTTAAAATTGTAATTAAAAACTTGCATAGTTCAATTTATTTTGTTATATTTGCAGCCGTGTTAAATATAACGGCAAAATTATGATAGAGACGGTATTTTTATTTTTGGCTAAGGTGGTAACGGTGCTCGTTGGCGTCGGTCTCCTTGTCATGCCGTTCTATCTGCTCGCCACTTTCTGCCATGCCATTTACATGGATTTGCGCTCGCCGAACAAAGCGGACAAAACGCGCGCTAACACCTCAGCTTGATTTTTCAGCCTTATTTCTTCCAGCCACAAAGCCTCGGCGTACCATTGCGCGAAGTCGTCGTCGCTGCCCGCCGTCGGGTCGATGTGCAAGTTGGAACGAATGAGCGCACAGGCTTTCACGAACCCGTCCTTGTCTTCCTCTCCGTCTTCCACGTCCACCCGAAGCAGGTGCGACGTTATGCGTTTTTTAGGCTGGCGGACGCGCCGAGCATGATGTTGTTTAGCTGTGCCATTGTCGGTACGAACAAAACAGGGTCGGTGCGCATAAACTCGCTGCCGCCGAGCCAGCAGCCGTCGAACAAGATGCCGCCCGCCTTTACTTCGTCGGTCTTCGCCACCTTGGTGCTGGCCGCCATGGTCTCCATGCTTGGACGCTTGAAATAGCCGACGTGCTTTTCGTCGCCGTCTTCCACCTCGATGCGGGCGACCTTGCGGTGCTGCCCTTTCCATATTTTCACCTGCTCAGCGGTAACACCGCCGTCATATACTTTTTGTTCCTGTATCTTTGCCATAGCCTAAATACTGTTTAAATACCTGTTTATTGTTGTTTAAATGTTTATTTGTTGTGCCACTCTATATGCGACATGATGAGGTCGAGGTCGATTTCCTGCTTGGTGTCTCCCTCTTTCCAGCTGCGCGAGTTCTTCGAGAAAAGGCAGTTGCGTAGCTTGTCGGTCACGATCATGCCGTTTGCGGGCAAGTAGCTCACGGTGATGTTAAAAGGCGCGATGTCCTGCAAGCGTCCGCTTGGTGCCTGCCGCTGTATGGAAACGACCTCCTCCTGCAAAAGGGTAATTTTGCCTTTGCACGTGATGCGCCCCTTTCCGTAGCCGACGGGGTAACGGCCTGCGCCGTACACGGCGTTCACTTCTTGGTCGTCCTCATATTCCACGCCAGTGATGCCAGTCACGGGCACGCCCGCGAGGGAAACAACGATGTCCGCCCAGCCCACGACCTCACCGTTCACGTAAGGCACGCCGTTCTTAATCTGTATTTTCATTCTGCTGTTACTCTAAGGATTTGACAAAACCGATTTTAACCTTGAACTTTCTAACCACGCCCACGGGCACGTTCTTGATTACCACCTCGATGGTGCTTGTGCTGAGCACGTCCTGCTCGGGGTCTATCTCCGCCTTGTAGCCGCTCAGCTCTCCTGCCTTTTCCATTTCCTCCAGCGGTATGTTTGCCGTCGTTTCGAGGTGGCTTACGGTGTAGGATTGCAGCTTGCCCGTGTCGGGGTCTATATAGACGTTTCCGCCCAGCTCAGGCGTGAGGTAGGTGCGTATTCCGCGGACGGCCTTGTCCATGGTTCGCACGCTCTCTATGGCGGCGTAGTCGCTGGTCGCGCTGTCCATGGTGTGGCTGTCGTTCCAGTAGCTGCCAGCCACGCCCACCACGGTGTTGAGGAACAGGTAACGGGCTTTGTCGAGCTTTTCCAGCTCCGCCTTGTCTATGTTCCTGATGAGCTTGCCGTCGCCCAGAGCTGGCACACTGATGCCAGACGGGAAGTTCTTTACCCACGCGATGCACTCATGCACAGCCGCCTTTGAGAGCGTGCCGAGTGCCACGCCGATGGCCGACACGGAGGCCTTGGTGCCGTTTCCTTTGTCCGCGTAGAGTTCCGCGCCAGTTCCGCTGCCAGCCTGTGCGATAACCACGCTTACGCGCTCAGAGCTTGCGGCGAGGTTGGTTGGAAGCGACTTGTAGTCTTTCACCTTTGGCGCGTAGAGCACCGAGAGAGGCGCGTTCTGCTTGTCGAGAGCGTCGGCGGCTGCCTCCAGCTTGGCGATGTTGTCGGCGGTCACTTCCGTGTCGCCGTTCCAGATGGCCATTTGCCTGATGGCACCCTCCGCGTAGTTCTGCACGGTCGCCACCTCAGCGAAGGTCATTTGCTCAGGCTTCGAGAAAAGACCCACAAAGAGGCTTATGCCGTCGTTGATGCGGAATATCTCCTCAAGCTGGTAATGCAGCATCTTGACGCTCCATTTGTCCGAGTCGGCCGTGATGCCCAGCTCTTCGGCCTTGTCGATGGTGCTTACGGCCTGCACTTGGCCGTTTGCGAAGGCGGCGGGTATGTCGCCCTGCAAAAGGTAGGCGATGAAGCCGCTCACGTGGTCTTGGCCGTCCAGCGACTTGGCCACGTTGCCATTCTGGCGCACGATTGTTAAACTTGTTGCCATTGTATTATTTTTTGTTTTTACGTTTGTACTTGATGAAGCCCCAGACCAGCAGGACGCACAGTAGCCCGCAGAGCCATGAATTGAAAATCGTGTGTGCGGGCTGTGTTGTCTTTTCCTTTGTCTTGCTGTTCGTGTCTGCCAGTCTCTTGCCTTTGTCCTGCGTCTGCCTCTGCACGTTGGTGGCGGCCTGCTCGCTGCTTCGCTGTGTGGTGCTGTCCTTGCTCTGCACGCTCTTGCGGTGCTTCACGGCTGCCTTCACTGGTGGCAGACCCGTCGAACTGTCGGCGGGCTGTGTGGTGTCGAAGATGATAACGTCCGTTTCGCTCTGGCTGTTCTGCTCATGCAGGTGGGTGAGCGTCTTGCCTATCTCCACCCTCACCATGCTGTCGAGCCTTTGCTGGTAGTCGTTATTTTCCTGCGTCGTCGTTGTCTGCTCCGTTGTCGCGGTCTTCGAGCTTTTGCAGCTGGCGAGACACAGGGCAATTGTCAGCGTGAGCGCAGGAAGGTATTTTCTCCACTGCTTTTCTGAATTTATCCACGTCACGGCGTAAACTGTTTATTTCCTTTTTAAGCGGCGTTACAATACCCTCGACCAAGATGTCGTTTGCCTTGCGCACGTTCTCCAGTTCACTGTCTTTCACGCCAGCGAGTTTTTTCTGTACCTCCGCCCGCAGGCTGTCGATTTCCGTCTTGTACTTCTGGCTTTGCAGCTTCGCGCCGAGCCACGCGCCCAGCGGTGCGCTAATTGTCGCCGTCAGTGAAGACACGATGAGGGTTATTATTTCGCTGCTCATTCATTTTAATTATTGTTTGATACCTATGCTTTCAAGCCACGCGGGTACGTCGAACGACGGGCACGCCTTGGCCTTGTTTAGTTGGTGATGGCCGACGATCATTACTTGCGGGTGTCGCTCGTGGAAGTCCAGCACGTATTTTCTGAGGGCTTCTTTCTGCGCCGCCGTGCGGGTGTCCTGCGGGGTCTTGCCGTCGGCTGCCAAGCCTCCGGCATAGACGACGTGTCGGCTTACGCTGTTGAAGCCTGCCGCCCCGTTGGTTATCTCCCAGCTGTCCACGTTGTCGTCTTCGTTGTTCCTCACCAGCCGCTCCACACTGCCGTCCAAGTGGAAAAGGTCGGTATATCCCACCTGCTTCCACCCGCGACCCACAGGCGGCGGCGAGGTATGCCAGCGGCGTATTTCCGCCGCCGTCACCTCACGGCCTGCCTTTGTGGCTGTGCAGTGAATGACCAAATATTTTAGCTTTGCCATTCTTTAGCGGGTTATATTGTTAAGATGCCTTTGCGCTCACGATGGCTGCGCGTGTGCAGTTGTCCTTGAGCGGTAGGGCTAAGTTCCATTTGCGGAAGTTCACGAGGTTGCGGTGGTAGAGCGGATCGGTCACAGCGTCCTGATGGTAGAACTGTACCGAGCCGTTCGCTTTCATCATGCTGCCCACATGGAAAGCGACCGATGCCTGTGCGTCCGTTGCCCCTGCCGCCTTTCCAAACGCAATTTTGTTGAGCGTTGTCTGGTTGAAGTAAGGACAACCGTTGTATTCGTAGATGTCGAAGCCGTACAGGCGGGTAATTTTGCCCTCCGTGTCGTTGATGTTGTAGTGCTCCGCGTAGTTCTTCGATGTCTCCAGCAAGTCGTTGCTGTGGTCAGGACAAAGAACGAGCACGCGGCCGTCCTGTGGCATTTTCATCTTATCGCACTCGCGTTTCAAGTTCACGAGGTCGGCGACGGTGAACTTCTTGCGGCCGTCCACGGTTTCGCCCGTAGTGGCGAGGACTGGCGTCTTGCCCGCCTTGTGGCCGTCAGGCGCATAGGCATGGATTGCCTTTTGCCATGTGGTCTCCTTTAGGGCTTCGCGGTGACGCTCCAGCACGCTGCCCATTTTGTCGTAGCTTACGGCGTGCAGTTCGTCGTCGGTCACTGGTGTGGCCTCTGTGTCGAAGCGGTCGAGAGAAACGGGCTTGTCCGCGTCGTCCAGCTTGGTGATATTGAGCGGGTAGGTCTTGTTGTTCACCAGCACCGTAGGGTCTCCGCCAAGCTCAGTGAAGTGGATTACGTCGTTGTTCACATACTGGTCGTATGAGCGTACACGGTCATACCAGCCCACCGCTGCGGGCGGTGTGCGGAACGCCTTAATCATTTCGCCCGTCCACAACTCAGTGAGCACGCCAGCGCGCGCCACCGCCTTGGGCAGGAAAGGCAAGAGGAAAAGGGCTACCAAGTTCGCCACTACTGCACCCGCCAAAGGCTCGCCGCCCAACATATAGGCGATGCCCGCGCCGATGGCTCCGTTGATAGCCACCTTTGCCGCGAAGCTGAGCGCGGCCAGCAAAAGCATGATGCAAAAACTCAATACTTTCTTAAATCGTTTCATTCGTTTTGTTATCTGTTTTAATTGGTGTTTAATGCCGTTTAAATAGTCGTTTAACGCGCCCCTTAGTCGTCGAGCTTCGGGCAGTCGATGCCGTACTCTGCCTTGTAAAGGCGCATATACTCCTTTGGGTTCTCCTTGCGCATTTTGCCGATTTGGTCGGCTGGCACCTCCGAGAGCTTGGCAAAGGTGGCCTGTTCGTGCTGGCCTCCCTGTGGCGCGTCCTTGCTGGTGTCGATCACGTCGTTAGGCTTGCGCACGGGCTGCATAAGCTCCAAAGTCTGGCGCAGGGTCTCCGCGCCCGATGTCTTGCCGAGATTGATAAACATATCCTTTTTGTCGGCTGTGATGCGGTGTTCCTTGATGGCGTTCTCCACCTGCGCCGTGATGGCGGCGAGGGTCAGCGTCTCCGCGTTGTCCGCCTTTGACTTCATGGCCTTAATGGCGGCGTGTACCTGTTCCTCGGTCGCGGTCTCAGGCAAGCCGAGGAGCAAAAATGTCTCTTTCTTCATGTTGAATGTGTTAATGTTATCGTTTGACTGTGCCTCCGCCTCTGGCTCAGGCTTCGGCGTTTCTTCTTTCGAGAGCTTCACAAGTGGCAAGAGGTCGCAGTCCTGACCAGCCGCCAGCTCCAGCAGCTTGCCGCCGCCGTACAGCTTCAGGGCTTCGTCGTTCGCCCCTATGTCCACGATGCTGACCTCCACCAGCTTCGACGATGTGGCGGTAGCGCGGGTCTGTCCCTGCAAAAGGTCTTTAGGCTCCACGCTGTACTCAAGTATTTCGATGCCTGCCGAGCACATATTGAGGTAGCCGTCCTCCCATTTGCTCGCTATCTTCTTGGCAAACTCGTCCTTTTCGTCAAACTTGGGCGTGCCTATCAGGCGGTCGCCGTCCACTCGCAGGTTCTCCATTTTGCCGATGGGCATATTCTCGCCGCCACGGCGGTGCATCCAAAGAAGCACGGGGTTCCTGCAATATTGCGTCGTGTCCAGTCCTGCCGTCAGCACGCGGCTGCCGTAACAGTTCAGTCCACTGGTGTTAATAACTACTTCTTTCATATCCTTGTTTTTAATTTAAAAGTTCTACTTAAAAGGTGGCGGGCTTCACAGCTGGCCACCGTTCCGATGGTGTTTCGTTACCCTAATAAATCTAATAACCTTAAACTCAAAAATCGTAAATTATGATTAAAAATAAAACCTAACCGTTGCGGTGGCAGGACTCGAACCTGCAACCTCTTGGGAATGAGCCAAGCGAGCTGCCGTTGCTCTACACCGCGATGAAACACGACCGCAAAAGTCGCGACTTTTCCTGAGCTACAAAAATAGAGTGTCGAAGTTTGACACTCTTTTTTTATTTTCGCCGAAAAATGGGGACTTTTGCACTCGTATTACGCCGATGCCTGCCGCTGTGCGATGCGTCGGCGTTTGTTTTAGTAGTAACATAAAAGCGTTTAAATTATGAATGATTACAAAGAAAGAACTTGAGGATAAAAAGGACTACGCCCGCCTCCTCTATATGCAGGGCGAACAGCAGAAAGTAATAGCCGAGAAAGTGGGCGTGTCAGCCCAGACCATTACAAAGTGGGTGAACGTCGGCGGATGGGTAGAGCAACGAGCAGCGCAAAACATAACACGCCCCGAACTTGTTAATAAGCTATTGCGCACGGTCGACAAGATGATAGAGACCGTTAATGACAGCGACGACCCAGACGCGGCCAACGGCTTGGGCGACAAGCTGGCCAAGTTCGCCGCCACTATCGAAAAGCTCGACAAGCACACCAGCATCGTGGACGTTATCGAGGTGTTCATGGCTTTCTCCAAGTGGTTGCAGTTTCAGGCCGAGTTCGACGAGGATATTACGCCTGAGCTTTTGAAGACCATTAACAAGTATCACAACCAGTACATTAATTATCTGATGCAAAACAAACTTATCAATAAGTAAAAATGCCAAAGTACGACAAACTTACGCCCAAAGAGGCGTTGGAACTGTGGAAGGCTCACTGTGAGGACGTGCAAGAGGCCACCACCGTGAACACCCACGAGACAGATGCGCAGAAGAAGCAGCGCATTAAACGCCTGCTTTCCGACTATGGCGCGTTTGTCGACTATTACTTCCCACACTACACCACGAACCCGCAGACGGGCAAGCAAACGCCGTGCGCGCCGTTCCACCTCAAAGCCGCGAAGCAAATCATTTGCGACAAAAATATAAAGGCGGTCTATAAGTGGCACCGTGGCGCGGCGAAGTCCACACACTTGGACATATTTATCCCGATGTGGCTAAAGGCGCAGATATACGGCGGGGCTTCGCTCCGCCAGTTTTGGGTCATGGTGCTGGTGGGCAAGTCTCAGGACAACGCAAACACGCTGCTGGCCGACTTGCAGGCCGAGCTCCAGTACAACAAGCGTTACGCCGCCGACTTCGGCGAGCAGTACAACAACGGCACATGGGAGGAGGGGTCTTTCGTCACAAAGGACGGCACAGCCTTTTTCGCCCGTGGCCGTGGACAGTCGCCGCGTGGTCTCCGCTATCGTTCCCACCGTCCCGACTACATAGTCATAGATGACTTGGACGACGACGAGCTTTGCGAGAACCCCGCCCGCGTCTCCCGCCTCACCGATTGGGTGAAGGAGGCTCTTTTCGGTGCCTTGGACGGCGGCCGCGGCCGCTTCATCATGGTGGGCAACCTTATCTCCAAAACGTCGGTACTGGCCAACATCTGCGCCATTAAGTCCGTAAAGGTGTCGCAGGTCGATATTTTGGACAAGGAGGGTCGCGTGTCATGGGCGGCGAAGTGGACGCGCGCCGAGGTGCAGGCGATTGAGGATTTCGAGGGGTACCGCTCTTTCCAGAAAGAGTACATGAACAACCCGATCGTGGAGGGTGCAGTATTCCGTCAGGACTGGATAAGATGGGCGAAGCGTCCAGCGTGGCGCGACTTCACCGAGATAGTGCTGTATATCGACCCCGCTTGGAAGTCCACCGCCAAGAACGACTACAAGGCGGCGAAGCTGTGGGGAAAGGATAAACAGACGCGGCTCTGGCATTTGCGCGCCTTTGTACGCCAGACCACCCTCAGCGAGATGGTGCGCTGGTGTTACGACCTCTACGAGTGGGCGCAGCAGCAGGGCATAGCAGTAAAGTTCTACATGGAGGCCAACTTCATGCAGGACAAGCAGCTTGAGGACTTCGAGACTGAGGGACAGCTTCGGGGCTACCAGCTGCCCATATTGGGCGACAAGCGAAAGAAGCCCGACAAGTTCCAGCGTATCGAGGCAGTCGCGCCGCTTTGGGAGCGTGGCTTCGTCTTCTACGATGAGCAGCAAAAGGACGACCCCGACATGGTGCGCGCCGTCGACTTCACGCTGGCTTTCCAAAAGGGCATGCGCGGCCACGATGATGCGCCCGATGCCGACGAGGGAGCCATTTTTCTGCTGCAAAAGCATTCGAGTATTTCCAAATTCACGCCGTCTTTCGGTAAACGTCGGTCGGCTAAAAACATAACGTGGTAAAAACATGAAAAAGTTAAAGCATTTCTTTCGTGCCGTGGTCTTCGACTTTAGGGCACGTCGAGCCATTCGTAAGGCTCAGCGCGATGTAAACCTGCACCGCCGTAAGTTCTTGGTTCTTGTTTGGGGTGGCCGTCCCCGCGTGATTTCCATGCAGGGCGTTAAGAAGCTCATACGCCAGCACCGCTTTGGCAAGGGTTTCACGGCCGAAAAGGCGCGAAGCATTGCCATGTTCGAGGCTGTTCCCCAGCCGCTGCCTAAGAGTGATTGCCGCCGTTGTTTCCTTAATTTCAGAAAGCGCGATGTTTCTAAACGATGACGACTACAAGGCGGTATGCGACGACTTCGAGTTCGAGACGTTGCAGGCCAACACCGACCTCCGCCTCACCGCCGAGCGTGCGGCACAGGAACAAATAAGCAGCTACACCCGCGGACGCTACGACATGGCGCGCGCCTTTCGCCAGACGGGCGAAGACCGCAACCCCCAGCTGGTGCAGTGCTGTGTCAATATTGCCCTGTGGCTCATGGTTCACCGCCTGCCTCAAAACATGGGCATAGAACGGCGCGAGAGCCTTTACAACGAGAGCATCAAATGGCTGCGTGACGTGCAAGCCTCCAAGGCTTCGCCCAACTTCCCCACATACGTGAGCGAGGACGGCGACACCGACGCGGCAAACCCAGTAAAGTGGGGAAGTCAGAAGAAGACGCGCCCCACATGGTAGTAAACAGATTAAACGCCGTTTAATGGGCTTTTCACGGCTTATTAAACGGCGTTAAACACTTTATTAAACAGCATCATAGTTATGGATATTTTAAACAGACTTAAAACAGCCTACGCCGCCGTCACGGGCGAGCAGGTGTATAGCCGCTATGATATGCAGCGGCTGGCTAAGTTCGCGCGCTCAAAGCAGGGCATGAAGCTCACAGCCCAGCTGCTCCAGCAGACCGACGCGCTCACAAAAAAGGACGTTGGTATGTGGCGTCAGGCATGGCAGGCGGCCATTAACGTGGACAACCCGCAGCGTTGTTTGCTTTACGACATCTACACCGACAACCTCATAGACCTGCATTTGCAGGGCTGTATCTCCCAGCGCGTGGGCATGGTGAAGCGCAACAAATACCGACTTGTGGGCAAGGACGGAAAGGAAGACGAAAAGGCCACCGACCTGCTGCGCAAGGAGTGGTTCGACGACTACTGCACGCACGTTCTGTCCTCACGTTATTGGGGGCATTCCCTCATTCAGTTCGGCGACATTGTGGGCACGGGCTACGATATGCGCTTCGAGGACGTGGAACTGGTGCCGCGCAAACACGTTTGTTCTGAGCATGGCGTCCTCCTCAAAACGGTGGGCGACGACTGGCACAGCGGCATTCCTTACCGCGATGGCGAGTTCTCGCAGTGGTGTTTAGAGGCTGGCGGCAAGACCGACCTCGGCCTCTTGCTCGCCTGTTCGCCCCAGTGTATCAGCAAGCGCAATATGTTGGGCTTTTGGGATATGTTCGGCGAGATATTCGGCGCGCCTATGCGCATAGCCAAGGCCACCACAACCGACGATGGCGAGCGCAAGAAGATTGAAGACGCGCTCGAAAACATGGGCTCCGCCTTTTGGGGATTGTTTCCCGACGGCACCGACATAGAGATTAAAGAAAGCAGCCGCGGCGATGCTTACAACGTCTTCGACAAGCGTATAGACCGCTGTAACTCCGAGATATCAAAGGGCATTCTTAACCAGACCATGACCATAGACAGCGGAAGCAGCCTCTCACAGTCTGAAACCCACCTCGAAGTTTTCGAGAATGTGGTCGAGGACGACAAAACCATGCTGGCGTACAACATCAACGACAAGCTGCTGCCGTTCATGCTCATGCACGGCTTTCCTGTCGCTGGCTTGCGCTATGAGTGGGACGACGCGGCCAGCTTCACGCCGTCCGAGCAAAGAGAGATAGAGCGCGTTTTGCTCGAATACTATAAGATTGATCCTCAGTATTTCATCGACAAATACAACGTCGGTATCACAGGCGAGCGCGAGGCGAAGACACAGCCCGACGCGCTTAACTCTTTTTTCCAGTAAGCCCCGCGCAGGCCGCAGACCTGCGCAGCTCTTACGGGGCGTTTCACTCTGCTTTGCTCCAGCTCTACTATGAGGGCGACACCCTCCAGCTGGCCAAGGGCGAGGACGGCGACGTGCCGACGTTCGACCCCGCCGTCTTCGACGATGCCGCAAAAATGGTGTACGATGCGGGCGGCTTCGATGCCTCACAACTCACCGACCAGCGCGCCAGAAAGGTGATCGACGCGACCACGCAGATAATCAACCGCGCGGTCGAAACGTCCATACCTCACGACGTGCCCGAAACTCTCCGCTACGCGCTCGAAAACAACGGCTTTATTTTCTCTGGCTTTAAGACGTTCCACGCCCTCCGCGAGGTGGGGCTGTCCATGCTCGACGACAAGGGAAACGTGAAGCCGTTCGACGACTTCCGCAAAGACGTGCAGCAGATTAACCAGAACTACAACGTGAACTGGCTAAACGCCGAGTATAAGCACGCCCTCGGTTCTTCGCTCATGGCGGTAAAGTGGGCAGACCTTTCCAAGGACACCGACCGTTATTACCTCCAGTACCGCACGGCTCAGGACTCCCGCGTGCGTCCCGACCATGCAGCACTCGACGGCATTACGCTGCCAGCCGACGACCCGTTCTGGTCGAAGTATTACCCGCCAAATGGTTGGGGGTGCAGGTGCCAAGCGGTGCAGGTCAGACGCTCCAAGTACCAGCCGAGCGACCCGAAAGAGGCCATGAAGTTGGGCGATGAAGCCACCGACACGCTAAAGCAGCGTATGTTCCGCTATAACGCGGGCACGGAAATGCAGCTTTTCCCGCCTAAGCACCCGTATTACAAAGCACCAGCGGCGGCAAAGAAAGTTATAAAGCAGCTCACGGCGGAACAAAAGAAAAATAAGCGAGTGGCAGAGCTTCGCGCACAGCTACCCGATAATTTGACGGATGCAGAGAAAGACGCAAAGGCTCTGAATAATTACGAGATTGCCGAAAAGTTAGGCGTGAAAGTTGGCAAGCCTATGAGCGTAGAGCAAGCGGACAAACAGCACGCAAACCCTCACCATGTGGAAAAATTCATATTAGACCCTAAAGGGGCGTATGTGGATAAAAAGGGCAACCGGTACAGACTGAACACGAAATATAACAAAGCAAAGGACAGACCTTACGAAATTAACTGCCAAACTTGTGCCCCTGCCTATATGCTTCGCCTTATGGGTATAAACGTAACGGCCAAAGGTAACACAACAGGTTCCAAACTTGAATATTTAAGTCGTGGGTATAACTGTTGGGAAGTTTGGAAAAACCCAGACGGGACACCTGCAAAATACACAAAGGTGAACGACTGGCTCGCCGCCAAGAATGGCAAACAAATGACAGAAAAGCGGTGGTTGCAGTTCTTTGATGAAACGTGCAAGGAGGAGGGCGTTTATGGTCTCTCTATAGGATGGGGCGCGCGTAGCGGGCACATGACTATTTTACAACGTTTTAAAGATGGTACACTTAAATATATAGAGCCACAGCATGATAACTCCGAGGGTTCGGGGCGTGAATGGGATGATATAAAAAATTTGGCCAAACAGGGCGGAAAAATACAACATGATTGTCGCGGTATCATGCGAATAGACAACAAGCTATTCAATACCGATTTCGTCGAGATTTTCGACGTATAGCTCTGCAAAATCAAAAACGGACGAACCTGTTATCTCCACAGCTTTGCCGTCTTTGAACAAATAAAGAAACGGATAGCCATTCGTCACCTCCTCAGGGTACACAAAAAGCCACGCCTTTTGGCCGTCCACGTCGCCGAGATATTTAAGACGGTCGCCGTAGCGGTCAATGAGGTACTGAGCCTCCTGTTTTACTGCCTTTGGTATTGTTATCTGTTTCATACCGCAAAGATACGTCGATTTTCTGTAAAGTAGTATATTTATTAACAATAATTTAGCAAAATGTCTGATATTATCGACGGCCAGAAGCTCGAAGCCGACATTTTAAAGGATATGCGCGTAGAGCTTTCCGAAGAGTTCGTCAAGAACTTCCAGCGCAAGGCGTTCTTCACGGATGCGTGGAAGCCCCGAAAGGATAAGAAAGCCCTCGGCTCTCTCCTTGTGGTCACGGGCGCGATGAGGCGAAGCATCAAAAGCGAGGTCGTAGGCCACGGCGTGCGCTTTTCTTCCTCACTCCCTTACACCACGATCCACAACGAGGGCGGAAAGGGCACCCTCACCGTTAAGGCGCATTATCGCACAAGCAAAAAGGGAAAACGCTATCAGGTCAAGTCCCACCAGCGGCGGTTCAATATGCCGCAGCGTCAGTTCATAGGCGACGGCAAAGAGACCCAGCAGCTCATTAAGGACGTGATCGACGACAACCTCCAAGCGTTCAGCCTCAGTATGTCCAACTTTATAAGCAGTAGAATTAAGAAGAAATGAGAAAGCAGATTTTTAAGGCTATCGCCCAGCGTATCGCCGAGCGGTGCCCAGACGTTAAGTTTATCGACCTTTGGAACGAGCACATCGTCGAGGTCTCCACCTCAGTGCCGTGGCCTTTGCCCGCCGTCTTCATTGAGTTCGAGCAGTACGAGGTTCACCAGCTCAGCAACTGGCAGAGGGATGCCGACATTCCCGTGCGCCTCCATGTCGTCACGCGCTGGCAGGCTTACACCGCTGGCGCGGCCGACAAGCGCATAGACATAGCCCTCCAGTATTTCGACCTTATCGACCGCGTGAACGCCGCCATGCAGGGACTGAGCGGCGACGGCTTCGGCTGCTTCATGCTCACCGCCAGCGCGACAAACCACAACCACGGCGAGCTCGTGGAAAACATAGAGAGGTGGCAGACCCACGCCGTGGATGCCACCGCAAAGCGACCATGCAGAGCCGTGCCGCTCACCGACATGGACATTATCGACCGCGTCTGATGAAGACAAAAAAAGGCTGCACCATTTCGATGCAGCCTTAATTTTTTAAGATTGATAAACTGGCATATCGTCCCAAAAGTCAAAAAGCGACTTTTCCAGTGGTGTGGGGTTGTCGGGTGGTGGTGTAGGAATGTCCAGATAGCTAAGGAACGTCCGGTAGCTCATAGGATAGAGCGGGTTCACATATCGCCGCCACACTGCCTTGTAACATCTGCTATTATTGCCACTCTCATAATAGCGATTTACTATCGCACGCACTTTTTTTATGCGCTCAATGGTAGATTTATGGTGATTTCTGCACATTTCCCGAAAAAATTTGTTATTTTTGCAACCGCTTTATTAACAAAATTCGGGGCGTGTTGTCTTGTGGTATTCTTTTCGGGGAAATGCACAGGCGGCACGCTTAATCTTTTTTTGCTTCTTCCTCCGCCTTTTCTTCGTCGGTGTCCGCGTCGGTCACGCTCAACGGTATGATGTGCCACTGTCCCTTCTCGTCTTTCCACTCAGCGCGGATAAACTGGCGGGTCATGGTCGGCTGGTATGCCTCCTCGATTATCTGCACACCCTCCTTGAACTTGTCGTTCTTGCTCTCGTCGGCCATCTTTCTGAGCTGCAACACGCGGCTCGCCTTTAGGTTGCCCATGCCGTCGCGGCTCAGCAGTCGCATAATGGCCTTTACGAGGGTCTGTGTCTTCTCGTCGGTGGCGAGGCTCTGTATGTAGTCCTTCACCATGGCGATGCCGTCCTCCACCGTGTCGCGGTAGCCGTCTATACAGTTGCAGCCCAGCGTCAGGCGCATTTTGCCGTTCGAGTGGGTGAAGGTGTGCGTGCGCTGTGTGTCCTTGGTGATGCGCAGCACGTTGGCTTTCATGTCGAGCACCTGCGCGAAGCTGCCGTACACCTTGGCTTTTACCGCCTTGATGCGGTCGCTCAGGGCGCGCAGCTCTGGTATGGCCGCCGCTATTTCCTCGTCCACGATCTTGGCATAGGTCTCGCGGTCTTCCTTGCGCTGCTTCGCCTCTGCCTCTTTCTTCTGCTGTGCCTGAAACGCTGCGAACGCTTCGGCCTGTTCCTTGGTCATTTCGACCTTTACTTTGTCCTTTGTTTCCATTGTTTTAATACTGTTTAAATGATTATTTAATGCTGTTTATAGCAGCTTTACTTGTCTTATTTCGTCCGTGGCGTGCTGGAAGTCGCCAAACAGCGCGTAACCCGCCGCCTTGAATATCATGCCCGTGGCGATGACGATAACGCCAATAATGGCAAACGGCGCATATACCAGCGCGATGCCCAAACCCTTGAAATACTTTTTCATTCCGTTGCTTGTTTTAGATGTTATACAATAAGATGATTAACGCCACTTGCAGCAGCTGCCCCACGATGCCGCCCAGCACCGTGGCGGCGATGTCGAGCCAGTCGAACCGCCCGCCGTACATTCTGTCCTTGAACTCCATGCCGACCGCCAAGCCCAGCACAAACAGCTCCGTGCCTACAAAGCCGCACGGTATCGCATACGCGAAATGCTTCATTCTGTTACTTTCATTCAACCACATAAGCCATTATCTTTATTTTAGGCTTGGCCTTTCGGCATTACGCCGTACAGCTTCGCCATGTTGTTTAATACGTCTTCCGCCGCCGTCAGTTTGTCCACCGCCTCACTGTCTTTCACCTTGTTGTTAAACAGGGCGATGAGGTTGCGCAGCCTCTCGCGCGGTATCTTGTTGAAGTCGTCGTGAGCCGTAGCCCTGCACGCTATCGCCTTTATCACGCTGGCGTTGCTCTTGCGCCCGCTCTTTCTCAGGTACTGGCCTATCGAAGCCATGACACGCTTGCGCAGTTTGTCCATGTCGCCCGTGCCCGTCTTCTGGTTGGCCTGTTCCGAGAGCTTCGCGCAGATGTTCACGAGGTCGTGGGTGTCTATGTCCCTGCTGCTCTCCACGCCGTAGCTCTCCGCGATCGCTCTCTTTTCCTCCGCGCTCAGTCCGAGCACCGAGCAGAGGGTGTGGTATTTTTTCAGCAACCCCCTGTGTATTTCGTCCATTGTCTTGTTTTCCCTTGCCATAGTCTTTTTTTTTATTTCGTTGTGATGTTTGCCCAGTATTCCGCCGCGCCTTTCTCCCAGATGGTGAAGTCCGCGCCGCCCTCATGCCGTTCTGCTACTTCGTAGCGGGTGGTCGTGAATGCCTTGTAGCCCTCCACCCTTATTTTGATGTCAGCGTCGTAGCGCAGGTTTTGCGCCAAGCTGCCTTTCGGCTCGCCCTTGCGCTCATGCGCCACAAAGATGAACAGCTTGTCGGGGAACTGCTGCCGCAGTTTCATGTAGTCGCTCATTTTGAAGCCAAGCCAGTAATGCACCGAGTCTATTACGATGATGTCGGGGCTTTGCTTCTTCTTTAGTCTCGCCGTGAGGTCTTTCAGGCTCTCTTTGTCCAGCAGGATGATGCGCGTGCCCACTTCTTCCATGCCCACGCGCTCCCATGCCTTTTGCAGAGAGAGCGAAAGACCTTGCTCCAGCGAGTTGTAGGCCACACGGCGAAAGCGGGTCAGATACTTGCAAAGCTGCATTACAAACGTGGTCTTGCCGCAGCCCGAGCCGCCGTATATCAGCCATTCGCCACGAAGCTCCGGCCGTCCGAAGCTGGCGAGGAAAGCCCCGTCGAAGTCGGCCACGTCAAACTTTGCCTGTAATACGTTCTTGTTACTTATCGCCCTTGCCATACGCCGTTTATATGTCTTTGATGTCCACTTTCACGCCGTCGAGGTTCTGCACGCACCATGATGCCCAGATAAGCCCCGCGCCGTCTTTGTCCTTGGGGTCGGTCTCTATTGTCACCGCCACCATGCCCTTGGTCTTGGCTCTGCGCACCCTCATGTCGCAGGATGCCTGTCGGTAGAGCCATTCGTCCATCGCCTTGCTCGCCTCCTTGGTCTTCATGCCGAGGGTGATGCGCTGGCGTTTCGTGAAGTCCGCGCCGTTCATGCCCTGCCCCCTTTCTTGATAGTCCAGCAGGCGCGTTTCACGCGGCGCAGGTCGCAGTCCGCGTCCTTGATTATCGCGCCTATGTCGGCCGCGCTGGTCACGCCGTTGGCTCTGCATACCGCCGCGATGTCTTCGTCGTTCACCACTTGCAGCTTCACGAACTTGCGGCCTATGCGGCTGTAAATCTCTTGGTAGCCGCGGCGGTTGAACCTCACGCCCCGTGTGATGCGCTTCTCCAAGAAGCTGGTCGCGCACAGCACGAGCCCGCACTGACCCTCGAGCTGGTTGTAAAGCGATATGAAGAAGTAGAGCACTTGGTCGCTCAGCTTGTCGGCTTCGTCCAGCACGATGAGCGGCTTTTCCACGGCTTGCAGTTCCTCCACTATCGCGTCCATCTGCTCGCTCACCGTGCCCGCCATGTCCTTGCCCAACGCGCGCAGCAGCTTCGCGATGAATGTGCGGCGGTTCCAGTATTCCGAGCAGCACAGGTGATAGGTGGCGGCGTGTCCCGCCGTGTACTGCTTCACGGCCTCCGTCTTGCCGCAGCCAGCGTCGCCCGTCACGGCTATGGCGAGGCTTTCCTGCTTGGCGTTGTCCAGTATGAAGCCCATGCGCTCAAAGCCTCTGGTCGCCACCGTCTGCCATGCCGTCGCGTCGTGTCCCGTCTGTGCCGCGATGCTTCGCCACATGTCGTCGCTTATGGTGTCCCAGTCGCCGTTCAATACCTTGCTCAGCGTCGCCGAGCTGATGCCCATGCTCTTGGCTGCCTTGTTCTGGCTGCCTTTCTGTGCGCAGAAACTTTTCAGGCGTTCTGCTATCTGTACCTTTTCGTCCTTTGTCATGTTGCTGTTATTTTTTTATTGTTTGTCACTTAAAATATTGAGTAGTCGTCCGCGTCGCTGCCCTTTGGCGTTGTCGGTATTTCACGCGCCTCTGCCGCCACCACCTTGGTGCTCTCTATGCCGAGCCTCTTTTCCTCGCGCGGTAGCTTGTGTTGTCCTCTGCTGTCGCACAGGCAGAAGCGGTTCAGCACGTTGCCCAGCCGTGGGTTGTCGGCGATGAGTTCCTCCGTCTTGTGGTAGGCTTCGGCCAGTTGGTCGGTCACGTGCGCCTCCAGTCGGTCGTTGTAGTCGAACACCTTTTGCAGCTCCCTTGCGTCGCCCGCCGTGCGGTCTGCCAGAGCCATGGGCTGCACATACTTTTCGGTGAGCATGTAGCGCAGCGTTCCGTCCTCGTTCACGGCCAAGACTTGGTTTAGGTCGTTCGGGTCGTACAGCACCCGCCACTTTTCGCCCGCGTGCTGCCTGAATGTCAGGTCGAACGAGTCGTATTCCCTTTTCACGCCCAGCAGGGTAGGCTTCAGCCCGCCGCCGCAAATGGCGTTTGTCTGTCCCGTCGTGTCGCCGAAGTAGAGCAGGTAGTTTTCCTTTGTCAGCGGTAGCCGTCTTTCGGCGGGCAGGTTGGCGAGCATCTGCATCATTTGCGCGTGCTTCTTCTGTCGCTCCGCCGCCATGATGGCGTGTATCTGCTGTCTCACTCCCTCCTCGTCGGGGAACTGGTGGCGCAACATGTTCAGTGCCTCGCTGTTCGGCTGCTTCTTCGGGTCGGTCGTGATGCCGAAGCCCGACCAGTTGTTGCACCTTTGGCAGTAGTTCTTGTTCAGGTATCCGAAGTATGCCTCCACCGGCTTTGCCTTTGCGTTCTTCACCCTCGCGGGTGTCAGCTTGTCGCTCATGGCGAGATAGAGCGGGGTCATGGCCTTGATGCCGTAGTGGTCGCATTGCAGCTGGTTCGCCCTCAGCATCTGTCCCGCCAGCTCCGCGCTGTGCTGTGCCGCGTTCCTCAGTGCCTCAGTGATGAGGGCGGGCGTTTCGTGCGTGCCTATCGCGTAGCCTATCGGGTAGTCACAGCAGGGGTCGAGCACCACTTCCAAGCACAGGCGGTTCGAGTAGGTGGTCACGTGGTGGCCTTGCGCGTCTTCCCTCACTGTCTGGTAGAGCAGCTCGCAGTCCCAGCCGTCCAGCGTCCACATAAGGAACGCCGCGCTTGGTCTCCGCCGCTTCACCTGCATACTCCGTTCGTTCCTGAAGTTCGTTGCACCGCGTCTGCCCGCTGCCGTCACGAGGTCGAGCTTTTCTTTCCACACGCCCACCGTGCTGGCGGTTATCCGCTCCCAGCCCTGCATGTCCGCCACCTTGTTGTAGTATTCGGCTACCATGGTGTTGTCGAGGTTGTTGTGGTGTGCTATCATTTGCGTGAGCACGGCCTCTTTCTGCCCGTCGTCCACCTTGGCGGCGTTCGAGTTCTGAAACTTCTTGCTGATGAATACCACCGCGCCCGCCTTTTGGTATTCGTTGAACTTCATGTGCAGCCTCCTTGCGTTCTGTGGCAGGCTGTTAGGCCATGCGTCCGATATGCGGGGCAGTGCCGCCGCTGCCTTTGCCCAGAACTCGCCGAGCTTTATCTTCGCCTTGCTCTGGCGGATGCGGTGGCTGTTCGCGCGGTCTATGCACAGCCTGAAAGCGTTCATTATGGCGCAGTTGTTGGCGTATTCCGTTTGCTTCTCGTTGCTCAGGTGCCGCCCGTCGGCCAGCACATAGTCCGCATAATACTGCATCGCCTCGCCGTCTGGCTCTATCGCCTCCACAAATGGCTTGCTGTCCGCCTTTTCCTGTGCGTCGGGGTAGCGGCGGTAAACCTCTGTCCGATATTTCAAAGGCAGGCTTTCGACGGCAAACAGCGCAGGAGTACCATTACAGCCACGGCGAACGCGTTCCACCTTGCCACTCTTAATATAATAATCAAGATTGTGGGTCGATATAATACCAGCAGTTAGTTCCGCGTGACTAATACAAAGCGTGTTACCGTAATACTCCATATTAAAGTCCTCCCGCAAAGGTTTGTTCGATATAGAGCTGCTCGATCGTGCAGTGCTTCACCTCGCGGCGCATGTTGCCGTCCTTGTCAAACACTTGTACCGTGCCAGTGCCTTTGTCGGCCTCCAGCATGGCACCGTTCTCGAAATACTGGCGCATATACCCGTCGGCGTCGTGTATGGTCTCAGTGGCAGGGGTGAGCAGAAGCAGCACGCCGCCCTTCTGCTTCGCAAACTTTCTGATGCGCAGGCTGGTGGGCGTATCGTTGCTAAAGTTCAACGCGCGCCACAGTGTCATATCTGAGCACTTAAACGCTTTTTTAATCTCTGCGCGTACCTCTTTCGTTACCTCGATTTGCTTTCTTGTTGCTTCCATATCTTTACTTGTTTAAATGGTTCAAAATATACTTTTTGTCTTCCTCTCTCAGGCGCAAGCCTATGCGCACTTTGCGCTCCACCACTTCGCGGCGTGTCACCAGCTCAATGGCTGCCTCGTAAGCGTCCACGTTGTCGTCTGCTTCATCTACAGCCAGAAGCACGTCAGCCGCGTGGCTCATGGTCTCGCGTTCTGCTGCCTGTTGGTCTGCCATGTCGTCGAGCTCTTGCTCTTTGTTGGCGAGCACCTTTTCCGCAAAGGTGACTTTTGCGGACAGGTTGCGTTCCACCTCCAACGCGATGCGGAAAAGGTCGTTTTTCTTCCACAGACCGCAAAACGTCTGTTTGTCCATGTTGCCCGTGGCCATATACAGCTTGGTAATGTCCTCGAACTCGCTTTCTGTAACTTCTTGCCCTGTTAGGGTTCTAAATTCATTAATATTCATTGCTTTATTAACTTTTAAGTTATAAAATTCGTTATTTTCGACCTTTTTTCGTATCTTTGGCCGCTGTGTTATACTTAACACGGGTGCAAAGATATAGAAATATTTCTATACCGCCAAATAATTTAATGAAAATATTCAATATATGGGCAATAATTTTATAGAAAGACTTCAATATTATATGGAAAATAGAGGAATTAACGACAATCAAATGACGGTTGCCGCTGGTTTGTCTATTGGGTTGTTGGGTAAATTAAAGAAAAGCGGAAAGGGTATGAGTTCTACAAATATTGAAAAAATTCTATCCTCTTACCCAGACTTAAACGCGGAATGGTTACTAACTGGTAGAGGCAAAATGCTCAGGAACACCACAGAACTGACACCAACAAAAGACGGGACGGGCATTCCTCTTATTCCAGTGGAAGCAATGGCGGGCTGCTTCACGGGTAGCCAAACCGTTCTTTTGCAGGAATGTGACCGCTATGTCGTGCCAGCTTTCAAAAATGCCGACTTCCTTATATATGTACGCGGCGACTCCATGCAGCCACGTTATTACTCTGGTGATATGGTGGCGTGCAAGATGCTGCCACCGACCGACCTGTTCTTCCAGTGGGGTAAGGTTTACGTCCTCGACACCGACCAAGGCGCGCTTATTAAAAAGGTAGAGCAGGGCTCCGACGACGAAACCATTACGCTGGTATCTGAAAACGAAAATTATAAACCATTCCAGATCCCGCGCCGTGCCGTCTATCATATAGCCATAGTTATGGGCTTAATACGTACCGAATAAAAAAACGAGGCTTCATTTGCCGTTAAACACCCATTAAACACGCCAAAACCCCGATAGATAAAGGGCTTGCGCCATTTCTTAGCCTCTGCGTTTAATGGTAATTAAAGGGGTGTATTCTCGCCCAAAAGCCGCTTTTTGAAGCCTTAAAAGTATAGTTAGGGGTAATATTCAGGACTAAATACTACGTCCAATACTACGACCAACACTATGTCCAACGGCTAAAAACAAACGAAAAGTGCAGGGTTCAGCCACCGCCACCCTGCACCGTTTGGCCTCCTTTCTGGCCACCGATTAACCACCATTTAAACGCTGTTTATGCACCTTTTAAACGCCCACCCCTGAGCATCATGCAGCTGCACCCCGTCAAAGCCCCCACGCGCGCCAAAAATAGCTCCAAAACACGCCCAAACGCCCGCCTTTCCACCCCTTTCACCCTCTTTTCTTTCCTCTGCGCCCCGCCTTTGCCCCTTTTAAGCCTTTCTCCCGTCCTTTCTCCCTCTCGCCCCTCCATCTGCCCACCGCGCCCCGTAGAAACGCCCACGCACGAAAAAACGGGCAAAAGCAGCCCCGTCGCCACCTTTGCCCGCTCTCAATTCAACCAAATTAAACCGCGCCTCGTTCAAAATTCGCCCCAGATTAAACGCTTCTCTAAACAGAATTAAACCCAAATTAAACCCGATTCAACCTTTTGCACATTTCGTTTTATCCTCTGTTCTCCCTCCACACTCTCGTAACTCCCTCATATACACGCCTTTCCTTCTTTTCAGGTTCATAGGCTCTTTGTACATTTCGTTTTCATGCCCGTACGTAGTTTTCAACAACTCCTGCCAATAAAGTAGGGCTCGACATGGTCAAAGCCAGTACCATTAATGATAATCGATTCATTATTCCTATATTGTCATTATTGTTTAAGAAATTATTGCAAATTTAGCATAAAAACTCGGCATTCTTCAATTGCGGCAATATTTTTTATCCCAAATCGCGATTTGGGATAAAAAAATCACAGCGGTCCTGAGAATTTTTTGACAGGATTACCACGTTTCAGATTATCATGGTTACTCCATTGGCGAGATTGAGAAACTGCTAACGTTTTATCGTTCTGTTGGCGGAGTTTTAATAGAAGGCGTTCTCTTGCAAGAGCCTTATTCTGCGATTGGGTGCGTTCATCAGAGCATTTAACTGATAGTCCGGTTGGGGTATGAATTGCTCGCACTGCTGTCTCGACTTTGTTGACATTCTGACCGCCCTTGCCTCCCGATCGACAGGTTTCATAAATAATGTCAGATTCATCAATCTGCGGAAGCGACACTTCATCGAAGAAGTTGACGCCTACAAACCAGTTGCTGCGTTTGTGTCCCGGACGATAGGGATTCTTGGTTGAACGCCAAAGTATCGTGCCTTGCCACTCGTCAATAACAGGCTGGTGGATTGATTCTTCCGTGGCGAATGTCATTGACATGAAGCACCCATGCGCCTGATTGTGAGGCTCACAGTCGGCGAGTTGCAGCGATGGGAAAGCCTTTAGCAATTCGCGGGCAACGAGCGTGACGGCTCGGGCACATTCCACCGGACCCCGTCCGGCTGTAATCTGTATATATTTTTTCATTCTCCGTTGTCTTTGATGTTAAGTTTAGGTTTTATCATAGCGATGACCTCGACTGTCGGCCGGATAAGTTCGAGTATCTCCCCAGTTGGTTTGTATGCCATCGGGGATTCATCAAGAGTACCGGCACATACTGATGATGAATAGATGCCTGCCATTGAATTCTCAAATTCGTTCAACGATATTTGCTTTTTTGCTTGGGCTCGGCTCATTATGCGTCCTGCACCATGCGGAGCGGTATTGAACCACTGCTCATTACCTTTCCCTATACAGATAGCAATGCCGTCGCGCATATTGAACGGGATTGCCACTTTACGACCCTCGGAAGCATCAATCGCACCTTTGCGTAACATAGGCACGTCGTCCGTTACCGATATATAATTGTGAGTGGTAAAGATTGATTCGGTGCATTTGGCCTTGCACAGTTTTTTGAGTATGGCGAAAATACGGTCGCGAATTATCTGATGATTAAAAAGAGCGTATGCCTGGGCTATAATCATATCCGATAGATAGCCGCGCAGCGCATCTCCCCAAAGATAGCCGATGTATTTCGCTCGTTTGGGATTCTGTGCAATATTTCGCCAGTGATTGGCAACTTTGACTCCGAGATTTCGAGACCCACAGTGAATAGTCAGCCATCCGTCGCCTAATTCGGAGTCTTCTCCATATTCTATGAAATGATTGCCACCCCCGAGTGTTCCGAGACTTTTGTAGAAAATACCTTCCTGAAGTTTTATGCGACGGCAGAAGTCGGTGATGAAACGTCCATCAATGCGAGGAGCCTCATTGATAAGGTCAGGGGTAGCCGAACGGGCCTTCTGATACTGTGAGTTCAGAAAGCGGAACAATTCTTTTTCATTGAGTGAGTTCTTTTGGCAAATATCCGTGCCTGTCGGAATTACCTCGCGGATGCGATGGTCGAGCAACGGAAAGTCATTGGGGTTGATAGCAAACGAAAGTCGGTGCATGGAAATGGTACAACCAATGTCAACTCCTACATGGTCAGGATTGACATACATTCCGATTGGATAGGCTGTGCCTACATTGCATGAACTCCCGGCGTGAACGTCGGGCATTTGCACGATGGGCACACCCTCCATTGCCGGATGATCGCACAGTTCAGTTATCCAGTCGAGAGCTGACTGCTCTATATTATCGGTGAATATTTCAGCCGATGTTGTTTTTCCATTTATATTCATGCTGCAAAGTTGAGATGTGCGTGCGCAATGGATTTGCGCACTACTGAAAAATTTGCTACTTTTGTAAAAAAATATCTGATTATGCCTATCAATCGCGCCACTCTCATACGAATTTCCACCATTGACAAGTGTCTCCAGAACCATTATCGCCGCTGGACTATCAACGACTTGATTGACGCCTGTACCGATGCGTTGGCTGAGTTTGAAGGCCGAAGTAATCCAGTGAGTCGCCGCACGTTTCAGAACGACCTTGCACTGATGCGAAGCGACCGTTTGGGCTATAATGCCCCTATAGTGGTTCGAGAAAACAAATATTATGAGTACGAAGACCCAGATTTCAGCATCACGCATCTACCGCTGAATGATGAAGGTCTTGATGCTCTCAACTCAGCTCTTGACATATTGCGACAGTTGCAGGGTTTTCCGCAGCTGGCTTCTTCTATCGACACAATAAGCAAACTCAACGAGCAGATTTCGCGACATACTGGCACGTCGGTTCCGGCTATGGATATGGAGCATGTGGCAGGATACAGGGGGGCAAAATTTATAGGCGACATATATGACGCTGTGCGCAAACAGCAGACTATCATTATCGAATACCAGTCGTTCAAGGCTCGAAAATCCGAGGCTTTGGTGGTATATCCCTATTTATTGAAGGAGTATCGCAACCGATGGTTTCTTATAGGCGAAAAGGCCGCCAACCGCTCTCCGCAGGTCAATATTTTTGCTCTCGACCGCATACAGTCGGTTGCGCTTGACAAAGAACATCCGTTTAAGAAATGTGTTGACTTCGACCCGGAACACTTCTTTGATGACACAATCGGAGTGACCAAAGGGATTCATGACAAGGCGCGGCGTGTGGTTATTAAAATCGACCGCCAACAGGCACCATACGTCGAGTCAAAGCCATTCCATAAATCGCAGAAAGTGGAGCAACGTTTCCGCGACGGCTCAATCCAACTCTCTCTAAAGGTCGTCATAAACAACGAACTGGAGCGTTTGATTCTCGGCTACGGAGGTCATGCCGAAGTCATTGCTCCACCGGAGTTCCGCGCCCGAATTGCAGAGAGCGTCAGCATAGCCGCATCACATTATAATCGAGCAAAAGAATAGCGTCCAATCATTCATTACCTTCGAAAAAATCAGAAGAGAACCATGCAACAATATCCCAATTATCGGGTGTCACCGATAGGACGGTATCTTTAGACGCGAGATACACTTCATTACGCAATTTTTGATCTTCGGTCTGCTCTATTCGCCTATATTCAGGCGCTATTTCAATATTGCCGTCTCCATCTTTGACACCCCAAAGTCCATTTTCGGCTTGGAAAAGAGTCAGGGGTTTGGTGCCGATAAAATTCGGACCGATCTCGGGCTTCGGCTTATATTTGCCCGGTTGATGTCGTTTGCGTTTAGGCATTTTCCACTATGATTATGTTAGGGGTACTGAAGATGGTGTAATTTGCGTTCATAATTGCACCATTGGAGAATATAACATCGTTTTGCTCCAAAATTCCGTGCTGGGTATGGATATGACCGAATAGATGTGCTTTAAGGTGAAGGTCAGATAGCTTCATTAGAATCTCTTCGGATCCGTAGTTGATACCATCATCATAATCAAGTATGCCGTAAGCCGGAGAATGAGTAATCAATATATCGGTATCGCCGGGAATTTTCTCATAGTTGCGGCTCTGTCGCTCGGTTATGCAATCTTCCAGAAACATCGGAACACCATAAAACTTAACACCATCAATTTCAACTCCTGAGTTGGAGAGTTGATGCACGTTGTCAGGGAGTCCGTCAATATTTGCTCCATAGAGGCAATCGTCATGGTTGCCACAGATAAAGATTTTGTGGCGGTAGGGCAGGTCACAAAACCAATTGAGAAAATCAAGGGCTTCCTGTTCGGATCCAACCATGCAGAAGTCGCCGGAATGTACCACCACATCGGCCTCGTGTAAATCCCGGAGCCGATGGTGGCAGTTGTGAGTATCAGAAAGATGGAGTATTTTCATTAAAGAAGTCCTGATTCGATTGCGTTGAGTGCTTCCTTATCGGAATATACAAAGGCATTTATGAAGTTAATGTCCGGATAGCGTTCTGTAAGTTCTTCGTTATTTAGAACTTTAACCGACATATCAGAAAGAGATTTAAGTGCCTCGGTTGCTTTTGCCAATTTGCCTGACCCCTCGAATACGAAAGGAAGAGTTACGATTAACGCCACATTGCCAATACCATCTGATTTGGCTGACTTTGCTGCAATCTCTGCAAATCTACTGCCTGTCATGCCACCGAGACCGGCAAGGATGTAGAGCTTTTCTACTCCCCTCAGTTTCTCTGTCGGGAAGGAGTCGGACTCACGTTGAAGATGCAACGTTTCAAATCCTTTTTTACCCAGTTCTGAAAGGCGTTCCATATCGGAATCGGCAAAAAGATATGTAGCCTCTTTAACCCAATGCGCATTGGCAACGCGCATAATAGTTTCAGCCATATTGCAACCGGCGCCACCGATTGCAAGTATCATTGTCTTACTCATGCTTTGTATATTTTACAGTTCTAATTCTTTATAAGGGAAAACGTAGATTCTTTGAGCAGTGGTTTCAGAAGGCATTTCTCCTAATCCAGTGTCAATTTTAACAAGTGGTTTTACAACAACAGAATCCCAGTACCAATCCCATAGGTCAGAGACAAATTTATCTATCGTCTTGTAATGCTTTTGAGGCTTATCGTAGGCAAAAATTTTAGCTTCAGTAAAGTCAAACCACGGATCTCTTATAGCCGGAAATACTCACCGTCGTTAAGAAGGATCACAGGCCATTTATCGCAAAATAAATCTGCGAATGCTCGTGGATTGTCAGTGTGGATAGGAATAATGGCTTTGGGATCCAGCTCTGTAATTAACTCATCGAGACTCTTCATGTCGCAGTGACCGCTGGTGTGCATATACCTATAATCATCGCCGACAGATTTTGCAAGAGCAGGATTATAAGCTGCTTTAGACACATCGAGGTATCCGTTCCACATAGAGATGTATTTTACTCTGCCTTCATCCGGAAGTTGATTCAGCAATTTGTCAAACCGCTCTCCCTGTCTTGCAACAAGTACATAACCATGTTTCGAAACGAAATCTATAAATTTATCATTGGCAATAAATTCAGTTCCTCGTTGTATAAGCTTCTGAGGCTTCTTGCCTTCTATGTAATTATACAGTGACGATTTGCTCCAGATTTTATCCCGTCCGGCGACTATATCCATAATGCGCTTCTGATAGGCATCCACATAGAACGGACGGTTTGCTCTGATAGCAGCATGATACAGACCAAACAGGCGGTCTATATTGGTTGACGAGACATAGGCCACATTGTATTTGTTCTCGGTGAAAGCCTCTTCAAAATCCTTTTGAAGTTCATGCTCCGGTATAAGAGTAGCTTCTGGTCTATTGACATTTGTGGCTTCACATACAATGTAATCAGCTCTCTCTACATATCTTTCAATAACCGTTGACAATTTTCCGCTGCGGAAACCATGTTTGCGGAAATCTCCAGTATGGAAAACCTTCAATTCTTTAGCCTCAATGCAGAACGCATAAGCATCAAAAGCTGAGTGGTCAACCACTATTGGGGTAATATCAAATTCACCGAAAGTGAAATGTTTTCTTGGGACGAAGGTGTTGACATTGTTAAGACGCTCGGCCATCTTACGATGCTCTACACTTACTGTGCTTAAATGATTTGCAAGTTCTGATGCTATTTCTTTAGCCATCTTGCCCATATATATTGGAAGCTCTGGCGGTAGTTCGGTGATTTTGCCGATATGATCGCCATGATAGTGCGTGATTAACAGAGCACTTTTTTGTAAGTCGCCACAGGTCAATCCATCTATCTCCAACTTTTTGTCAGACATAGGTGCGCCCGGTAGCTGTTCGCCGTAATCGACAAACAGTTTCCACCCATTAGACTCGTATTCGGTTACGCATCCTCCTATCTGATTGGAGCCGCGATGAACTGTGATTCTCATTCTGTCAGATGTGATATGTTGTAAATTTCAAACCTTATATCAAAGCTGTTAGCATTTAGTATTTCAAGAATAGTATCCTTCAACTTGGGGGATTCAAGTAGCGGATGCAGACGTGGGGCTGTGAAATAACCGATGACACTTTTGATATCCTTGTTAGTCACAGCATTGACAAAATCCTTAAAATGGCGGTACGACTTAACGTTACTTACATCGGGGTATTTAATTAGTCCATTTACTATGTTTTTTATTGTGCAAACATAGAACATAAGTTCAGAGATTATGCCAATTGCTTCATTGCCTTTTACCTTCAACTCATAAATACGCATCGTGTCGTTGTCAAGTTGCCATAAGTCAATTTGGCTTGCACCTCTGGGTGTCAAAGTAGTTTCTTTCGAGACTTTGCCATTGCGGAAAAGCCCCACCGGGAGTTGCTCGTCAGTAATTGGGCAATTCTTCTCCCAAAGTTCAACGAGTTTTCTTTCCAGTACAGCTTCCGGCTTTTTATTCGGATCTGTTACAGGGTTACAGTTTCTCTTCGGGAAATTTACTACGATAGTATTACTTTCAAGCAATTCCCGCATTCTGTTTACTTCCGGGACCCGCTCTTTTGCGATATTAAACCACGAATACGCCTGTTTGAAATTAGACACACGCATTATAAAACGGTTATAATGGGCTTGTTGAGCAGTCTTTTTGTCAGCATTAAATACTGGATTTTCCCAATCAAGAACGACTTTCTGAATATTTGGCAATGCTGACTTTAACATTATTGCCCAACCTTCAAAAGCAGATTCGTCAGTCTGCATATTAGCAACTACCCCGCGTCCGCCTAACTTGAGATAGAGAAAATCGTCTGCGGTCTCGAACAATATTCGAGTCGGGAGTTTTGCCGACGGCAAGATTTTCTTCAAGTGTTCTTTAATTTGTTTATTATTCATATTATAGCGTAGATTGTTTGATAATTACAAATTTAGTGATTTTCAGAGGGTTTGCAAAGTAGTTTGTTGTAATTCTCCATACCGAGGATTGATTTTAATTCATCCTCGGTGATAAAGTCGCCAGTGTCTCCTGCACAGGTGTTCCATCTCGAAGTAATTGAGATGATTTTGTTTTCAGGGCTGACTTCAACAGCGATGAGTGAATATCCGAATCGGTCACGGGGGAAACCGAATCCCGGAATACAAGGCACGTCCCACCACTCTCTGTTACCACAGAAGTAGAAACGGTTGCCATTGGCAGTATAAGCATTGAATGACTCTTCTGATATAACGATACACCAAGATGTCATATCGAGATATTGTCGAGCGTCAGCGTAATTTTCGATTCGATCAACCGTATAGTTAAATTTTATCTTCGGTTCTTCAATCGGTACCATTGGTGACATTCCCAAGATTTCGCACACAGTCTCGGGGTCACACTCATTGAAAGTGTTGTCGAAAAAGTCAAAACCGGGTGTCTGGTCAATGACCTTTAGAATAAGTCGCACACGACTTACATCATCGGGATTGTTGATGTCGATAAGTCCTGCAATGTTCCATTTCAAAAGACCAATAGCAAATTTTGACAGTCGGCTCTTCAGTTCAGGAAACAATGCAAGATAGTTGTCCACCTCGCTCTCTGACCCAAACTCGGCAAACCACCAGGTTATTTCTTTTCTGTATTGTTCTTCCATAATCACGATGCAAAGTTAATAATGTGGTGTCCCATTTTTCGAGACACCACAAAAAAATTAGAGATTTACGACTATAACACGACGACCGAGTCGCTGGACTTCTTTGATGGTATGATAAGTTCCCTTGGGCTCAGCGGAAGGAAACGCGATAACGGTTGATGCCTCTTTTACGATTTGAGTATTACGCTTCAAAGTTGCATATCGTCCATAAACGTCATACTGCGGAGCGAACTCCATGTAGGGTTTGTGATGGCGGGCCGCGAATAATTTGGCGAAAGTGTCAACTCCTTTTGCGCCACCGGAGATTACCATCTGAATCTCGTTGGGATTGATTTTGTCGAGCAATAGCTTCTCCCACTCCTGATAGGTTACACCCGGATTTCGAGTGCCAACGATTGCTAATTTCATACTTCTCTTTTTGTGTTGGTACTCTTCTTTAATACGATGAAGGATTTTAACCAAATGTAAACATCTGTTAAAATTATTCTATTTTTCAAGTTTCCTCGTATCGTATAATTGAAATACTGCTATATTTCAATTATTTACAAGTTAAGAATATTTAACAGGTAGTAAAATTTCATGCTGTACCGTAAAATGCGCCACCCTTGGTGTAATTTTGCGCTCATGAAAGAATGTCGTAATAAAAACGCAGTGCGCAAAATGACTGCGCAACGACAATCTACCTTTGTGCCGAAATATTAAAAACATCAGAATATGAGGATAATAGAAGAATATGACGTAAAGATATTTACGGACAACATCGAGGAGAACGCCTTGGACCAAATCAAGGAACTCCTTTCGATTGATGTGTTTTCCGACAAGAAGATACGCATTATGCCCGACGTTCACGCCGGTGCCGGTTGTGTCATAGGGTTCACAGGCGACCTCGGTGACAAGGTAATTCCCAATATAGTGGGCGTTGACATCGGTTGCGGTATGCGCATCCTCAATCTCGGCAAACTCTCCGAAATTGACTTTCACGCATTCCATGAGCATATTCGTGGCAATGTACCTTCCGGTAAGATAGTGCGCGAAGATAGGTTCGGTTTCAAGCCGCTTGTCGGAGAGGAAATGGATATTTATCGTGAGGCTAAGCAACTTGTGACCGAACTTTACTGCTACCGTGAGATAAAAGACTCCGGACGTATCAACAAGGCAATCGGGTCGCTCGGCGGTGGCAACCATTTCATCGAGCTTGACAAGGATGATGAGGGGAATGTTTACCTTGTGATTCACACCGGCTCGCGCAATCTCGGCAAGCAGGTGGCCGACATCTATCAGGCAAAAGCGGTGAAGCACCTTACCGATGGTGCTGACGAGTTTGAGGAAACAATCAAACGCACCATTGAGGAATACAAGGCAGCAGGTCGTCGATCTGAATTGCAGAGCGTCATAAAGAAGATGCGCAAGGAACATCAGGAAGCGGAACCACGCCTCCCTGCCGCTCTTTGCTATGTCGAGGGTGAAGGGCGTGAGCACTATCTCCACGATATGCGTCTTTGTCAGCGATGGGCTGTACTCAACCGTAAACTTATATCGCTGTTGCTTATGCGGTTTTTCCTCGGTGTGGAGGTAAAAGAGGAATTTGAATCCGTCCACAATTACATCAGCGATGAGAATATCATCCGCAAAGGCTCTATCTCTGCTGCCGAGGGTGAGCGTTGCATTATTCCTCTGAATATGCGCGATGGTTCTTTGCTTTGCACCGGCAAGGGCAATCCTGACTGGAACTTCTCTGCACCTCACGGGGCCGGACGAGTATTGAGCCGTACTCAGGCATACGAGAAAATAACGATGGAGGACTTCGAGGCATCCATGCAAGGCATCTATTCGGAGTCAGTCAACGACTTCACTCGCGACGAGTCGCCGATGGTCTATAAACCGGCAGAAGAAATCATTGCCAACATAGGTGACACCGTCTGCATAGACACCATCATTCGTCCAATCTTTAATTTCAAAGCGTCATGAATTTCACAACAATCGGGAGTATTTTTGATGAAGCAGAAAACGAATTTGAACCTCAGGAAATGAAAGAGCCAGTCGAATTCATAGGTAATTTTGCCCATTCAAAAAGTCGCAAATGCGAAAACCTTATTACTGAAGCAGCAACTATTCTTGAAGAATATGGTTGGAGAAATGAATTTGCCATGTATTATCATAAGGATAAGACTCAAGTAAGGCTTTATCTCCGTATGGATTACGTCGCAAGTTGTTACCTCGACGGGACATGGGAGAATATCAAGGAAAGAATCCCATATATAATTCCTTTACTATTAGCTACAATAGAACTCCGTCAAGAGAAAAATCTCGGCGTGATTTGGATTGATCGACAAGTAACAAAGTTGGACTGGTCAAAGCCTTAGGGTTCTATGAATGTGTAAATATAAAAACTGTGATATTATGAAATCAATACAATCTCCCGATGGAGTCGCACTCCTGATGGAAAATCTTTGGCTCCGCCATAAAGCCGGGATTAAGCAGCGTCCATGCAATGTCTTTATGGTAGAACTGCCTCCACCGACAGAAGAAGAGTTGGCGGAAGCTCGTAGAACGACACTGGAGAATGACCGTCCGGATGATGACCCCGAGGAACTATATGGCGCATGGATTTAACAGACCGTGACAAATGAAGAAATTTTGACTTCGATTCATGATTATACCCAATCCTGTATCACAAAATGTGACAGGATTTGATTAAATTTGCAGCGTTAAACTCAAACAGATATGAACCAACTACAAAAATACACTTGGCTGATTGATACAATCCGCCGTGCCGGGAAGATTTCTCATAAGGATCTTTCCGACCGTTGGGAGCGTTGCAAGGATTTGAGCGACTGCAAGCCGCTTCATCGCGCCACGTTCAACCGCTGGCGCGATGCAATCTACGAGCAGTTCGGGATAATGATTGACTGTCAGAAAGTTGGCGGTTATCTATACTATATCTCAAATCCGGAGGATATTGACGAGGACAAACTCAAAAAGTGGATGCTCGATTCCTTTGCAGTCGGCAATATAATCGGAGAGAATCTCTCTTTGAAAGGCCGCATATTGGTTGACGAAATCCCTTCAGGCCGCGATCATCTGACCACAATCCTTGATGCGATGAAGGAGAACCGGGTCGTGAATATCACATATCGCCCTTTCAAGAAGGAACGTAACTATACATTCCCCATTGAGCCATATTGCGTGAAACTGTTTGATAACCGTTGGTATGTGCTCGGTCACAACAACCGTGACGAGATAAAGATTTACGCCCTTGACCGTCTGGAGAGCGTAGAACCGACATCAACGCTCTTCAAGTTGCCAAAGGATTTTGATGCCACAGAGTATTTCTCGACAAAATTCGGCGTGGTCATTGGATATGATGTCAAGCCGGAGAGAATTGTGATTCGTGCCAACGAAGACCACAAACACTATCTGAAAACCCTTCCGCTACATCATAGTCAGCGACTTATCGAAGACTATGGCGAGTACGCCGACTTTGAACTCTATCTCTCGCCGACGTATGACTTCGTAATGAAGTTGCTCCATGTCGGCGCGATGATAGAGGTCGTTAGTCCGGCTTCTTTGCGCAGATCAATGAAGGGCTGGATTTCAGAGATGTATGAACTGTATAAGAATGACTGACAATGCAAGACTTTGTAGCAATAGACTTTGAAACAGCCAATGGCCGACGCTCCAGCGTGTGTAGTGTCGGCATCGTAATAGTTCGTGACGGTGTGATTGTTGACAGATTCTACAGTCTTATTCAGCCTGCCCCCAATTATTATACATATTGGACTACTGAGGTCCACGGACTCACCCGTCGGGATACTGACGGACAACCGACATTCCCGGAAGTGTGGGCGCAGGTGGCAGAGAAAATAAAAGGCCTGCCGCTTGTAGCACACAACCGTCCTTTTGATGAGAGTTGCTTGAAGGCAGTATTTGAGGAGTATGATATGGAATATCCCGGTTACGAATTTCATTGCACACTCGCTGCCTCCCGTCGCTGTCTTGACATCCCGAGCCATCAGCTCCATTTATCGGCAGCCGCCTGTGGTTATGACATGGAAAACCACCATCATGCGCTTTGTGATGCCGAGGCTTGTGCTGCTATAGCGTTGAAATTACTTTAATCATTCGTTTGAATAAATCAGATATAATATGAGACAAAACGAATCTTTTACAATTAGACTAAAAGCCTTGCTTTCACGTCTTGACGATATGCAGGGAAACTACTCATCAGATGAGGATAAAGCTTTATCCGATTTAGATGAGATTAAAGAGGAACTTGAAGAAATAAATGAGCAGTTGTTTCATTTTGAGGATTATTTATACACCGGCGATAAAGACCCGAATTATTTTGTCAAAAAAGCGGAAGAATGTCGTAAAGCACGGAAATTAAGTAATCGTATTGAGCAAAAAATTGTCAATTTACGTAGGGAAATCACCGGATATGATGAGCGTGAGATTATGCAGATGATGTATCCCAATGAAGATGTAGATTCTGAAGATTTTGAAGACGGATTTGACATAGAGGACTTTTACGACGAAGACTAAAAATCTTTTTGGTGTCACCAAATCTGATACACCGCTGTTCTACCTTTGCAGAGTAACCATCAAAATATTAGATATGGCACTCTTCAAAGTAACCACAAAACGTCTCCTTCTTAGCGGAGGCAAGCGACTCGAAGCCGGCATGACTGCCGAAGTTTCTTTCAATGGAAGCACGTTTCCTTTTGCCAACTCAATCGTAAAGGCTGAGATTCAGCGCCAGTTCAAGATGAAATACAACGTGGATTTCCCCGTTGGCTACATGAACGGCAACGAACTCAAAGTAGAGAAACTCTAACTTTGCCAGCAAATTTATGCAGTGATAGCCAACCCTTAGCTATCACTGCATTCCATTATAATAAACTGTAATCACGATAAGATGAATGATTCGGAATTATTTGACCGATATGTCCGTATGAATTTAGGCGTATAGGTCAATTCGGGTGCTGAAACCTTTGCAATATGCTGGTGTACAGATGGATATATGTGTTCAGAAGTTTTGAACCCTCATTTGATGCGAGCGCTTGCTCTCTATAGGTCAAAACGGGTGCTGAAAATAACACCCGTTTTTGGCTGTTTCACATAAATTCTTTTATTTTGCGTTGCGGCTTGAAGCGCAGCGGAGCTCTGCTGGGGAGCAACTCCGCGAGGAATAAAGCCGTCAAATATGCATAATGCAATTCGGGAGACGGCCTTACTGGTTGTCTCCTTTTGTATTATGTAATTTTGCATATGCAAGAAAAACCCATTCACCATCCGCTTACGGTTATCTTCTATCATGCCGGGATGATTTCGCAAGGTTTTCTTCATGCCTGTGAATGTACCCTCAATCATATTGTTCGTGTTGGGCATACCATCGACATCCTCATATGTGAACAGGAACGGCAGGTAAGTCGATATGCTAACCATGGCAGACCTGAGCCGCTGATGGGTGTAAACTGGACTGCCTGTGATCTTGTTGACAGTCTTTTCCTTCAGGAAGTCATGCCATTTCTCCTTCCACTTCTCGAACTCGCCGACGAATGTATCCTTGTCCATGCCTTTCAGGCGGTATGCCAGCTCCAGCAATTCCTTTCCTGCCTCAAGTTGCGGCTTCTTAGTCATTTTTCGCCTTATTATCGCCACCATGAGAAACTGGCACATCTGTATCCTGTATTCCGAAAGGACAACAAACAGCTTTTGCAGACCATCTATGACAATCCCCAGGATAAGGTATCCGCATCCGACGATATGCCTCACTGCTTCCTCGTAGTCGCTGATGTGCTCGTGTGCGATATGCTTCATATAAAGAAGCCTTCCGGTTCCGCTTTCTAAAGCCAGCAGCACACCAGTGTTACGCCCGAAATAGGTCGTGTCGAGATGTACCACTCCGCAACCCCCGACTTTTGGCTGATCCCAATTTAAAGAGACGGAGGCAAGTCGGCGTGTGATCGTCGATGCGCTCAGCCCTGTGGTTTCACTAATTTGGGCTATGGTCTGCTTGCCGTGCAGATACATCTCCCAAATGTATTATTTCGTTATATTGCGTCCGCCGCTAAAGCGGTGTCCGCACGCCATGCACCTGTAACGTTGCACGCTTTTTCGTTTGCCGTCCTTCTTTACAACGGGGGAGTTGCATAACGGACATTTTTTTTGTTCATAATGCAATTTTGAAATTTTCAAATAACTAAAGATACTGAATATCAACTAAAAAGACACACTTTCAGCACCCGTTTTGACTAATAAGCCACATTTTAGTGGGAGCGCGACAGATTTAGAGGTGGTCCAGTATGCGCAAAGAAAATGAAAGATTTTGAGATTCCAAAATTTATGATGAAGAACATCAGAAAAACTAAACAACCATTCAGCTAATGCAAATTAGGTTGTCGGATTCTGAGTAATTATTAAAGGGCCTGCAGAATTTTAAAATCTGAAGGCCTCTAACATTTAACAGAGAAAGGTTAAGTGATTGGAAATTAAAAGTTTTTGAAATGTGGTAGGGGAGAATCGGAGAAGCCAAAACTGGGAGGGAATAGGATAGGGGATAATTTGAGGCGATTTGATGTGTTGTTACATCTTGATGATTTCATTTCTTAAATTAAAATTTGAAAAAGCATAGCAACGATACTCAAAAGCCAATTGGGAGCAGATGGATAATGTGTATGATTTGGGAAGATGAAATGGATATACAATGACGTGGAAACAAATTTTAGCTATTATCATAATATGTTATAAATCAGAATATGTATAGAGTAAAACCAAAAGTAAAGATTTAGCATATGGAAAGATTGCCATCAGATAATTGTTATCAAGAATATCTATATGTAATAACTTGGTTTGCAATAAATAAACAATATAAATATGAAGTGTTTATTTATGTCGCGCTGATTATGCTGTCGCACCGATTTGTATATTGGAACAGCCAGATTTGCGATTCTAAATTTAAGAAACCAAATCCTAAATTTGGATTTTAAAACAGTTTTTTCTACCTTTGTATTTAGAAAATTGAACAATAATGAACGAATCAGACAACATAATCGACCGGATAAATTCATTTATAGAAGAACGCAATTTGACTCGATCTCAATTTGCGGATACCTGTGGCATACCACGTCCTACAATTTCACAAATGTTGAGTGGAAAAAACAAAAAAATTGGTGACGATGTGATTTCTGTTATTCATAAAACATATCCGGAAATTCCAATGATGTGGCTATTGTTTGGCGAAGGCGAAAAACCTAAGTTTTGCGCGTCTGATCAAGCGTGTGAGAATCTATTATTCCCGCATGACGGTCCAAATCCTGTGGAAAATGAGATTCTCAAGGGTGTAGAGTCCAGGTCAATTGCTCAGAATATGCCTATTGTCAACCAGTTGCCGCAAGAAAAGAAGATTTCAAAGATTGTCGTGTTTTTTACAGATAACAGTTTTGAGGAGTATTATCTGAAAAAATAGCTTAAAACGTCTCTGTTTTTATCCTTCACGCGCATGGCTGTGTTTTGAAGGCGGAATCTCTTAGATTGGTATTTGCTTTAACGCTTCCATTTGTAAATCTTGCCATGTGCGATATGGCTCGGATGAGGTTCAATGCCCTCTCGGCTTATTTGGCATAAGCCGAGAGGCAGATATAGCAGCTCCAGTTTGATGTGTTATAAAACCGCTGGTGTTTAGAAGTCGCAATGGCTACATGCTGGCATGTTGAATATGTCTCATTTGTTCTAAAAAAGGTATATTTTCCCGGCTTTTTGTTTTTCCTATAATTTGTATTATGATAAATAGCGTGCGGGTGATATAATGTTTTTGGAAGAACTTGTCATTCGGTAATCATAGTCAATTTCAGCCTCAGCTCTCCATTCGTTAGCACGTTTTAGCTGTTCTTCGTCATACTTCAAATCATCCCGGTGTCTGTTAAGTTGGTCAGATATAGCATCAAGCATCGAAGTCCGCTCCGCTGCCGTGGTTAACCTCCTCGCACTCGGCCAAGCCTGTCGTGTCTTTGAACTCTTCACCAGCCAATGCGTCAGATACCGAACGGATCATCTCTGCCAAAGGCTTGCCTTCTGCGTTTCAAGCGCACGTTTTGTGTAGGAATATTCTATGATATGGGCGTTGCCGTCATTGTGCAAGCCTTTGTTTTTGTGGCTTGAAATAACAATGCTTATTCCCTCGCTCTCATTATTCTCATAATTTGTTGCAAGTGTTCCAAGATTGTTCCGTCAGCACTTGAAATGACAGTGGCATTATTAGTGGCTTCGGCTGCTATCATCGCGGTTTCAAGTGCTGATTTTTGTTTGCCGCTTAACCGCCCTCTTCCGTTCAGTCTGTCTATGACTCTCTGCATCTCTTCCGAATCAGTCACCACGTCAAGTCCACCTTTGCGCATACGCTCCACAAGGTTGTCCCTCAGTTCCCGCTCCTCCGCTTCATTCTCAGCCTCTCTCGCACTTCTGTTCACACCTTCGCCCTCCTTCAACGCACTCTCAAACTCTGCGAGAAGTCTGTCGGCGGCCTTCATCCTGCGCACACTTTCCTTGTCGCCTCTGTTCTTGAAATACTCGACCATCCTCGCCACTGCGTCACGCA
>ERZ1108170.29-NODE-29-length-108756-cov-6.642791_pt1 | contig 108756 bp, 102 predicted proteins | sample MGYA00403705_ERZ1108170 | MGnify/ENA primary metagenome ERZ1108170 (study PRJEB35170, sample SAMEA104062422) | human gut metagenome | biome: human gut; feature: human-associated habitat; material: faeces | place: Denmark | collected 2012-06-15 ...
GTGCCGAGCACGAAGAGTTTCGCCGACGGCTCGAGGAAGAAAATCGTCGGCAGGACAAGCGCATTGAGCTGCTGGAGGATAATATGCGGGAACTGAACCAGCTGACCGCCTCGGTCGGCAAACTGGCCACCAGCATTGAGAGTATGGTCAAGGAGCAGGAGAAGCAGGGGAGGCGGCTGGAGATGCTCGAGGACCGCGACGGCGCGATGTGGCGCAAGGTCGTGGCCTACGGCGCGACGGCGCTCGTCGGCATTTTCATCGGCTATATCGCGCAGCAGCTTGGTTTGAACTGAGGAAGGAAGGCTTTTTATGAACTGGAAAATCAGAATCAAGAACCCGGTGTTCTGGGTGCAGATCGCCCTCGGCGCGTTTGCAACGGCTCTGGCCTATGCCGGTCTGACCGCTGCAGACATGACCACCTGGGCGGGCGTGTGGCAGATTATCAAGGCTACGGCAGCGAACCCGTACTGCCTGTTTCTCATCGCCTGCAACGTCTGGTCGGCGCTTAACGACCCGACTACCAGCGGCCTGACGGACTCGGATCGCGCTAAGTCGTACACCGCGCCGCTTGAAAAGTGAGGTGCGCTATGATGGATATTCCGTTTCTGCAGGCTGACTCGAGCAATTTCTATTCTGGCCGAGGCGGCAACAGTATCAAGTATATTGTCGTACACTATACGGCCGGTAACGGTGATACCGCCATGAATAATGCGCAGTATTTCCACAACAACAGCGGCTTACAGGCATCGGCGCATTATTTTGTCGATGAGCACAGTGTTGTGCAGTCTGTCCGCGATACAGACGGTGCATGGCACTGCGGCGGTCCTCTGGAAAGCTCGCATCACCCGCTCCACAATATCTGCATGAACCGCAACAGCCTGGGTGTGGAGATGTGCTCGGACAAGGTAAACGGCAAGTACGTTATTACCGCCCAGACGGTAGACCGCACGGTTGAGCTGGTGCGTTGGCTGATGGATAAGTATGGCATCGACGTGGATCATGTTGTGCGCCATTATGACGTAACGGGTAAAGACTGCCCGGAGCCGTGGGTGCGTGATGAGAGCCTGTGGCGCAAGTTCAAGGCGCGGCTGACCGCTAAGGACCCGATCGAGGAGGAGATTAAGGCTATGACTGATAAAGAATTTGCACAGTATATGGATCGCTATCTGGCGGCCAAGGCCAACCAGCAGCCGCATCCGTATGCGGCCGAGGCGTGGACGAAAGCAAAGGCAGCCGGTATTGTAGACGGCTCCAAACCGCAGTGCGAGCTTACGCGCGAACAGTTTGTAGTTATTCTGCAGAGGCTCGGTTTGCTCAAGTAATAATTTCCCTGGTGTTCGATTTGGACACCAGGGTTTTGTTTTGTCTATATTCGGCTCACGCACCCGTAGCGGACCATATACAAATTGCACAAATTCCTGCTCAATCTTCGCACCACCAAATTGGTGGTTTTATGTTGACACACCACCAATTTGGTGGTATAATAAGATCATAGAAAAGAGATACACAAGAACGAAAGGAACGATCATCATGAAACTGAACGCTGAACAGATCAACAAGATTAAGGAAATCGCAGAAGAATATGATTTTGATTACGCAGCAATCGGTTTCCGCTCTCAGGACGTGCCCTTTGAACTCGGCTCTATCGACCACGTTTCCCACATCTGGGACAACGGCGACGACACCGGCGAAGACCTTCCCGGCATTTGCGTTTGCTCCGTCAAGCTGGTTGATCGCAACCCTGATTATTACGGCGAGCATTGTGCTGTAATCGCTGGCAACGCTTACGAGTACGGCGAGGACGAGGGCGAATACATCATCCGTGACCCCGAAGTTATCGCAATCATCGCATAAGGAGGAATAACACCATGACCGACCATCAATTCAACATCCTGTGGGGAGAGGCTTCAACCTCTCCCGATCGTGCCGTATTTGTTTCCGATTCGGCGCTCTCTGCTATCTGGGGAGACCCGGAAGGCTCACCGGTTCCTGCAGATCGTCTCCGCGAGCTTGACGCGCTCTGGACCGCTGCGCACATGTCCATCAAGGATATGCGGCAGGCGCTCGGCCTGTCCCGTCCGGAGTTCAGCGCCCGTTCCCTCGTGCCGGTCCGCACGCTGGAAAACTGGGAATCCGGTGCAAGCAAGTGCCCGGAATATGTCCGTCTCGCTCTCCTGCAGGCCGCCGGCCTGTACACCCGATGAGGACGCGTAAAGAGCTGCCGCCACTCCTGCGAGAGGGCGGTCCATTTGAGTTTATCTCCCAGCCAGACCCGCGGCATTATATCGCAAAATGCAAACGCTGCGGCAAGATCATCGAGCGCGGCGCAAGCTATTTTTACAGCAAAACCGTTGTTTCGTGCGGCTGCGCCAATGCCGAACGGTTAAACATCCAGAATAAGATCGACGAAAAGTATATCTATCAGGACAAAAGTGGTGCTTACCGCCTGCATATAGACCGTTTGAAGCTAAACAAAACGTTCCGCACTCTGCCGGATGCTATCGCTTACCGCGACCAGGCGCTTGTAAACAACACCGCAAACATCCGCATCTGCGTTGACTGCGGTAAACCGTTTGCAGGTGCAACATCTGCTAAACGCTGCCCAGATTGCCGTGAAGTATACCAGCGAAACTGGAAACGCGCAAAAGCCGGTTGGACAGAAGACGAGATCGCCGCAGGCAAGCGTGTCGAAACGCGCGTTATCCTTCCCGGCGACCGCTTCGGACGGCTTACCACCATTGAGAAACAGGGATGGGATCAGCAGAGACACGCTACCATGTGGCTATGCCGCTGTGACTGTGGAAACGAGGTTATCGCGCAAAGCAACAATCTGCTTTCCGAGCACACAATCTCTTGCGGCTGTGCCCTCAAGGAAGCGCAGCAGTCACCTGAAAAGCGCATTGCAGCGCTGAAAGCCTCGCCCAACACCGGAAAGTTTGAACAAAACCTAAAAGCGAAATCCTTTAGGCTTTCCGACGGTAAACGCGAATACATCTGCCGCAACCTGTCCAACTTCTGCCGTGAGAATCCGGAGCTTTTCGGGCTGTCTCCCGGTGACGATGCCGCCGCCGAGCGTGAAGCAAAAGACCTTGCAACCTCTATCGACCGCTATCGCTGCCACGGCTGGACTGTAGAACGTATTAAAGACTGTGTTTGCCAACGGTGCGGCAAGCATTTCCCCCTGTTGGGAAAGCATGCTAAATTCTGCCCAGACTGCCGCGAAGAGCACCAACGTGAAAAATCGCGTGATAACCTGCGGCGCAAACGTGGATGGACCGAAGAAGAAATCGCCAACAACGCCCGCGAACAAAGTCACAGAAAGTATTCTCCAAGCACTACGCCAAAGGTACTAATGAATAATCCCGCTTTCGATTTTATCGCACGCGTGCATGATGAAAACGGTAAATTGCGTTACCGTGTTCGCTGTAAAGCGTGTGGCAAAATAATAGATCGTACTCCGGCTAACTTTTATCAGCCACTCAATTCATGTGGCTGTCTAAAAAACCAGTCCAGACCGTCCGAAGTTGGTCAGCATATCTCTGCCGCGCATACTCAGATCAAGCACATCTGCATCAAATGTGGCAAGGAGTTTCAGGGCGGTGCAACATCAAAATATTGTCCTGATTGCCGAGGCAACAGTTATAAGCGAGATTACCAGCGCCGCCGTGCAGGCTGGACCGAAGAAGAAATCCGTCTCGGTCACCGCATTCGCAAGCAGACTTGACGAATTCTTTCTCGTGCGATAAATTAGCAGAGCAGCTGTTTGTGAGATGTGAACCGACCCCCAAATTCATGTGTGCGCAACATAAATTTTCGCGATTAAATCCTGCACTTTTAGACAGCATAAAACACTAATAAATGCCGTTTTGGCCGAAAGACGAAATTTTGATAACGGACAAATAAAGGACAGCCCGCAGTTTTTCTGCGGGCTGTCAGCTTTGAATCGCTCTAAAAAGTTATGAAAAAACCGCCTTTTCATCAGAAAAGACGGTTTTACTTGGTCCGAGTGACAGGACTTGAACCTGCGGCCTCTTGACCCCCAGACAGTGTCTTTTCATACAGGCTTTTAGGCATCTTCAGTTCAAAAGAACCCTTTCCCGAATCAATGTAGACCATTGTAACCGGCCACCATTTCTCCGCGTTCACACGCTTATCTGCAACCGTAATTACCATTGGAAAACCACACAGAATATCTTCTTCCTGTGTTTGTCCGCAATACGTGTAATAGTGAATCGTCTTGCTGATAATTTCTTCACCGCAGGTATCCAGCAAGTTTTGATATGCTGCGCTGTATTTACCATAGGAAGGGAAGAAACAATACGACGGAATTCCCGATGAACCGCTAAGGTTAACACTTCTAATACCCGGATCGCCCGCCTGACGGTAATCGTACAGAATTTCATACTCTTCAGTGTCGCCAGTCGATGCCGAAGAATCGTCCGGAGCTGATGGTTCTGCAGGCTGATCCGTGACATCCTGCTTATCGTCTGTCTGATTGGTCAGAATATCAACACGCTTGGTTGTACCGTCCCACTCAATGTCGATGCCCATCGAATCTGCGATGTCACGCAACATATAGTAGTTGTTCTCGTTGATGGTATACCCTTTGTAGTTTTCCAGAGCTCCATCTTTATATACTACGGCGTTGGATGCCTTAGCTTCCTGCTTGCCCGCATCGATTGCCGCCAGCTCACCGCCTACGGCGGTATATGCCTTGCTTGTTGTCAAATCGATACGCTTGGCTACATTGTTCCAAGACACTTCAAACTCCTTATTCGTTCCAGCCAGGATCTTTGCCAGATCGCGCAGCTTGAAATAGTTATTGCCGTCGATCGCATATCCCTCAACTGCTACCGGCAGTCCATTAAGATAAATGCTATGCGTAGACGGTGCAGCATTAACCGCACCTGCTGCTGTTACCATAGCTACAAGCACAGTTCCCGCAATGAGGACGTTCTTTTTCATAGTCTTACCCCTTTCTTTGTGCTATTGCCACCGCTGCAGTGCATTGGCAGCTTTTTCACGTTCTCGGTTTGATTTCATACAACAAAGGCACAAAAACGTACTCAATATTCCAGAAATCACATAAATAATTGCTATAATCATATAGATTTCTCCTGATTATCCTTGGTCCTTTGTTATAGGAATTATATCATGCGATATGTCCAACAAAAAGGACTTCAACAGAATTTGTCGAAAATTCCTATACTGTAAAAGCGTCTTTCCCGCCAGTTCAAACACCGGCAGAGCACCATATGACAAACCACCGTTTGTTTTTATCAAGGTACAGTCAGCCCATCAGATTATTCGTCTGCTTTTGGAGTAAACGTCTTCAGCACGTTGGCCAGACACGGTTTACATAAAAAGCGAGTTTCACTGACTTGCTTAAGTCGCTTCAAAGAGCCACAGATCGCACAATATGGCCGCGTCTTGCGAGCAATGACGATTTCTTCGTTATCCATCACGCAAGCCGTAAGCGTAATTTCTTCGCCATCATGCCAATTAAATTGGGTTCGGATCTCTTTGGGAATAACAATTCTCCCCAAGGTATCAATTCTCCGAGTGATACCTACATCATTCGTTTCATCCACTGCTGTTTCTTTCTCCATTCTTTTCTGTATGCTTTTCTGTATGATGATAAAGACTACCTCTCTTGAGCTAGAGCCTTATCTTCTTGCTGTTTCTCTACAGCTTGTGCAGCCTTAAATTGATCTGCCATCCGTGGCGGTTCGCCGCTTTTGGCCGCCGCAGCCTTATCCACGTTACTGAGATCAGTTGTCCGGTTCAGATCTGTTTTTTTTTCAGTCTGGTGCTTGTACTCCATAACCATTGTTTCTCGAGATTTTTTCATATACTGAGGCGTCATAGTGACAATTTTGGAGTAATCCACCTCGCCGGTTTTGGCGTCTGCAACTGTTTTGAACGGCATATTAAGGAACATTCCTTTTTCACCAGCCAACAACTGAATGCCGGTGATCACAAAATCACCTACAGTAACAGAACCCAGGCCTCGAAGATTCGGCTTACGTTCATCCGTATACGGTGTTATTCGTGTCTGCACGGCCAACTGATCCGGTATACGGCCAACTGTCTGAGATGTCGAACCACCTTCCGGATAGTAAGTATCCAAAATCGCTGAATGCAGCGTTTCCCTGGCCTCCGCAGTACGTGGAAATACAATATCCTTGTATTCTATCTTTCCTTCCGCATTTTTGTGCGGTCTGGACGGCAATGACACAAACAATCCTTTACTGCCTTCGATGATACGAATACCATGAATTTGTACGGCGTCATTGACTGTCACATCAACAAATGCCCTTATATTGCTGTCTGGAAATGAAACAGGCCTACAAGAAATTTCGTATTTGTTCTTAGGTTGTGCTTCTTTCTCTGGTGTCGGTGATTCTTCCCGCTGTGTTGCCTGCACTTTGGGTAAAACCTGACCGGTTTTCAGATCAATCGGATTATCGTATATGCTCAAAGCAGCCGTATTGTAATCAGCATCAAAAACAGCATCCAAAATAGGATATTGTCCTGACAGATCAAGAGAATACTGATACTGCATCTCACCATTAACCCCAACATTAGGGTTAATTTTCTCGAACATTTGAAGTTCCGAGCGTATCAACTGTGATAGATTCTGATAATCTCCCAGACGATCGGCGTATGTCTTCAGCAGTTCCATAATCCCGCCTGCTTTAACTGCTACACGCAGGTACTTATCAAGTTGTCCGGACGAGAACATGACTTGCCCCAGTTCGGCCGGATCCAAATGATCGTTGTCCCATGTCGTTTCCTCAATATCACGAGAAAACTGTGAGTATGCAGCTTCTTTTTGCCAATCAGGTAAACTCTTAAACGCTGGAAGAATATTAGATACCGTAATCACAAATTCATGCTTTCCCATTACACTATTTGCTTCCACGGTCATTCTCCTTTCGATTTTAGTGTTCCAAATCGTAAAGCCATAATTTTGTCAAATGCATTTGCCATTACATCTGACATACGCTCAATCTTGCCATTTGAACATAAATAGCTTTACAGACTACCTATTATCGGTTCCTCGATCCTTCTCTCGGTTTTGATCGTGTTCCTGCTCTGGAGTTTTGCCGTGCTCCTGAGCCTGTCGATCCTGTGCCTGCTGTTCCTTTGCCCGCTCAAACTGATCGATCATGCGCTCAGCACGTGCAGCAGTCTTGACGACTTTCGCCAGCGTAGCCTTGATCGTTGCCAAGTCTTTTCCGCGAAAATGGAGCGTATATGTACCTTTTTCTGGATCTTTCTCGTATGCAAAGTCTAAATGATACCGATTCTTCATCATGGACCGTATACCACGCCAGTCCTCCGGATCGATTTCATCCAGGATTTCATTCTTTTGAGCAGACTCATAAAAGTGCTTTACAGACTGCTCACCAGTATGGATGCTCTTATTGTGATGCTCCGAAGCGATCTGAAAAATGCTAAACAGCGCTCCTAAAGTCATCTTCGAGCCATCGTATACCACATCCAATGTTTCTGCCGACAGATCTTCTCTCATCTTTACAACCTCCTTTTTTCCGTTTATTAGTCCAAAAATTCGTTGGAAGTTTTTTCTTCCTCAACCGTTCCATAAATCGATCGGTTTATAGACGTACATCTGTTTGCAAGGTATAATTATTACTGTTCAAATTTTATAAATTAGGCGGTAAAACAAATGACCTCAAATCCCCCCAAAGCAAATGTTATATACGGATATGCTCGCGTATCCACCGAAGAGCAATCTCTGCAGCTGCAATTAGATGAACTGCATAAGCACGGTGTCGATAACATCGTCCTCGAAAAGGATGGCGGCAGCAAAGACAGACCCAAACTGAAAAAACTAATTGCCTCCCTGCAGGAAGGTGATACATTGGTCGTATGGCGCTTGGACCGTCTTTGCCGGAATGCTGCTGAATTATTGAAACTTGCGGAAGATTTTTATAAGCTGGGAGTGCATTTGGTATGCCTCAAAGAAGGTTTCGATATCTCAACAGCTTCCGGTCGCTTGGTCTTCGGCATTCTCGCAGTCATCGCACAATATGAGCGTGAAAGCATCATCCAGAGAACCAAAGCCGGTCTTGAAGCTACTCGTAATCACGGTGTCCGTGTCGGTCGGCCCGTTGTAAATAAGCAAAAGCTGGATCGTGCGATCCAGCTTTACAAAGGAGGTGAACTCAGCGTCCAAGAAATCAGTGCGATTGTCGGCATTAGTCGTTCTACATTATATAAATACATTAAAGACCTGAAGGAAAAGGAGGACGCCAATGAAAACAGCTACGAATGATGTTTCCCAGTTATTTGACCTTTTACACCAAAACGTACAATCATTTTTGCAAAGCGACAAATATCGACAATATTTAACTACCATGTCCCGGTTTCACCGGTATAGCGCACGTAATTCGTTGTTAATCTTACTACAAAATCCAGATGCATCTTATGTTGCTGGCTTTCAGCACTGGAAAAATGCGTTTCAGCGTTTTGTACGCAAGGGCGAACATGGTATTCAGATTATTGGATACCGCCCTCAGAAAATCAGTGTGAAGGAAAACGTGCACGATATGCACGGCAACATCATCTATGGTGCAGATGGACAACCTCAGACACAAGTTGCAACTCGGATTATCCCTCGTTACTATCCCTGCTATGTGTTTGACGTTAGTCAGACTGACGGTAAGCCGTTACCTGAACTCGCACCAGAGCTGACTGGAGATGTACATCGCTTTGAACAATATTTTGAAGCGATTAAGGCTTGCTCACCTTTTCCGGTATCGATTGAAAATTTCGCTGGCACCGCCAAAGGCGTATGTGACCTGGCAACACAATCTATTCGTATCAAACCAAACATGGGACAAACCCAGACACTGAAGACTCTAATCCACGAAACAGCCCATGCCTTACTGCATTCCTCGCCAGAGGCCAGGGACCTCGATCGTCCTACCAAAGAAGTGGAAGCGGAAAGCACTGCTTTTATCATCTGTGCTCATTATGAGATTGATACTTCAGATTATTCTTTTCCTTATGTCGCTACTTGGGGAGAGGGCAAAGATATTGATGTCTTACAAGCAAGTTTTGAACGTATTCACGATATATCTGCAGCTTTGATTGAGCAAATCGATGAGCGTATTCAAGAACTCCAGCACGGTTCCCCTGATCACGAAAATAGTTTGCCGCAAGAACCAATGAGCATGGCAGATCAACTTAGCAAAGCTAAGCAGCAAGCCGATAACCAGCAAAGCAGACCTTTGCACACAGATATCTTACATAATGAAGAAAGGTAAGTTTCCATGTATTTCACCCCCGACGAATTAGCTATTATCAAACTCTATCTCGGTTCATATGCAACGCCGCGTGTGTACGTCCAGCAGCATATGCGAGACATTTTGCCTTATGTCGATGATCCTACGATGTTGAAATCCTTAGGAAAAATCCTTAAAAAATTAGATCAAATCAATGATACCGATTTTAGTCAGCTGGATTTCTCGGATGTCCCCGAACTGTAAAAAAAGAGCCTGCTGCAGAATCAAATTCTGCAGCAGGCTCTTCATATTTTACAAATCCATCATTGCGTATAGGTCATATTACCGTTTTTATCACAAGTCATGGTGAGTTTATATGTTTTACCGCCTAAATAGTTAAACGTGCAACTACCCGACACCGATGCTCCGGAGTGCGATGATTTTCCAGAATAGCTATAAGACGGAGATGATGCACGCCAGCTATCACTGGTAGCAACTGCTTTGCGAGCGTCATATTGGAATGTTCCGGTTAAATAAAACGTTCCAATATAAGTGCTGCCATGATAAGCATCTGCCTGACGAGTAATGGTCTTCTCTCGAACTGTAAATGTGGAAATATCTACAGTAGATACTTTTAAGGTATATCCATCACCGTAGTCAATCGTTACAGGGTCGATTGTGCCGGCGGCAAAAGCATTTACAATAAATGAAAATGACATTACAACAGCAAGAAAAATAATCGAAACTTTCTTTCTCATAAGACCACCTCTTAGTTATCATCTAAGGTTCCACTAGATACAAAGGTATCAGATTCAACTGTATTATGTTCTTGTACATAGAAATCGCCACGCATAACAGACTGCGCGTGCACAAAATAGAACACAGCAAGAGCGAAAGCAATTACAAAACAGATAGAAACTGTACAGAGAATCATTTTTCTCCTACGCTTCATATAGGCAATTTCCTGCTCACTGATATTTTCCATTAACTGCGCCGAAACCTGAGTAGGATTACCTATTTCCTGACAAAGCTCATCATAAGACAATGAACTATACACCGATAATTCCTGTTCCAAACCCTCTAATAAGGTTTGTTTAGTATCTTTATAACACACTAATTTACGTGAAATTGTGCGCAAATATCTGTGTAGTCCTTGTGCTTTAGACATTTTTTTCATCCCCGCTATTGTGACGTATCTGCTGTACTGCTTCCACCATTTGATCATAAACTTCTTCGATCTGGTGTAAATATGCTGTTCCTTCAGGAGTAATTTCATAATATTGACGAACGCGATTATCCTCCGAAATGGCCTTAGGGCCTTCGCGCACGAATCCATGTGACGCAAGACGATAAATGACAGGATACAGCAATGAGATCGTATACTGACCATTACTGCGCTTTTCCAGTTCATTTGCCATTTCATATACGTACATAGAGCGTTCAGATAATATCTCTAATACGAGCATAGGATTCACCGCACGCTTGAAATAATCCTCAAAGGAATGGCCTGTTTCCTTAGTAGATTTGCTTTCTTTTTTCATAATATCACCAAACATGTTTGTTGAAATTATACTAACATCTTATTTTCATTTTGTCAATATTCAGCATTGCTAAATATTATGAATTAGATTATACTCATATCATCACCAGTGCACTGAAGTTAAAAACCGTTAGACAATATTTAAGCTGGAGGTGTTATCATGAAAAAGAAATTGTTGAGCTTATCACTCGTTGCTGGTTTCCTTATGACCATTATGTCCGGTACGATGGCATTCGCGGTCAATGCCGATGAAAACGCAAACGTACTCACCGCAGAAAATGCGGTTATCGTCGAAAACGGTATCCCGCGTATTATTTCTTCTGCAGAAGCCGAAAAACTTCTTGCTGACGGACAGGAAGCTGAAACCGTACTGCTGCATGAGCAGGAACAGATTATCCACGACGAAAGCATTGTAGATACTTATCAGACGGCCAGAGCAACTGAATACAATTTCAAGGTGACCAATCAGGCAACTGCACTTTGGGCCAGTGATCAGAAACGCGTTACGCCTATGGTTGTTGGACCAGCAACTATTTCGTCGGGTGAATCCCATACATTCACGGCTTCGTATTCTGGCGGTATCACCTTTACGCCAGCTGTGCTAGACTCCATTTCTGCAACCATCAATTTGACAAAATCGGCATCCAGTAATTCTTCGTTTACTGTAACATACACTATTGCTGCCGGTAAAACTGGATATGTAGTGTTTACTCCGAAAAAACGAACTACAGTCGGAACGCTTGAGGAATTTTCCAGCTACGGATATAAAACATATAAAATTACCGTAGTTGACCCGGTAAAGATTTCTGCTTATGCTGATGGTTTATATCAACTGATCGAAAAATAAGGGTAATTACGGAGGTAAAGCTATGCGGGGACGATTCATAATACTTATTCTTATGTTCGTTTCGCTTTGTGCCTGCGGCTCGAAAGTGGATGATTCCCAATTCAATGAGCAGCCTGTATCGCAACAGACCGAAATGCGTTTTTCCACTGTGCAAAAGGTCGAAGAGTATTTTGAAGACAATAGTGCAGAGTTTGTAAAACTGGATATTCCGAACTGCATTTGTTACGCATTATATTACGCAGATATGAATGCTGTACAATTTGCGACAGTAAGGCAAGAAAATAATGATGAATATAGTATCAGTAATTTCTCCGTGAAATCTACCTTTACTTCGGATGGAGCAAGCGAATTACCGCTAAAAGGAGCGTATCCAACCGAAAATAATACCATAAATTTTTGCTTTACCAGGAAGTCTCTATCAGACCCAGAACTATCTGAATATACACTCGTTCAGTTTTCAGGAGCAGTTCTGTATTATCAGATAGCATAATCAGAAATTATATGGCATAAAACAACGCAGTTAGTGAACAAACCAATGTGGTTCTCTAACTGCGTTGTTTACTTTATAATCCTAACTTATATATAATCCAGCGTTTCTTTGAATGCATTCTTAATGATTATGACTCTGTTGCTTTACCAACTTATAAAAGTGTGTCCGTTTTAACCCAGTTAGCTCCATCGCCTTCTTAGCTGTAATCTTTTTTTGCATCCATAAACCATAGACTTCCTGCCAATTTTCCGGTAATGGGAGTGCCGGCCGGCCAAAGCGTTTTCCTTTTTGCCGCGCAGCTTCTATTCCTTCACGCTGCCGTTTTCTGATCATATATCGTTCCTGCTCTGCAATCGTTCCCATGACTTCAATCAGAATATTATTGACCATCTCAAAAACCCACGATTGATTTTCTGGCAACTCAAGCATAGTCGTAGGTAAGTCAATGACCTTCAACCGAATTCCGTGTTCCTTAAACCATTTCAATTCTGTCTGAATATCTCCCTTGCTGCGGCTAAGACGATCTAAGGACGTAATGACCAAGGTATCCCCTGTACGTAGCATAGTAGTCTTGAGGGCCTGGTAACCGGCTCGATCAAAGTTCTTACCCGACTCTTTGTCCGTCACAATATTGCGTTCATCCGCGCCCAGGTCGCGGAATGCTTTCATCTGTCTGTCCAAATTCTGATTGCTCGTAGATACGCGAGCATAATAGTACGTTCTGGTTTCTATCATAATACATCCTCCCTCTGCTTAGTATACCATTTTCATTCACAAAGTACAAACCAAAAGAGAATATATTCGTTAATTGATATATCATATTTTTTGAACATTTTCTTGATGCCTTTTAACTATGTTCAAAAATGTATACCTTTCTGAATAAAACATAAAAATTAAAGAGGGGACATCTGTCCCCTCTTTAATTACCTCCACTCTGCAGAAACCGATTTCATCAGATCTAACAGCCCAAGCCGTACCTCTGGGTCAGTGCGCCAGCTAGCATCCAACTGAACAATATCGCTTAAGAAACGAAAGGTAATAGACCACCCTTTCAAATCGCTCCAATTATGAAGAACTAAATCATATCCGCTCATTGTGTGATAACACTGAGGCTCCGTCTTTAGCTCCTGCAGCTGCTGCTCGCCAAATTGAACTTCCCTCTGATAGTAAGCCGCTTTGACCACATCTTTTTCTTTTGTACCCAGATCACGCAAATAATCAAGTATCGATTCTAACTGCGATGCAACATGGGTTTTTGCGAAGCGCAACATATATTCATCGTCTGCTGTCAAACGCGGATTGCAAAAGATTGATTGGCTACGAGCAAATTCAACAATCGGTAATAAGTTATCGTAATTAGCTTTCCAATCCAATCCTGCGGAATTCCGCTCAAAAATTGCCGATAAAGCGCGACCAATATCGCCATCTTCGCAAAATAACTGATACTGTGCGATTCCTCGCATGACTTTATTGGTCGGCAGCAAAGCGTCAAGGGTAGTACGCTCAATTATCGCCGACATAGAACGGTTTTCGTGCGCAGCGAAAGCACCAACGACCGAGCGAAGTAAAACAGGATTTTCGATGGTGAAAGTCATTTTTTCAGACTTTTGATTAAGCACGAGCTTGTCCTCCTTTTATACTTATAATAGTAATACATCGTATTGCTATTATAAGTATAAAATATTCCCGCTCTGAAGTCAAGAATTTTTATGAAATTGTAACCTTAAGAATATACCTAACTATATATAGAAAAGAACACCCTCGGAGCGGCTACTCCGAGGGTGTTTGCGTTCTCATGAACGAATTGCCATCACATTCTTGGCTATGCTTATTATACTCGTTTAACTCGATTTTAGTCAAGCGCGTTTTATCATGCTGGCGATCTTCAGCTCGTTTTCAATACGATCCCGTCCGTAAATGATTTCTATCGTCTTAAGTACAGCAGGTTGATCTGTTGCAATTCCACACAACTGCCCGATGCCATCCACCAAAGCATTTATACTCTCAATCAGATCTGCGCCACTTGAAAAATCAGTTTCGTACTGTACCTACCATTCCATCTGCAAAATGCTTACGGATAATCGCTGGATATCGCCCAACTTTGTAACCATGCACCAGCATATATAATTTAACTCCTCTTTTATTCGTTCCGCATAAACTTAACATATGCAGCCATCATGGATAAGTCTATGACCTATCCCCCATTTCAATCCATCCCCGCTTACAGCAAGTGACGGGACCGGTGGCCCCCTCTGCCTTAGCGGCATTTCAATCCACACTTGCGCTCACAACAAGTGACTGTAAAAAGTACCAAAAATAATATTCCTACTCATATAGATTTATTTATTTTTATATATTCGAAAAAATCAAGTTAATAGAATGCCTATCTCGCCTATTGCAATGATATATGGTGCGAACCTCTCTTATTTCTTTGTTAGCTATAATTTCGTACCATTCTCGGCACCTTTTTCCTATAATATCACTTGTTTTTTTCTGAGATAAGTGATATACTATAAATAATGAAATGACATTTTACCGCTCCCCGATATGCGGATACTAAATGGTCGGGAAACAGCATTTTGTCGCTCTCCGATATGCGATTGCTAAATGGTCGGATTAAACAAAAGGCAAAGCCCTGCTGGTAACAGCAGGGCTTTTCTTTTAGAAAGGATGCTTATTATGTATGTCTTCCCAGGGCAATTTGTCTTTCTGACAGATCAATATTACTCTGACTTTGGTGATAAAAATATTTCATTAGGGCATAATCCATCTGGTTCAAATGAAAAATCCGGTCGTCCTTGTTTTTTTGCATTTCCCGATCCTTCAGATCCTAAAATTTCATGGGTTGTTCCCGTATCTTCACAATATCAGAAATATGAAGCTATCGTTAATCAAAAAATACGTAAACGTGGTTTTTGCAATACCATTATCTTAGGAGAACTCAATGGTCATTCCACCGCGTTTCTTATTCAAAATATGTGTCCAGTTACTGAGAATTACATAGCTTCAGTCTATCTACATCACGGTACAACTCCTGTTCAAATTGATCAGCGTACCTCTTGGCGTATTATGCGTGACGCCAAACGAATACTCGAAAAGACCAAAGCAGGCGTTCCCAATTTGCTCTATGCCGATGTTCGATCCATTTACGCAGAATTAACCTGCCAGTTGCATTTCGATGCGCCGACACAGGTACCGCTCAGGCAAGAACAGAAACACGAAGAACAATCAAACGCTGATAAGCCGCTGCCACGCATGGCCAATCAGCTGGCAGCCGCGCAAGCCCAGGCCGAAGCCGAAAGAAAACAGTCCGTTTCTCCTAAACACGACCAATCACAGCCATCTCTCTAAATACACAGCAGCCGCTGCAGAGTATACCTCTGTAGCGGCTGCTGTCTTATCTCATAAGATTTACCATCCCAAAGCCTCTTGCTCCAACTGGTTTCTCGTATCTGCAATCTCGAGCATTTTATCCTGTGCTGCTTCTCGCGTCAAAAAAGTATCCGGAAACGTAAGAGACTTATTGATACGCAAAACGAATTGGTCTGTTTTAACTTTTTCTACTTTCATGTTGAAGTCGATATCAAGCATATCTCTTGTTTCCAACTCGTTATTCCTATTCTTTACAACTAATAGCATATTCTTTCTTCACGCTCCTCTTCATCTCCGCTTTTTTCGCTTTTAGTTTCAAATAATAGTCTTTTTTTGTTTTTGCAGAAGCAGGTTTCACCATAATAGTACGCACTTGAAAATCTTCTTTCTCCGCCATTCTCATAGCCCGAATAATTTCCTGCGTATTGATAGATGTTCTATTGTCGTTATGCCCTATCTCCTTCATAATATCGACCATATTAGCAGCCGGATTTTCATACATTACGCACTTATTATATTGATGTACTGCTCTTCCAGTCTTTGTCTTCATAATGGTAATTCGACTACTGGTTACATTTTGCCCGGTCAGGATAGAATATGCTCTCGATAATGTTTCGATTCGCCTATTTTTGCTCACTTGTTCCACCCTTCTCCAACAATATAACATCCATCAGGTTGTAATAATGAAATGGCTAATTCCGTTTTGAAGCAAAACTGATCCCGTTTCCCTCTCTTGAATTTTAACACCTTTAATGCACTTTCAGCATCTATCTCTCGAGATTCATACTGCTTTATCGCAGCTGTTAATTCTCGCCAACGACTATCTGCCATCCGATCATATACAATATCTCGATCATCGACTATTGATGTTCCCTTGCCTCGATTGGATACAATACATTTTAACCATTCCTCATTATATGATAAAAATTCATATATCTTTAAGTTCTCCGGTAAATCCCTGACAACCTCATATCGATACACTCGTGCTTTCAAATTGCTTGAGCCCTTTTTAGTCGTGGCCCATGAACATGCCTGTCGAAACTCTGATGTTAAATAGAAGCCTGTTCCAAAATCTTTGAGCGCATTATCACATTTTGATAAATCTATCTCCGTAAACTCATGAACGGTCCCATGATATAAAGTTTTTCCACTTAGTTCCATATTAACCCTTCATTTCTGGTTTACTCAAGTATACCATATCACTAATCATAATTCCAGCCATATTCATTAGTAACCCCTCTCATCACAACTGGTGTGTAAGCTATCCGCTACCAACATCTGCTGATAGCAAAACAAGGTTGCTTTAACGTCTGCCAGGCTGTTGTGGGCCTCGCCCTCCCACTCGTATCCAAAGTATTCCGCACATTGTATCAGTTTGTGCCAGCGATTATACGAAGGATCTTCGTGTGCTTTATAGTAATCAGTAAAATCCCGCATAACATCTATTTGATATAAGTGATCTGTAGCAATGCCCCATTGGTTGATAAAACCTATGTCAAAGTCAATGTTATAACCTATACAAGTATCTGCCTGGGCGATAATCGCGTTAACCATCGGTACGATCTCATGAGCATAAGGTGCGTCCTGCAGCATGCTGCCATCAATACCATTGACGCTCTGGGCCTGCCTCCAACTGTCATGATAGTACGGCTTACATAGCGTATCCAGCAGCACCTTTCCCGTGTCATCAATAATACTAATCTGTAAGATTTCATCATGAAATGAATCCAGTCCAGTCGTTTCCGTATCAAGTACAATGATACCACTATTGTCCGGAGCCGTCGCCTGGCTTCGCTCCACTATATGAGTGAGAATAGAATGCACCGTTTCTGCCTGGGTATCCGCAATCAACTCATCGCGTTCTCGCCGGCGTTCTTCTGCTTCACGCGCTCTCTTTTCCGCTGCACGTTTCTCTGCCCGCTCACGCTTTTCCTTCCTGATAGGTGCCCAAAAAGATTCCAACTCTTCTGCTGTCCCCTCGTGGACCTGCTCCGGTGTGTAATACAAAAACGACTTATAGTGATTAGCATTGCTCCACATTTCTATGCCAACCGCATCTGTATTTACGATTTTTTTATCTTTGGCCCACTGCAAAGGTGTACGGTAATCAATATCCGTAATCTTATTTCGATGCTCCATAATCCACTACCTTCATTTGCTCGGTTTGCACAAATCCTTCCGGATCAATGCATCGCACAGTCCTATCCTTTCATTATTTACAGGATTCAAACCATCGGCAACCGCCTGCTTTTCAGCATGATCGTTTACCAACTATTCCTCCGTGCTACTCGTACATACAATACTGCTTTTCCCATATCACTCTTCCTTTCTGTAATATCGTCAGCTACGATGTGGCTCAATAGCTCCATCTGTTTTTCGACCATCCAGCTCCTTGACAACCTCATGTGCAGACTGTATCTCAGCAGCCAGCTTGGCAGCTGCCTTTACCTGCAGCTGCAGCTGCCGAATTTCTTCGTCCTGCTGTTTGATCTTTTCGATAACCTTATCGGTATCAATCGTTTTACTTAATCCCAAACGTGTAATTTCACGTTCAGCATACTCGAACGCCTCTAATTCTGTCTGATGTAACTGCACAAATGCTCTTTTACCAAACAGCTTTTTATCCGCTTCCTGCTTGATTGGTAAATTCTTATGGTATGTAATCAGAATTCGAGCAACCTTTTTATATTCAGCATTTTTCTGTTCCAGTTTGGAAATATCCTGCTGCAAAATCTCGATTTTATCATCGCATTTTTGTACCCGCTCTGTAAAATCGCTTTCTTGTTCAATGCCAACAGCTCGAATTGTGCGTAACGATTGTGCCAACTTTTTAACCTGACGCAGCTCCTGACCGTAAGACATTTCTTCCAACTTTTCAAGATACGACTTCTTGACCAAGGGCTTCTCTCTGCTGTTTTCGTCAATCGCTGCAATAATATTATCACGCGAAAAATCTCCAAACGGCCCCTTTAGATTATAACCACGACAAAATCTATGATCTCGATATTTGAATTTAATATGCTTACCGTCATCCGGTGTCGGATTTCCAATCTCCACATCCATGCTCCGCACCAGTTCGCAGAATTCAGAGAAATTGTGTGCCTGCGTTACAGCCTTATTCAGGATTTCCTCCAACTGTGCGACCCACGAAGTACCGTTCTTTCGCTGACTCCATTCATGATGTTTTACGGCCTTTTGCCGTTTGAATTGCGGCACATACAAACCGTTTTCTACGCAAAGTCTGTCACTAATTTCACGTGCTTTTGCGGCTACCTTATAGTTGCGAAATTTTTTATAATCATAAAAAGATACTGCATTAAAGATGATATGGTTATGAATATGACCCTTATCAACATGAGTTGCGATGACATACTCGTAGCGGCCCTGGAGGAAACGATCAGCAAATTCCTTGCCGATCGCATGTGCCTGCTCCGGCGTAATTTTATCATACGGCGCAAACGACTGAACGATATGGTGCGCGATATTGCAGCCACCCTTACTATAATCGCCCTTGATTGTCCGTGCCATCGTATTGGTTAGTTCAAAGTCAAAATATGCAGTCTGAGGATCACAGTTATATCCAGACACAAACAACTGCCCCTCTGTTTTAGAGGGGTTCATAATATAAGCTAATGCTTTTTTTAAGGTCCACTTGATATTATGAATTTTGACTATCGCCACTTACACTTTTCACTGCCTTTGTTAAATATGTGAGAATTTCATCTTTAACCGCTGCATAATCTCGCTGCAGATCTTCAACGTCCGACTTATACAGGTTTCGCGTTTCATTAGCACGCAACGCAATCTGGTTGATATTTCGTGCCAAATATCCCAGCTGACGACTCAGTTCTTTTATCTCTGTGAAGTCAGCATGAATGACTTGGCCATCCAGCATCATCTTTCGTGCGTACACAGATAGATTGCTTATGCCTACGGACTCCATATTTTTCAGAATCTCAGCTTTTTCTTCCTGCGTAACTCGAACAATAATCTGAACCGCTCTCTTCCGTTTTTTCTGTTCTCCGTCATTCATCGTCATTCACCTCACTAACAGCATCAACGTAGTACAATCGCTGTTGTACCAACAAAAGGGGTTTGGGGATGTGCCCCATAATTTCAACCCGCCTCATAAATTCTGTAGAATTTTGAGGGGTTGCGGTGCGAGTGGATAGCCACTCGCTTTGCTTGCTATCCCACCGCTCTCAGTTTTCTATATTATACTACTTTGAGCGTTCTTTTACAAGAAAAATCCTACTTCTCTCTCAAAGCTGAAAAAACCTTGGCTTCCGCAGAAGCCAAGGTTCACCCCGCTTAACCAATCTTCATTTCTTCACAAAATTGTCTATAACAACTTTTTTATTTTACAGCTTCGCCTTTCTCATTCATCCAGCGAAACTCCTCCATAATCCGACGACACTTCTGTAGTTGTTCTTCTCGATCACTTCCTTTGGGTAAGTTCTCTACAGCCTTTTCAATATCGCGTACAAACTCTAATTCTTCTTCATTTCCATCGACTTCTTCAAGTTCCTCTTTCCAAGACTCCGGATCTTCGCGGTACATTTGTTGGGACTCCAACGCATCCACTAAAGTTATGATTCCACCTATCCCTTCTTCCTGTACGAGGTTCGCAGCCAGACTCATTGAACCATACGCAAACCCAGTTCGATCATACCAGTCTTCAGCACGGTCGCTTTCATCAGATCCGTTTCTCCATTCACTGCGGCAAAGATCATGAACAAAAGCACTCAACAATTCACCAGCTGTCATATCTGCTCTAGCCGCCAGTTCAGTAAGCTCACGAACTTCCACATCGGTCAATTCGAGCGTTACTTTTCGCTTATAGAGGTCTGCCATATTGATCTTCCCTTCATTCTTACCGCTTCTCTACTTTCTCGATCAAACACTCATGCTTTTTCGCTGTTTTGTCGTAATTGATACCGACCAGCAGCAAATTGCCGGTATAGTCCTGGAGCGCACTGCCGTACCGCTTTTCCTTTATCTGCGCCAGCGCACCGGCTGCACTCTTGTCCCACTTGAGTTCGATCACGACCGCCGGTTTGTCCAAGTGCAGCTTGCGTGGGATAAAGCAAACATCAGCAAAGCCTTTTCCGGTCGGCAGTTCTCGCACAATCGTGTAATACTCGCGCGCATAGTAAAAGGCCAGATTGATCGTACAGCTGAGCGAATTTTCGTCGTTGTACTGCAGCAGCGAAATCTCCTCGTGCGCCTGATCGATGCCTGCAGCGACAGCTTCTGCGTCAAGTGCCCACAGCGATTCCAACAGCTTGCGGGAGGCCTGTACCGACTGCATCACGCCGTTCCAGTCCATCGTGCTGATTGCATTGATGTACTCCTGCGAAACTTCCTTGTTCGGGATAGTGACAGTTTCGTCCGTGCTGTTGTACGTCAGGTAGCCCAAATGAACAAGCAGCGTCAGCACATCGTCCTTTGTCGCAAAGGTCGTCATGTCGTTACTGAATGTACCAGTGTTAATACGTACTGCTTCTCCAGCCAGCATGCGCACAACTGCGTCTTTTAGTCCATCCATGTCCATCTGGATGTAGGCTTTGAGCGCTTCATAGGTTTCAGTCTGGTTCCAGTAGGTGCTGAACTTATGACGGAGCATAGCCTCTACCACCGATTTCGGACTATACATGGCATACTGCACATCGCCGGATTGCCGATGCGTGAGCAATTCATATCCGTCGTACCAAGTCCGTGCTTCCTCGAAATTCATTTCGTACTTTTCGCAGAGCCTCTTCACTTCCTGCTCCGTAAATCCAAAGAACGGCGCCAGCTCTCCCGGGTCGGTCATAGAATATTCGGTAAACATGTTGAGTGCCGAATGCGTGCCGTATTTCTTGATCGGCAGGATGCCGGTCATGTAGGCCAGCGCCACATAGTCTTGATCCTTGAGCCACGCCCGCAGGAAATCGAGATATTTTCTCTGAGCTACCTGATCGTGCTGGTACTCGCGGAACAGACAGTCCCATTCATCAATCAGTATGACAAAGGCGCGGTCAGTCTCTGCGTAAATATCCTTGAGCATCTGAATGAGATTGGTTCGGTCAAAGAAATCAACAGCCTCGAAAGAACGTGTCAACTCCCGAATCAAATACCTTTGTAACATTTCCAGCATTTCATCCATGCTATGCGCCATGCTGAGGAAATCCTGCATGTTGACTTTAATGACATCGTACTGATTCAGATTTTTTCGATACGATTCTGACCGGCTGATCTGCAGTCCGTCAAACAATTCAGATGAATCCTCTCCGCAGCTGTAATAGGCCGCTAGCATATCCGCTGCCATCGACTTGCCGAACCGTCTCGGACGGCTGACACAGAGAAACTTCTGCCGCGTACCAAGCACACGGTTTGTCTGCTCCAGCAAATCAGTCTTATCAACGTAGATCTCCGAATTCAGACTGCTCTGAAAACCTTTGCTGCGTGGATTGAGATAAATGCCCATCATATCACCTCGCGGTTACTTTCCCTGCTCCATGCCTGCACAATACTGATCAAGTAATTGGTTGACCAACTCATTAACACTCACGCCAGCGTGCTGTGCTACTTCCGCAACACGCTTTTTCAAAGACGGTGTAACCACAAGCTGCATACGTGCTGTACGGTTTTCGCTGCGCTCTGGCTGCTGCACACACACGGCGGTACCTTCCTGCAGATGCACCGTTTCTTTCGAGTCTTTTTGCATCGTTGCCGGTGCTGCTGCATGAGTATTCGGATGCGACACAACTTCAGGCGTACCCTGCAGGCCCGCAAAAATATTTTCACTCGCAATATTCTTTGCCATTACAATACTCCTTTACTTTTCAGTTCGACATATAACATTTGATAGTCCTGCGCTGCGGTACAGGTATTATCCCACTCCATCAAAGGCTCTCGGGCCGCCTGCGCCTCACGGACTCGTACCGTTTCTCGAATCGCAACTTCCAGTACAGTTGTTCCAAGTTGCTCGGCCAGTTCAGGCAGTCCGGTTTCGATCTTCTGAGAAAGTTTCGTCGGTCGCGCCTTTCGAGTCAGCAATACTCCACAACATGTCAAATTGGGATTCGTGTATTTTTGGGTGTCCGCTACGCTACGCGCTAACCGGTTGATACCTTGTGCAGCATAACGATCCGCAGTCATAGGTACGAGCACATGAGAAGCCGCAGTCAGAGAAGCCATAAGCAACGTACCAAGTGCAGGTGGAGTATCTATGATAATCAAGTCATACGACGCAAACCGTTCGTTTTCCAACTGTTCTTTCAAAACGAAAACATCCGCAAAGCCGCTCAGCAACTTATCAGCATCACGGAGTAACGGATCACCGGCAATAATGTCGTAACCAAAATTTGTGTGCTGAATGCAGTCCGTATTATCCTTGTTGATCAGTAAATCATATAGCGTGCTGACGCCGTCGCTATTTACACGACTGGTATCCGTGCTATTGCATTGTGCATCAGCGTCAATCAGTAGCACACGCTTGCCATCATTGGCTGCAATATACGCCAATGTGCACGATGTTGTGGTTTTACCCACACCGCCCTTTTGATTGGCTATAGCAAGTATGTTCATTATAGCTCCCTCCAAACTTATGTTGTGTATACTCCTTGTGTATACTGTACCATTACACCGCATGAATGTCAAGCATATTTTTTGTGTTTGAGTATTATGTATGTGTAATATATATACACAATAATAAATAGCATTACTCATACTTATTACTCTTAGGTAAACATATACAATCCTGATTAAGTGAAAGCAGCTATATTCAAACCTAACGATGATATTGAATGACTGCTTATGTCATATGCATAGTATAGATTGCACCACCAAGTTAGATGACAGAGAGTTCTTAGATAATGAGATATCGTTGTTCGTCTAAGTTACATCTGAGCGAAACATATTGGAAGTCTGATCATGTTATATGATTTTATTGGTGCCAGGTGAATAGGGTATTATTTGATAGATACTTCGTTAATGCTCAATACTGTTATGCATTGTGTATATTTATTGTGTAGTAGCATTGTGTAACCATAATTATTGTATTTATTTTGCCACTTTACTCAGACCCTTTTGGTTAATGAAGGTTTGAGTAATAAAGTATTATTAAAAAAGTTTTAGTGGTAAGGGTTTTATTATTTTTACCTGTTTTCCATACAGTTGAAATACAATATTCCTATTAGCACTATTCCTATTATCATATACCCTATAAAAATAGGGTAATGCAAAAGTACGATAAAAAAAAAAACGACAGAAATGTCGTTCTGGGGTGTAACAAGCAGAAATTCTGGTTTTGAAGGCACGACCACAAGCCATGACGTTCATCATGGCTTGCAATATCTTTATTCTTGGTCTTCTGGATATTCGCCTCGAGCGATTGCTTCTTTACGGCGGCGACGTGCGTCAGCCATCTGCGCGAGCCAGATCTCCTCCCAGTCGGCCAGAGGTCGATCGGGAGGAGCAGCGTTGGCAGAAGCGTCCTGCGAAGACTGCAACAATAGCTTCTGATGGTAGTTATATAGAGAAGTCTGTAAGTACGCAGTCGGATCCTTGACATGGCTGTAATCAATCGTGACGTCATTCAAGAAGCGTGTAATGGTTTCCTGAGAAATACTGCGAAAGATTTGTTCGCGGCTTTCCTGCGTGATCTCAGTGCCCTTGACGCGCAACTTGTCCGCATATTTGATATTGTAGATCGCAGTGACGATTGTCCCAGTCAGTTCGCCTCCAAATTGTTGACGGAGTGTATCCGCATTGACCTGCGTTTCGATTTGTTTGCGTAGCTTGCGACGGATGGGACGTGGTGTATGCTTGTTTGTGCGCTTGTTCTTACGGATATGTGCAACACGCTTTTTGACCTTATCAAGGAAGCTGTCGATTGTGGCCACCGTGGAAACCGAACCGTCAGCACGGTAGTTGGTCAGATACGGTGTTTCGAGATCGGGCGTTTCGCAAAGTTCATATTCGTATGTCCAATGGCTTTCCTCGCCAAAGGGATCGGAAGGGAATCGGTGTTGCTTGAGCAGGCCGGAAATCTTGAAGCGTTTCCAGAGGGTCGAGAAATGCTTAATCTTCTCCTTACAGAAAGAACGAATTCCTTCTGGCCTCAAAAGAAAACCGGGAATTTTAAGAAGATATGTAACCAACGCAAACAGGCCCTTGCTGGCAAGGGAAATAGTTTTATCTCGTAAAATATTAGTGGAAATGTTGGTATAGTCGCTTTGGGTAGTGATAATGCAGGTGCAGTCACCATTGCTGCGCGTAAGATTCGGGGAATAGCTGTACTCTGCAGGTTCTCCAGGCTGTTGCAGCAGGTTATAGACATGACAAAAGGCACCAGTTTCCGAAGTCGAATAATAGTGCTGGAGATAGCCTTTGATCTTCAGTTCTTTCCAGGCAGAGTTCAGCATATAGCTGCTGTCAGAGCATGCGTAAGCGAGCCGACGTTTGCTCAGCTGGAAGCCTTCTAAGCCGATAAAGGATTTGATAAGCGCGTATAAACCTTTCGCCTGAAGGGAAAGCTCTGGATCTCGCAGAGCGTCATTATATACTGTTGTATAACCTGCTGCAGCCATAGCTTTCCCTCCTTTCGATTGTCTGAATTCTACAAAAACAAACAAAAAAGTCGTCTGATGTTCTCACACCAGACGACTGAAAATCCTTATCTGAAAAACACGCGTAATCTTGACATACCCGCTTAATGATTGTATAATGATTATATCAGTAAGCAGTATGCGCCATTTGGTAGTTGGTGTGGTAATTAACTACTAAGTGTGCGCGTTAAGGATCTCAGTGTCAGTGAGATCTGACCGCCCGCTGGTCACTGGTATGGCAAGTACCAGAAAGTACCAAGTGGCGGATATTGCTTATATAAAGAGCTGATGTGGCAAGCATCGGCTCTTTTTTTTATTTGTTACTGTAACTAAGATAGCATAAATGCGGTAAAATGTCAATGATAATCCACAAGCCCTGTGGATTATCGCTGCTGCAGGCATCCTGCGGACTGGGCAAGACGGGAAAAACAGAGGATACTATGTTTTTCATAGATGCAGATACTGTTTTCGATTTCGATATTTTCTAAAAAGAGAGAAGCAGCAGTACCGATTTGATAAAAAAATCAAAAAATAGCAAAATACATAAAAATATAAGAAACAAATGTTCTCGTCGAAATAAACAAATACAAAAATAAGAGGTTTTAATTTGGGATTACATCTGATTACTTGAATTAAGATGATGTGATAAAACGAAAACAAAAAATAAACGCAGATAAATTACGAAAAATACAGTAAAATAAACAGAAATTACAAAAATATTAAATTATGCAAAATGACGAAATGAGCATAAAGCGCGCTGATATATGTGCAATGCGACTATATAATAAATGGAAAAAACGATAGCGTAAGAGGTCAGATAAGGAACCTATCTAATTTATCGTTAAACAGAAAAAATCTCAAAAATCGACTAAAAATAGGGTTGCACATTTTTCCCAAGATGGTATAATGATGATGTCTATAAACCGATCGATTATCGGAATCGAGGTTTATAGACATTTTTTTTGCAAATTTTACGATTTGAAAAATCCGTTTATTTGTCTATAAATTATACAAAAGTTATGTTGTGAAACGCCGTATCCATAAGGATATGACATTATCTTTCGGGGGGAGAGATTATTACATGAGGTTTTCGGGACTCTTGTGCAGCCTCTTTCTGGGCTTGTGCTTGTTGTAATTGCGCAGCCATTCGACGTGGTTCAGATGAGTCCAACGATGGTGTAAAGACCTTGATATCCTTATGAGCTTCTTTCGCTATATTGTAGAGCTGAATTGCACGTTTCCGTATGCACTGTTCAGTGACATGCAGCCTCTCATCAGACCAGTTATACACTGGATGCTTGGTAAAGTGAAAATCGATAAGCTGGTGTAACTGGTGAACCTGTTTTTTGCCGATGGCGAAGTCACAGATATCTCGAGTAGAGATATTATCATAGAAAGGAGAGAAGGCATTTGCAAACTCAAACAGGGTATCAGCGGACTGAAGTTCCGTGGTAAAGGCCTGTGAGAATAGGCCAAGGCCGTGATCGAAGAGCGGTGCAGGAGCAATGATCTCGCCACTGTGGTTATCTCGTAATACGCCAAAATTGCCGAAATGGCGATCCTCGTTGCGAATGAGAGCATCGAACATCAGCATACTTTTGAGCTGCGCAGTAAAGTCATCGCTTTTAGATGCGCAAAATTCGATAGTATCAGCTAATGTTACTTTGTGAAGCAGTTGTCCCATACGGCCCATAGGCACATAAGCCGTATTGATGTCAGTGAACAGCTTGCAGGTAGAGGCTAAGATACCTTTCCAACGATCCAAGTCGTAAGATACGGCATTGATTCCCATGGCATTGGCAAGCTGCGCTGCATAGAACTCAGCATAAGGTTCATTGCCAGCATTCGCAGCACCGGTGCTGCCGCCTTTGTAGAGATAGATCCCACCATTGATGTTGCGCCAAGCCTTCGGCAGCATACCATCCGTAGTCAGTTCCGGCGAGGTTGTAAATGCTCTATCAGATGATCCGTAGCCAGTGTAGGCCACAATAGAAAGCACCTCAGAAAAAGGGTTCTCGTACAAATTGTAATCGGAAAATGAACCAGTAAAGTCAGATGGAGTTACCCAAAAACTATCGTTAAGCGAAAGGCCTTTACATACATCGATGATGCCGAGAACATCATTGGAATGCAAACCGAGAGAACGTAAGATCTCACCGACAAAAGCACGATTCTTCGGAATAACGCGCCTCCGCAACCAATGCAAAATGCTATCTTCTGTAGGCTGCAAATCCAAGGGAAACAGACTTAAATGATCCTTATTGGCGTGAATATTTTTAATTGAGATTTTATCGAGGAATTTTTCAGCAGAGAAAGAAAGGAGTTCCTCATCGTATAGTTTAATTGAGTAGTTTGCCATAAAATCACCTGATATAAGTTAGGCCCAAGTATTGGCTTCACAAAGCTATCGAGTGTGTTCGATAGTGGAATTGTCGTCTTTATTATGTGATTGATCTCGATTATGCTGTTCAGCTTGCTGTTGCGCTTCTTGAAACTGGGATTCCATTCGGCTTAGCGTTTCTGACAATGATGGGCGCTGCTGACACTGAATACGAGGTCCCCATTCTTCTTCTGCCATTCAGTAACTATATCTGCATATAGAGCCATTGAAATCCTCCTATAGGAAACTATCGGGTATAATCGGCAGCAGGTGGATCGATTTCATTTTGTTTTTCGTCCTGATGACTATTTTGAATACGTTTGAATTGTTCTTCCATACGGGGACGGTCCTCAAAGCCAAATGCCTGAAGACGTTCGGATTCTAAGGTAGACAACTCTTCGAAGAAGTGAGAAAGGCCCTCAGTATTCAAAGATGCCAGCAATTCAAAGTATTCTGTTCGGCGATCAGATGGTATTACGATTGGCGGAAGATTATTGCGCAGCATTTCATAGTTGATCAGCAGCCTTCCCGTACGACCGTTGCCATCAGTAAAGGGGTGTATGCGTTCGAACTGCAGATGAGCTTGAGCTGCACGCTGGAATGGTGAAGAAAATGTTGTATTTTCATAGTTATATACGAATTGCATCATCAAAGAAGGAACCTGATTGGGAGCCGGTGGAATATGTTCGGCACCTTTGATCAATACGTTTACAGTGCGATAACCGGCAATTTCATCTATATTTTTATTGATAAGAATACCGATATGTTTGATGACCTCTTGATTCAGTGGTTCATTGCAATGATCTAATACGTAGGATAATGCGTACTTATGGTTAACGGCCTCAAAGAATTCACGTGGTTCACCGCGTACTTGGAACTGATTAGCATTGAAAAGAATAGCATAGGTTTCCACATAAGACAGCGTATTACCTTCGATACGGTTGGAATGGTACGTGCTGCGTGTAATAAAGTCTTCAAAATAATCTCTGTTTGATTTAATAAATTCGATAATATCCATATGCTACCTCAACTGTTGATATAGGTTTTGACTTATCTTATTATACCATATATCTTGTAGAAAACGCGAGATTACTTAGGAAATTCAAAGCCAATATGAAAATCTTCTTTCAGAACCAGATAGGCGTCAAATTTTTTCCCGGCTTTCGAGGTAAAGCCTTTAAGTAAAGTGCTTTTACCTTGTTCGAGAATACGCTTAGCCTGTACGTTACTGATAGCCTTACCAGCAATGCTCTTCCAGATAACAAAACCGCAGCCGTCTTTACCACTCTCGCAGGAGAATGCTTTGGAATACTCAATGACACGTTTTCCGCACTTAGGACATTCCCCGACAGAGGGGCGATCAAAAGAGCCGGCTTGAGGAACTGGGGAATTGTGTTTAGCTGCATCGATAATAGAGGTGAGCTGCTGCTTTACATCACCGAGGAAATCATCTTTGCTGGCAGAGCCCTGCTGGATCAGGGACAGTTGATATTCCCAGCGGGAAGTAGTTTCGGGGTTTTTGATAGGTTCTGCGACTACGGAGATCATTGCATACGCAAGATTGGTTGGGATAAGACTGCGGCCGGAAACCTCTGCGTAGCCGTTACGTTTAATTTCCTCGATGATATCAGCACGAGTAGCAGGGGTACCTAATCCCTTATCACGCATTGCTTCGCGGATTAAAGGATCATCTATAGTGCAGCCGCCGACTCGCATGGCCTCGAGCAAAGTCTTTTCTGTATAAGCGCGCGGAGGTTGCGTGAACTTCTGCTGAATAGTGATGTTCACGGAGCACATTTCGCCTTCTTGAAGAGGAGGAAGTGTTGGGGTTGATGTGGGCTTTTCTGTGATACCGATGACAGGTTTCATTTTGGCCAGAACAGCTGTGAAACCGGGTTCGATGTCTGTTTTTCCGTGGGCAATATACTGTGTGCCGGCGGCGTCAATCGTGATTGTTGTCGCGGAATATAGATGCTTAGCGGACAATGCAGACAGAAGTCGGAAAAGCACCAGGAAGAACACATTCTTTTCAGATGTGGGAAGATCGGTGATCAATTCGGTCGAGAAATTACGACTATAATTGAAATCTGGGATGATAGCATGGTGATCATTCACTTTACTATCATTGACAGCATAGGTCATGTTGGAAATATCAAAGCTGTAATCGTTCCAATTTGTAGTTTCCTCTAATATTGGAATTAGCGAGGGGATCATGGCCTGCACGTTGCCTACTGCATCGGTAGTCAGGTATTGACTATCGGTTCGTGGATAGGTAGTCAGCTTTTTCATATACAGACTCTGTGCGGCTTCGAGGGTCTGTTTGGCGGTATAACCAAAGTATTGGTTAGCGTCCTGCTGTAAGGAGGTCAAGTCATAAAGCAAAGGAGGACGCTCACTCTTTTCGCTGGTATCTACAGTTTTGATGAGAGCTGTGCCAGCAGCGTTGCCGGCTGCAGCAGCTGCTTCAGCGGCATCTTTGTCATCCATCTGAGCATATGCTTTGAATGTACCGCAGTCGGCGGTAAGACTGTAATACGGTGTTTTAACAAAGTTCTTGATCTCCTGGTCGCGCTGAACCAAGAGGGCAACGGTAGGCGTTTTGACTCGGCCAATCGGGAGCTTGGTTCCGTAGACTTTAGTGTAGAGTCGCGTCAGGTTCATGCCAATCAGCCAGTCGGCCTGCTGCCGGCTTTCGGCTGCATGATACAGATCATCATAGTCATGACCATCAACGAGTTCGGCCATACCTTGTTGGATTGCCTCTGCTGACATGGAGCTGATCCAGAGCCGCTTAAACGGCTTTTTACAATGCGCCTGATTATAGACTAAGCGGAAAATCAGTTCGCCTTCGCGGGCGGCGTCGGTCGCACAGACTAATTCGTCTACGTCCGGGCGATTCATCAGATCTTTCAGCACCTGATATCGAGCTGCCGTCTGAGGATCGACTTTGGTTTTGTAAAACTGAGGCATGATAGGGAGAGCGTCGATATCCCATTTTGCAAATTTCTCATCATATTCTGCTGGGTCGCATAATCTGATCAGATGTCCGACACACCAGCTAATCAGGTAGCCATTGCCTTCAAAATAATCATGCTGTTTGTGAGCCTTATCACATTTTTGTTTTGTAGTTGCTCCGATAGCTTTGGCAATCTCCGTAGCAACGCTATTTTTTTCGGTAATAATTAAAATCATAGGATTACCTTTCTGAAATAGTGATAATACCTTTGAAACTGCAAAACATATGAAATTCTGCAGTTTCAAAGGTACTTCTTGTCATTAGTTTATGGATTTTTGTGAGAAGAAAGAAGCTGGACGAGCTCATCAAAGGGAATGTTGCTTTCCTGCAGCAGATTTTTGATTTCTTGGCTTTTTAAGGAATCAATTTTCTGCGTGCATTCTGTAATGAGTTCTTTGTAAGTCTGGATTTTTTCCTCATAGGATTTCTTTCGTGCTTCCAGCGCAGCAATTTTTTCGGAATTACTTTTCATAATCATTCTCCATAGTTGACATCAATTTTCTCGGGAGAAACTTGAATGTCCTTATTGATTGTTTCCGTGGATTTGGTGCCATCGGCATAGACAATAGTGATTGTACAAGTGTCACCAACGATTGTTCGCACATAAGTCTGAATTTTTTTGTTGGTGGCAGGGTCAATATCACCGGGCTTGGGTTCAACAAAGGTATCACTAAAAGGATCGTCCGTAGCCGCATAGGAACCGTCTGTATATCCTTCAGGTGAAATAGTCGTAATTTCGCCTTCCTTGCTGCTGTCATCTGCGGCGGCAAGGGTTTTATCGTTTCTGGCCTGCTGCCATTTCAGCTGTGTTCCTTCGTTAGGCTGTCCGGATGCAGAGGGAAAGAGATCGCTTGTAACTGAGAAACCATCGTCACCGTCGGTATACAGATAAATCATTCCGGTGGTACGGTCCATAGAAAATGGAGCCTCATCTGCAGCAGTGAGCTTCAGTTTGATTTCGATGGGTTTACCATCCTGCTCAGCCTTGACAGAAAGATAGCTCCAGTACCATGTATAGGTATGTTCACCAGAGTCATCTTTCCAAGAGAGTGTGACTTGCGTAGGCTCAAAATTTAGAGTTTCGCCGTTTTTTCCATCAGCATATGACCATGTATCGGCCTGCAGGATTTTTGGGAATGCTTCTTCTGCATTATAGGTGGCATACTCGGTTGTGTATTTTCGTTCAGCGGTTTGAGTAGCTTCCTGTTGGTTCCGAATGAAACGCAGGTCATCATTTGTCAATGCAGTGACAGTATCATCTTCATCAATCTCTAAGGTTAGGGCAAGGGTGTATGTGCCATCGCTGCTTTTTACTTCAACATGAGTGTTGTCAGGAAAATCATATGTACCGGCTGTAAAGTGTATAGAACTGGTGCATGTATTATTATCATAAAACGTCAGCGTTTCGGCTTCAGCACCGGTACTGTACCAGGCACCTAAAATATTAGGTGCACTGGTAGTAGAGCGGTTCGTAAGGATAACGGCCACTAAACCAATAAGGAGTAAAATTGAGCCTCCAATGGCTATTAACTTTTTTTTATTCATTCTTTTTCACCTCTAAAAATTGGATAGCAATATCGTTAGGCTATTTAATGAGGTATACGTCTTTATATACAACGCCTTTATTCATAGCTTCTGCATGGGTGCTTACACACATATCAATATGTTTGCCCTTAATAGCGCCGCCAGTATCTTCGGCCGTGCGGATACCATAGCCTTCGATCCATACTTTGCTGCCAAGCGGAATAAGAGATGGATCAACGGCAATCGTCGTTCCTGGTTTTAACTTGGTGCCCAATGCGGTGAGTTGATCAGAACGATCATTACAGATGGCACATGGGCAATAGTGAGTAATTTGATAGTGGCCGATTTTTACTGCACCGGCAGGTGGTTCGGTAGTAGAACCGGAACTTTCGGGATATGTTGGTGAACAATAACCCCATATGCCAGATGTTGTTGTTCCTGGAGTAAATGCATGCGATTTGGTCCATACACCGCCGCCGTTTGCGTTAAAACCATTACCGTCGCTGGTGTTACCCTCCACAGTATATACTTTAGATCCGTCACACGATATCACAATACCGATATGTGCACCACCCATTGGGTAGCCGCTACTCGAAAACAGTACAAAATCGCCGGATTTAGGTATATAACCAGTGTTTGCTCTGTGAAATTGGCCTCTAGCAGAATAAAAATCTCGATAAGCAGTGCAACTTGCTACTTTGGGAACGATACCTGCATCAATGAATCCATTTTGGTCAGCACACCAGCTGACAAAGGCCGCGCACCAAGGATAGCCTGAACCAGATACATGTGTTCCGTAGAACCAGTCATTATACATGACTTGGTTGACAGGAGTTTCAAGAGTTCCTACTTGAGATAACGCAGTTTGAACGATATCGCCATTTCCCGTACCGGAACTGTTGCCATACAAGCAGCCTTGGATATAGAATCGTGGGTTCAGTTCTTTACCATTGCGAGTATATGCAACATACAGTGTAGCCGAAGGAAGATCGCTGTTATCACCGACAGAACCTAGTTGATCTCCGGCGGTTACTTGGCTGCCGGAAGATACTTTGATGGACGACAGGTTTTTGTAGGTGATTTTTCTCGATGACGATTCGATTGTGACGGCATCGCCGTCTACAGTAGCTTCACCACTTAATCCTGCGTATACCGCATCGCCGGTCTGCGCGCTGATATATAATCCCTTATTTTCTTTTGGGTGGTAGTTGCCGGCTGGAAGATCGATGTAATAACCGTAGCGTCGAGCAACAGACCAGGTAGTATCTGTATCACTGTCTGGATCTGTAAAGGGATTGTCGATTTCCTCGAGGGTTGTATATAGTCCGACTTCCTGTAGCACATCGTAGGTATCTTCCTGCGCTTTTGTCAAGTAGCCGAAAGGCGTATCGAAGACATTACTGTATGCCGTTCCGTCATCACCTGTAGGCCGCGCGTTTTCGTTTGCTAGTTCAAGCAACGATTTTGTAGTTACGTGGACATCAAGAATGTGATAAGTAGTGGTAGAGTGATGCGTTTTACCATCACTACCGGTATATGAACTGGTATGTTTTTCTGTATGGGAACCAACAGTCAAAGAATACATTTGATTCCATAGATTTTTACTGTATTTTTTGACTTCTTTGTAGTTATCTTTGGTGATAACAGCGTCTTGATCAGACTCTTGAGAATTTTCAGAGTTCGACTCGGAATCGCCATCAGCGCTTTCGGTGTCGCCATCTTCAGACGGATCGGACTGATCGGGATCCGAAACGTCTGGATCGGGGTCTTGGACGTCGGATTCATCGATTTCTTCTTTGTCACTATAGTCCTCGAACATCGCATCATAATATGCGATAAGCGTATCAAGATCGGTTTCAGTAGACCAGATAGTTGATCCGTTACTCTTGGCACCGTTTTGATAGAAATCTATTCGATCAAATCCTGATCGGTTTAATTGAGTACTGACTGCCTCGGAAAATTTAGCATCAAGTTCAGTGCAGTATTTATAGAGCTTGGTGAGTGTTGTATCCTCTGTCTTAAGAGAAAATGTCGGCAGCAGAGAAGATACCACCATCAAAACAAGGATAACAGCACTGATTACCAAGGCGATAGGAGAAGAGGCTGCTGCTTGCAATGCAAACGTACCAACTTTAACAAGAGCCTCTTTGACATGAGTTATTGCTACCTGAGCCAGATTAACGGAACGATGTGCAAATCGCGCAAGAGCAACTGTAGTTTGACGAGCATATTTGGCTGCATAAAATGCATTTACAGCGGTATCCTTGAGTTCTGTTACACCGTCAAGACCGAGATTGTCAGAGTTGCTTTCGTAATTTTTGATGCGGTTACCGACGTCACGCACAACATCAGTGGACAGACGTTTGGCCATGGCCTTGCGCCCGGCCAAGTGTGATTTCGATCGGATTAGTTTATCTGCAGCACGTTTGGTTTGCTGTTTTTTTGCAAGGTACGAAGGAGAGGTGATGTCAATACCTGCAGCAGTGGCCGCGGCGTCGCGTTTCTCTGCAGCGGCGGAAAAGGATGCGCGAAGCTGCTTGACAGTTTGTTTCCGCTGTTGGATACGGTACCGATTGGCACCATATAGAGCAGCGGAACCGCGTACGAAAGATCGGCGTACATCCTGTGTTAGTGCGATGCCGGGATCATTTTCTCCGCTGCCATCCGTGCCGGCAACGAGATCACGAGCAGTAGCAGTGATGTGCTCACGAACCGTAAATTTCTGAGATTTTGGTTTTACAGTTGTAGGTCCGGTAAATCCTGAATGTGCACCGGTGCGGCTGGCCGCACCGGCTGGGTGGACGAAAGCTCTATCAGATCCAGCAGAGGTGACGTTAAAGTTAGAGTCCGTACTATGAACAAGCTGTGTCAAATAATCTGTAGAATTCTGTACCATATATGCCTGATCATCGGCGGTGTCATGTGCGACAGCCGCCGCGCCAGAGAGACCTTCTGGTTGATTAGACAACGCACGTTGACGATAGCTTTTCCGGCTGCGGGAATAGAAATAAGGGGAGGGCGAATCGGAAGGCTGCGAATCAGACGGAGTTACGCTATTCCGGCGGTTGGAGGTAGGTGCGGATACTTGTGATTCGTAGTGTCGTCCGCTACCGTCCGTATGAGTAGATGGCTCTACAGAATGACGCGAATATGGTGTAGGTGAATGGGCTACAGGTTGCACTCTGGTGGAGGTGTCAGCCGCCTTATCCTCAGACGGTCGGGCATATGATGTCTGAATTACGATTTCGGGTGCAGTCGATCGCACAGTGTCGTAGATAGTGTTGCTTCGGACTAAATCTAAATCATCACTGCTGGATATGAGCGGTTTGTGAGTGGTTGGAGAATTATAGTCTGCAGATTTGTTTGGCGATGTTTCTCGATCTCGAGAATAAATGTCATTTGATGCCTTAACATGTGTCGCGGATAGGTCTGTGGTCGAGTTGACCAAGCCATCAGCACCGTTTTTAACTTTTATTTCTGCCATAATTATTTCGATTTGCCGTTTTCAAGCGCACGCGATTGAAAAGATGTGACTTCCTCCAACTTCGTTGTGATCATCTTGTACAGTTCAGTATCTCTCGGGAATTTATCGACAAAGGGGATAATCGATTTGCCGGCGAAAAGCAAACCACTACCGGCTTCTACATTGCTGACATAGTTAAGCTGACGTTCACTGATACTCAGCAGCTGTGCAAGCTCTAATTTATCAGAAGTTGCCTGATTGAGCATCATGATATAGTCGCAGTTGGAGAGCATACGACGTGCCTCATCGGAAAGCAGCAGGGTTTCGACGTTCTGGGTAATACCGGTCGGTACAGCACCCCACTTACGGCTACGGCTCCATAACTCGAAAAAGTAGTTGGAGGCGTACTCGTTCGAGAACAGAAGCTGAATCTCATCGATGTAGATATAGGTATGTTTACCTAATGCGCGGTTTTCTGTGATACGGTTCCAGATCTGATCAAGCACGATCAGCATACCTAAAGTACGCAGCTGCTTGCCAAGATCGCGGATATCATAGATGACAAATCGTTTGGTAGTATCTACGTTCGTGTGATGTGCGAAGACGCTGAGGTTACCCTTAATGTACAGCTCAAGGGACAGAGCTAGACTGCGTGCTTCTGGATCAGGCTGCTCGATGAGAATGTCATAAAAATCATTCAATGTAGGAACAGAGTTACTGTTTTTATTGAAATGCTTTTCGTACGAAAGACGGATAACACGGTCGATGATGGAGTTTTGACCACGCTGCAAACCGCCGGACAAAAGATCGCAGATTGACATGATAAAGTCACTCTTAAGGGAGATTGGGTTATCATCATCTGCATAGTTATCACTGAGATCCATAGGATTAAGGTGGCAAGGACTATCTGCAGAAATATGAATGACCTCGCCGTCGAAACCATTAGCAAGGGCAGTATATTCTCGTTCCGGATCGATGATAAGCACGTCGGCGTTGGGATCATTAAGCAGAACACTGATGATCTCACGTTTAGCAGCAAAACTCTTGCCGGAGCCCGGTTTGCCAAGGATAAATCCGTTCGGTGAAAGCAGCGAAAGTCGGTTAAACATGATCAGGTTATGGCTGATACCGTTTAGACCGTAATAAATACCGTTACGCTGGAAGAGCTCCTGCGTGGTAAAAGGAACGAAGATAGCGGTAGCAGCAGTGGTCAGGTGACGGATACGTTCGCGGCCGAAGAAGTTTTTGCCGATTGGCAACGTACTATTAAAGGCTTCTCGCTGCTGCAGGTCAATATCTTCGATGGTTACGGTGCGGGTCTGTGCGGTCTGCTTGATTGTAAATACGTTTTTAGCAAGCTGTTCCGGAGTATCTGCATAAGTATAGATGATGGGCGTTACCTCAAAAAAGCGCTGCTGTCGATCGCGCAGATCAGTAGACAATTCTTTTGCTTCGGCCAGAGCTCGTTTGGTTTCAGGCAGGTACATCATTTCGGGAGGAATGCCTTCCTGAATGCCCTTGCGAGCGCGCTTAGTATTTTCCATTTCCATCATCGCGATCTTGGTGTCAACCATAGACAGTGCTTTAACCTGGTTTACATTGCGAATATGCAGAGTGATTACCATATTTATAGGGAGATCGGACAATACGGTAAGCAGCTCATCGGTCAAATCGGCAGGCAGATTGCCAAAGTACAAAACCTGTCCATGTTTGTTACCGAAATCAAAGCGATTGCGGGCCACGGAGAAGTCGATTGAAGTCGGAGCCACAAAAGATCGGCTAGACCAGCCACTATGAGCGATATCAGAGAGGGAAATATGGCCTCGATCATCGGGACGTGTAATGGAGCGCAAAAGATTGACACGATCTTCTCCGGAAAGCGCCGTCATATCATCTACGCCCAAGGTTTTGAAAAGGCTGATGAACTGGGTTTCAAAACGAGAGAGGATACTGGTAGCATCATCGATATTGTCGGCTTCACAGGTAAAGGTGAAATACTTATCTCGAACGACAGAATTCTGGCCCTCTTTGATTTTTGCGGCCAGCATTTCGTTCATCTCTGTACGGTACTTATCCAGTTTATCTTCATTACCTACGAGCGGCATGAACATTTCCTGACGGAAAGCCTCTTCATCGACCTGACGGGTAACAAGAGTCAGTTGTAGAGGCATTGTAGGATCAGCAAAGTTCAGGACTTCGGTATAGCGCGAAAACATATCCTTTTGATCTGCTACTCGTGCAGTCTGATAATTGATGTCGGAAAACTTTACAGTCTTGGAATATACACCTGGCTCAATCATGCAGATGCCGTTTTCCAACATACGCTGATAACCAATAAGCTGAACGGAATTCTTGGGAGCAGCATTAGCCTTAATGTTCTTTTTCTGCTTGGCGTTTAGCTTCTCGGTATTCTTTTTGAGCCGCTTTAATTTCGCGGCGTATTGCTTTTCTTGTTGCTTTAGTTCCTTGTTTCTTTCTGCAGCGGACTTCTTGGACATTTTCTCGGCTTGCTTTTTTCCTTTTTTGTTTGCGCTGAACATGGTTATCCTCCTCGATGATTGTGGCATTGTTGTTTTGCATCATTGCATGAGATATCATCATCTCTTCGGGAATATCAGGTTCAGCTGACCAGTGAAATTTGTTGTTCCCGAGATAATGGCGTAATAAAAGACTGATATATTGCTCGAATGGCATATTACTTTTGCGATAAAAGCCAAAAGCAAATATAGGAGCGCATAATACTGCTACTATGTACGGGTATACATCCATTGTTACATGAAGCAGGTGAACAAGGATGAAATAGGATATGCCAACAGTGGCGGCTGCACCTACAATGGAAATAAGTTGCCTACCCGAAAAGTCACCTACAATACGTTCTTTGTAATCTGTGATCTCTTTGGGTATATGTGTTGAAAGGGCCATAAGTTACCTCCAATATTCCAAATAGTGGCGAGGATTTACATAGCACCGCAGATTTTATCTGCAAACGCTTTTGATCCTTTGAGTGCTACGATTAAAGCGCCAATCAGGACAATAATGGATCCGGCCGCAGAGAAGATACCATTCAGGCCGTTATTGGCAGGTATAATATCTGTGACCATACTGGTTGCGATTGACGGGAAAAAATATAATATTAACACAAGAATTACGCCTTGCAAGCAGACGGCGACGAAGGATTTGAGAAATCCTTTTCCTACTTGTGACCATTCTCGATTTGGAAGCGTAGCAATAGGGATGGGAGCTACGGCGATATATATGTAAAGTTGGATAAAACGTCCGATAGTGAGTATTTGGGTAAAAGCCCATGCGATTTTGGTACCCAAAACACAGAGGAATAAAACAAGCAATGCGACGATTTGCACACCAAACGCCATATCATCAACCGAATTATTGAAATTCGTGAGATCTGTGGTCATAGTAATACTGCTGGTTACATTGACCTGTGTTGACAGATCGAGAAAACCATTGTATATGGTATTTAGTATGGTAGTAGATTGGTTGATAATCGTAATTGAAAGGGCAAGTTTGATAATAAGGATAGAAAAGGGCTTGAGTAAATCCGGTAATTGATTAGATGAAAAGCGATCGCTCAATTCAAGAAATTCGATCATGATGAAAATGAGTAAAACAATAAATGCACAAGTCCGGAACGCACCTGACGCAATGCTGGTAACATGTGACCAAATGGTTGCATACGCATTGTCACGTGTAATGCTCGCGAGCAAACCGCTGTCCAAAGATAAATTCCTAATATCCTCTATAATTAGCTCCATCAGAGCTTTGATCGCGTCTTTGAACAAGATAATCCTCCATTCAATGGTGCATACGCTCCAGATGGCGTATGCACCAATCCTGTTGTCGTTTTAGAGGGTGATGGTAGTAATGAGCTGGGATGCAGCAATGACGATACCGCCGCCGATCAACTCCATAATGCCATTCTGGATACCAGGGCCGTTCGAGTCCTTCAGACCACGACCAACCGAGATCATACCCCAGACGGCAAGCAGTGCACCTGCAGCCAGTACGCCCTTGGAGAGCAGGGTAATCATTTGAGTGAACATAGCATTCATGTAAATATACCTCTTTCTTTTTTATTGCAGAGAATTCAACTCATTCACATCAGCCTCACTGATATGAATGGTTTCTTTAACATTGTCGAATTTTACAGGTTGAGTGCGGAATTTTTCGATTTCCGCTTCGATGTCATACCAGTTTTTCTTATCGGCGATTGCCGTCTTGGAAAACTCAGGATGATTTTTCAGATCATATTTTTTAGATCTGAAAGGGGGAAGGCCGCTGATTTGAACAATGCAATCAGTACGATCAATCTTACCGATTTCTGCTGGATCCAAAAGATCGCGTCCGAGCTGCTGATTCTGTACGGATACGCTGCCTTGCTGGCCGCGTGTTTCGTTGAAATTTCGGTTGTCGATGGTTTCCTTACCGAGCATTTTCGACAGTTCTTCGGTGGTCTTGGTTGATTTACCGCCGAGAAAAACATACGAGTCACAGCAGTCGATGATGGTTTCAGCATCATCCTTGTAGACATTGGTGATCTGCGTCTTACTCTGAAGAATAATAGAAGCAGAAATCTGTCGGCTGCGGATCGTACTGATGAGGTGTTCAAAGTCCGGAATACGGCCAATGTTTGCAAACTCGTCCAGCAGGCACCGAACCGGCACAGGCAGTTTACCGCCGCAATCATCATCTGCATGCGTACAGAGAAGATTGAACATTTGGTAGAACATCATGGCCGAGATGAAAGAAAATGTCGTGTCCGTGTCAGAGATAATGACGAAAAGGGCAGTCTTGCGATCGCCGATGGTATCCAACTCTAATTCATCATCCATCATGCACTCTCGCACTTCATCGATGTCGAAAGGTGCTAGGCGTGCGGCACAGGAGATAAGGATACTTTTCATCGTTTTACCTGCGGCTTTTTTGAATTTTTTATATTGCTTGACCGCGAAATGATCCGAACCCTTGCGTTTCTCCAGATTCTCGAATAAGTAGTCAATGGTAGACTTCATGTTTTCATCAGTTTCTGATGCAGCACACATATCCAGCATGGTTGATACCATAGGTATGTGTCGGTCCACCAACGGTGCTTCGTAGTAGAGGTACGCAATCAGTGCGGTGTAAAGCAGAGATTCTGCTTTATCCCAGAACGGATCACCACCGGATTTTTGATCATCTCCTTTGGTGTTTTTCATCAGTACATTCACAACTCGTAAAATGTCTTTTTGGCTGTGAATGTAGGCTAAGGGGTTGTAGTGCATACTCTTCTTGAAGTTAATTGTGTTGAGTACGCGGATCTCATAATCGTCTTTGAGTGCGTTGCCGACTTCCGGAAGGATAGTGCCCTTAGGATCGGTTACGACGTATGAACTGTGCTTTTGGAGAAGGTTGGGTTCGATCAAACCATAACTCTTACCGCTGCCAGAGCCGCCGATTGCAACAATATTTTTGTTGCGGTCATACTCAAAGGGTAGTTTGCCGTTAAACTTGATCTGCTCGGTTTTGGAAAGAATAATATTGTTGGTTGGATCCTTCTTATCCATCAGAGGGGCAATATCGCTTTTCGTTCCCCAGCGTGCGGAACCATGTTCCTCGCCGGAACGGAAATGTTTCGAGCTTACTGTGATGTACAAGCAGGCCAGCAGGAATCCTATCAAGCAAATTAGACCATACGAAGCTGCTTGTAAGTCGATGTAGAATGGTTGGGCGGCAATAGCCGCCCCTATACCATTCATTGCATCTAAAAATGAAGTAATGGAATTAGAAGATTGTGCAACATATGAAGAATATAGAGAACCAAAGCGATCACCAAGATAAAAGCAAACGCAGCTGCCAATGCTGAGAAATACTATACTGGACGGTGTCAGCTTGAATATTTTCACCGCTCACGCTCCCGTTCTTGCTTTTCCCTTTGTAATTCACCTGCAGAATGCTGCTGTTCGCGTAAGTTGCGTGCGTCCGCTAAACGCGTTTCCATCGAACTATAATCGAATGGACGTTCCATGGAAAAATCATAGCTGCCATCGTAGCGGATACACTCGAGCCAGAATTCGACCATTTCCTTTTCCATGATATCCAGGTAGCTGAGAACATGCATGCAGATATATCGACGGATATCCAGATCCTCGATTTGATAACCGAGGAGTCTGGATGTATCCATTTTTGTTCTGCGTATAGCTAATTCTGCGTCGATTTTCTGCAGAAGAGCTGTCAGCTCTTCTGGATTCGGAAACTCTCTCTTTTTTTCTCTCTGCATAGACTCATACCTCCTTATTTAAGGCTGACCCAAGTTTCAACGTCGTTTACTACCTTATAGTCATGAGCATTGGACGCCTCGAGAACATCGTAGTACGCCCAGTATGCAGAGGTCAGATCGTTGTAAGAGATCAGCTTGCTCAAGTTATCTGCAACGTAATCCTTATCGCAGGTGCGTTCCAGAACAGCGTTGGTGATTTTCACAACTTCAGCGCGAGTAATTGCATTATTCGGACGGAAAGTACCGTCAGCGTAACCATTTACCCAGCCCTTTTCCGCTGCCGAGGTGATGGCTGCGTATGCCCAATGGTCGGTCGGGACATCAGTAAAGGTCTTATCGCCACCAGAGAGCTTATCGAAACGAGCTGCGATTGCGGCAAACTCAGCGCGAGTAATTGCTGCATTCGGACGGAAAGTACCATCGGTGTAGCCTTTGAGGATACCTGCATTGGTCAGAGTAGCGATCTCCGTAGAGGCCCAGCTATTCTGTGCATCAGAAAAGCTGTGTATACTGGTTGTGTAAACACCACGAGCATCATCACTGAGTAAGCGGTAGCAGATTGCGGAAACTTCTGCACGGGTGATATTAGCGGTCGGATGAACGCCGCCATCCGGATAGCCCTTGATGTAAGCGATGTGGTCGCCGGTAAGGAGCTTAGCTACCTTAACCTCAAGAGTATGATTTTCGCGGATGTTCTTGAACTCATAGGAGTCCTTCGGGCCCTGGGACTTGCCATCAACGATTACATCAGTAATGGTATAGCCATCGTCAGCCTTGATAACAAAATTCTTGTCGGAGCCGGTCGGAACAGTTACCTTGCCGTTGGAGTCGCCCGCCGGAGTAACAGTAGAGCCTTCATCCTTCTTAATGGTAATGGTGTTGGTAGAGACTCCACCGCCGCCACCGCCGCCACCGCCGCCGGTGGAGAGAACAGTGTAATGTGCGTATACAGTGGTCGGCACATTAGCAGACTTGAGAGCATCCAGAGTTACCTGAGTGCCGCCATTGGCCTCGGTGAACCAACCGTCGAAGTTGTAACCAGACTTGGAAGCGTTCGGCAGAGTGGTGATCTTGCTCAGGCCTACAACATAGGTTTCAGCGTTGTTAGTAGTAACTACGCCGCCGTTTGCGTTAAATGTAACGTTTGCGCTGAACTTCGGAACCAGGACGGTAGGCTCTTCGAGCTTCTTTACATCGTCAATGTCCAGAATTTCATCCGGCTTGTCCTTCTTTGTCCAGCCATCGAAGGTGTAATCATCCTTCTTGACTTCCGGCAGCTTATCGATCTCGCTCTGCAGCTCCTTGCGGGGATCTGTGGAGTCATTATCGGTGAACTTGTTGCCATCCGGATCAAAGGTGATCCAGGGCTCCATTACGGCAGTCAGGGTGATACCGTCATCGTCCTTGTAGTCGGTGTACTGCGGCAGCTCGAGGATGATCTCGTTGTCGATCTCTTCCCAGTTTGCTGCTGCTGCCAGCCAGCCATGATACTTAGCATCAGTCTTGGTCGGTACCGGCAGGGTGCCATAAACCGAGTCAAAGTCAACCTTAACAGTCCAGGTGTCTGCATCTGCATCATAAACGCCAGTGCTCTGGTCGAAGGTGTCCGGCATTGCAGAACCCTTCATAACAAACTTAACATTGTACTTTTTCGGCTGCCACTTAGCGTAAACAGTCGTATCCTTAGCCAGCGAAACAAGGTCATTGGCTGTCAGAACATCGCCATTGCGGACAAGCGTCCAGCCCTTGAAATCATAGCCCGGACGAGTAGCCTCAACATCAAACAGACCTTCGTATACCTTATCAAAGGTCTCTTCAGTGTGATCAATAGAGGTGTCAACCAGCTGTGCACGAGTAGAACCTACTTCATCGTTGAGATCGAAGGTGTACTTGTAAGAGTTTGCAGTATATGTTGCGTATACCGGGATTTCTGCACCGTCAGTCAGGACAGTCGTCCAGCGATCACCATTCTTGAATACGGAATTCGGGTCACGCAGGTCCAGCATCCAGGCAACAAAGGTGTAACCAGTCAGTACAGGGGTCGGCAGGCCAGACAGAATCTCATCATAAGTGATGACCATCTTATTGGGATCTACAGTACCCGGAATGCCCTGCTTGGTAGAACCAGGATTGAATACAAGAGTGTAATGATGCGGAGTGAACTTAGCGTACAGCGGACGAGTTTCCTCGTAGGTGTTCGCAGCGTTCTTAACAATTACGTTGTCGATAGTAACAACTGTATCAGTAGTTACCTGAGTAGTGCCGTCTTCGAGGAACCAGCCAACGAAATTGTAACCCGGCTTGGATGCAGTAGGCATAGTGCCCATTGCCTGGTCGTAAGTTACAGTGTGGCTGTCCTGATAACCGCCCGGAACATTGTTGTTTACAGTACCAGTGCCGCCGTTGGACGCCGTAAAGGTAGCGCCATTGCCCGGAACATAAGTAAGCGTGTAATCACGCGGGGTCCACTTCGGGGTAACCGTGATAGTCTTGTCAGCCTCGACGTACTTGTCAGCCGGAGTGGTGGGAGTGATGTCGTCGCCATTCTTGTCCTTCCAACCGTTGAAATCATAACCCGGCTTGGACGGATCCGGCGGAAGCTGACCCGTAAAGTCACCGCCATAGATGATCTTGCCGCCGTTCGTGTCACCACCCGGCTCAGTCGGGTTCGGCTTAACGTCAGCAGTCTTGCGATTGTAATACAGCCATACAATGCCGCCATCAAATGCATCATTGTACTCACCATCAACTTCGGTCGAAGCATCGGTCGGCTTGATGGTTACGGTTGCATTGGTGGCATCAGCAGTCATGCCGGTTGCATTGCGGTCGTATGCGTTAGCATAGCCTACGTAATTAAAGCCCTCAAAGGTCAGATCAGAGATGCTGCTGATTGCAAACTGATAGTCAGTATCAGTGGTACCAGTCAGTTTGTAAGAAAGCAGAGCACCGTTGTTATTCTTATATACAGTCTTGTACTCGGTATAGGTGTCTGCTGCGGAGTAAACGCCGGTTTCCGGATCACGAACGAGGTCCTGAACGGCGATCTTGATAGCCCAGTTGGTATCATCACGCTTAATCCAGTGGCCAGTCAGATTTGTGTCATTGGTTTTGTTGTAGATAGTGCTGGAAGTGATCAGGCGATCATCATCGTCATACCATCCGCCAAAGGAGTAACCCGGCATCTTCGGAGCCGGCAGAGTACCAACCAGGGCACCAAACTTAACGTCCTGGGCTGGGAAGGTATCCGGGGAAGTAACAGAGCCTTCGCCGGAGGCATCAAAGTTCAGTTTGTAGATGTTGCGGTCATAGTAAATGTTGAAGATTGCATTGCCGTTGGCCAGAACCTTGCAGTCTGTATCCGGCTTTGCGGTAAAGCCTTCGCGGCACCACCAAGAATATTCTGCTGCAGCCATGGTCTTGAGGTCATGCTCTGCGATATCCTTGATAGCATCAGAGGTACCATCTTTCTGCTCAGCTGACTGGTAGAGGTAATAGGTTACGCCATCGACAGTCTTAGTCTGAGTAGCATCGGTATAACGCACATTTGCGCCGCCTTCAGCAAATTCAACCCAGTGCTGAATGGTGTACTTGGTATCAGTGCGTGCAGTCCAGTGTGCGTACAGATGACGAGCAGATACGCCAGTTACATAAGGGGTATCCTTAGTTACCAGCTCGCCGCCTTCTGCCTCGGTATACCAGCCGTCGAAGTCGTAGCCGGTCAGAGTTGCAGTTGCCAACTCACCGTAGGTGTCTGCGTCAGCACCCATGGTCTTGTTTTCCATGCTCAGCGTAGCCGGTGCGGAAGTTGCATCGCCCTCATTAGCGTGGAATACGATAGTGTCTGCAACCTGCTTGATGCGATAAGTTACCAGAGCATTATCAGTAAGACCAGTGATAGAGGAATTACCAGTGGATGCATCGTAAGTTACATGGCCGTCGGCACCTGCATCAGTTACACAGGTATCAGCCAGGGTCTGGCCTTTCAGAGTGGAAAGCTTCAGGGATGTAACATCACGAGAAATTACACGATACTGACGCTCGTAGGACAGGACAGCATAGTATGTCTTTCCTGCAGTCAGTCCGTTGAAAGTAGCAACGCCCTTTTCATCGGTGGTTGCAGTTGCAACCGGAGCGCCTGCGTAATCTACGCTGTCATACAGGGAGATCTGAATGCCAGCAGCAGCCGGGCCAGAACCAGATCCCTTTGCAATCTTATAGGTTGCGGTAGTTCCCTGTCGTCCCTGTGCTGCGATAACCAGTTTATTATCGGACAGGCCGGTAATATTGGAGGTCATAGCGTAAAGAGGACCTTCAGAGCGAATGGTCAGCGTGTAGTATTTTTCGCCAGAAACCTCGAATTTAATGGTATCGGATAGTGTATCAACAATCGCATCGTCAACAGTGATCGTAGCCGTACCGTTTGCAAAATCCGGAGTGTAGGTGAATGCAACATCCTTACCGCCAGAGGTTACATGGATTACGTCCTCGGTCGGGATACGATACTCATCCTTGTTAACCTTAATGGTGAAGGACAGATCATCGTCTTCCGGGGTATTCTTCGCTACAGTGTCAGCCGCAGTCAGAACGCCACCAGCCTTGGATACGGACGGCAGAGTATCGTTGATGAAATCTACATCCTCGCCGTTGATATCTTTACCCTCGATGTTGGTCAGGGTACGAACATCTTCAAAGGTTACATCCAGGGTTTTGTAATAAAGGTACAGACCCTCAACGCCCTTATAAGTCATGTGACGGATATCCCAAGTGCCGCAATCATCATGCCAGCCCTTTTCATCGCCGGTCTTAGTCGGCTTGATGTTGTAGCCATTCGGCAGAGATACCAGGCGATAAGCCTCTTCCGGATTAGCGGAGATACCGATGTTTGCACCGGTGGTCGTACCAGCAATGTCCAGAGTTGCCTCGTCATCGAGGTATACATTGTTCTGCGCACCAGAGGTCTTATTGTTGTTAATTACAACGTTGTCCTTAACAGTTGCATTTGCGGACTTGCAGATGTACATACCGGAACCCTGCTGGGCAGCCTTGTTGCCAGTAATCTGTACACTATCAGAAATATGCAGACCGCCGTAAGTCTCAGTCTGAGTGTCGGCGTATACGCCTGCACCATAATCTGCGGTGTTGTTTGTAATCTCTGCATCATCAGAGATATTGATCTGGCCGCCGTTAGCTACAAAGAGTGCGCCACCGCCAGCGGTTGTCGTGTTGCCGGTGATAACAACGCCTTCACCAATGTTCAGGACACCGTGGTCAGCTGATAGTGCACCTGCACCACCCTGCATAGTAGTTACGTTGTTAACACGGCCGCGTGTTACGGTTGAGTTGGTAAGGGTTACAGTACCATTGTCAGCCACATAGATTACACGGCCGTCATAGGTACCGGTAGAACCGTAAAGATCAACATGTTCGAAGTTTACAGTAGCGCCGTTTGTTACTTTGATAAAACCAGACTCAGTGCCAATCGGGGTAGAACCAGTAAACTGAATCTTGTAATTAGAGGAACCGTTGGAAGAGAAATTGATAGTCTTGGAGCTATCCTCAAACTTAAGTTCCTGCGTTGCGCTGATATCGGACATCAGCACGATGTTGATTTCGTCCTCGTTAGCTGCAGCCTCGATAGCTTTGCCAATGGTCATAAACGGGGTAGCTTCAGAGCCGTCGCCGCGAACATCACTGCCGCCTGCGGAGCTGTTGGCTACATAATAAGTGGTTGCTGCGGCTACGAGGGGAATGCCGTTATCAGCAGTATCCTGTGCCTCAGTTGCCGGGGTGGATACATCGTCGAAAGTATTCTCAGTTTCTTCGTCAGAAGGAACGTCAGGGGTAACTTCCTCCCCTTCCGATGCAGGCTCTTCTGCATCAACCGTGTTATCAGCAGCCTGATCTGCGTTGCCAACATCACTTACTACCACATCATCGCTTACATCGATGGGATCATCGACTGCGAAAGATGCAGGTGCAAGAGAGAAAAGCATTGCAAGTGTCAAGATCAATGAAGTAACACGTTTGAACGATTTTGTCTTCATAGAAAATCCTCCACTTTAGTGTGTAACGAACATTTGTCGGCTTGTTTTATCAAACCGATTGTTGCTAAAATGGATGAGAATGCGGGGACCGATTGAATTGGACCTCTTACGGTCCCCTATCGCATTCTTACCTTTTGAGTTGAGTCGCTATCGCGCAAACGATAGCGGCTCTTCTCTTTTTTCTGCCTTTACTTACTGCGGCAGGACAGTTTCAACGAGCTCAGTCCAAACCTCATTGCCGTCAACGTCCTTGGAGTCATGGCCATTGGTCGCTTCCTGAACAGCGAGGTAATACCACGCGGAGATTGCATTGTCCGGCCACTTCTTCATGGAGTCAAGCAGGCTCTCAGAAGTCAGTTTGTCACGACCGAGTACACGGTTGATGAGAGTCATAGACTCTGCACGGGTAATCGCCTGGTTCGGACGGAAGGTGCCGTCCGAATAACCGGTTACCCAACCACGGCCACTTGCGCGACCAATCAGTTCAGCGGCCCAATGACCATCAAGGTCAGTATAGAAGCCCTTCGCATCATCCGTAGAAGTGTCGAAACGAGCTGCAATCGCTGCAAATTCGGCTCTGGTGATAGTATCATTAGGACGGAACGTGCCCTGCGGATCACCGGTAATAATACCAGCGTTTGCAAGGGTTGCTACAGCCTTGGCATACCATGCGTTTGCTGCTACATCAGAGAAGTTGTGTATACTCGTTGTGTAAGCGGTACGAGCATCATCATTGAGTAAGCGATAGAAGATCATTGCGACCTCAGCACGGGTGATAGACGCACCCGGCTTTACAGAGCCGTCCGGATAACCGCCAACATAAGCAATGTGCTTATCAGTGAGCATAGTTTTCAACTGAGTGATAACCTTCAGCGTATGGTTTGCATCAACCTTCTTAAAGCTATATTCAGTTACAGCTCCTACAGATTTTCCATCAACCAGCACATCTTTGACGATATACTTTTCATCGAGCTTGATGGATACATTCAGGTCATCGCCCTTTTTGACAGATACATCACCGTTAGGCAGGATAGTCGCACCTTCAGCAGTGTCAATGGCAATAATGTAATCGCCATTAGGTGCAGGAGCAACTGCACCACCGCCGCCAGCAGAGCCTCCACCACCAGCGCCGCCACCGGAAGTACCGCCGCCACCAGAAGTTCCAGAGTCTACCTTGGACCAGTGCGCGTAGACGGTAGTCGTGATCGGCATAGCAGTGATATCAGACATGGAGATCTGAGTACCGCCATTTACCGTTGTGAACCAGCCATTAAAGGTGTAACCGGAACGAGTTGCAGTCGGGAGATTGCTGATCTTGGACTTCTCAACAGTGTAAACGGAGGTTCCATTTACGCTGCCGCCATTGGCATCGAAGTTGACCTCGATAACACCGATCGGATGCTTTTCGGGCTTGCCATCACCATCGGTATCCTTTGCATACCAATCATCCTTGGTGCCCGGTTTGCCATCTTCGCCAACCCAGACCTTTTCGTCCTTGCCGTCCTTATCAACGTCCTTTGCATACCAATCGTCCTTGGTGCCCGGCTTGGTATCTTCGCCAACGTGGATGATTTCATCCTTACCGTCCTTGTCAACGTCCTTACCGTACCAGTCATCCTCTGTGCCAGGAATGCCATCCTCGCCAGCGAAAATCTTATCATCTACGCCATCCTTATCAGGATCGGTCAGATAATAGTCATCCTCTGTGCCAGGGATGCGGTCTTCGCCAACCCAAACGGTTTCCTTCTTGCCGTCATGGTTAACATCGAAATCGTAGTGGTCGTCCTTGGTGCCCGGTTTGCCATCTTCGCCAGCAAAGATCTTTTCATCCTTACCGTCTTTATCAATGTCTGCCGGATACCAGTCGTCGGGAGTATCAAACTTATCGTCTTCGCCTGCGTAGATGGTTTCGTTCTTACCGTCACCATTTACGTCATCGACATACTTGAGCACGATAACCATTACAGCATCGTCCTGAGAAGCAGTAATATTCAGCGGGTCAGACTCGTTTGTGCCGTACTTGTGAGTGTACTCTGCTACGAGTTCGTAGCGGCCCTTATCCATCTCGCCAGTGCTGAACTTACCGTCAGCATCAGCAGTAATGGTAAAGTTCTTGCCGCTATCCATATTGCGCACAGTGATTACGGAGCCAGCAAGCGGACGCTTGTGGTCGGTTACTACAATGCCATTTACCTGTACCTTGTCGGTATCCGGCTTTGGATCCGGATTCGGCTTGTCAGGATTGGTGCTGCCAGAGTTGGAAGTATCAACATTGTAGTCGCGGTGATCGTCGCCAACCTCAACAGTTACAATGTACTTGCCCGGCTTCAAATTCGGGAATTCGTAGTAACCGTCAGAGTTGGTGGTGGTACGCTGCAGCTCATTGCCAGCAGCATTCTTAAGAATTACGTTTGCACCTTCGATAGCATTATCGTCGGTATCATGCACGTAACCGGAGATCGTAATGTCGTCAGATACCAGATTCGGCTTAATCAGATTGTCAGGATCGTTCTTGTAAGAACCATCCGTAGCAACATCATAATGTGCCGGGTAGGTAATCTTTACAGTGTAATCGCCGCCATCCGGTACTTCAAAGCTGTACTTGCCGTCAGCCTTAGTGGTCATATTCCACTCGCCGCCCGGGCCAGAAACAGTAACCGTTGCACCTTCTACCGGATTGCCATTGATATCGGTAACAGTACCAGCGATTACAGCATTGCTCGGCTCAACTGTGGTTTTGACGGTCGTAACCTTGGAGGCATCCTCTGCAGGAATGACCTCTACTTCATATTCGCCAGCCTTAAGGTTGGTGAATTCATAGTATCCAGTTTCATCCGTCTTTACGGTTGCGATGAGCTGATGCTCGTTATCGTACAGATTTACGGTAGCGCCTACATACGGGTTGCCACCTTCGTCCTTGGCATGACCATTGATTTCGTAGGTACCAACAGTAGTGCTTACTGTAGTGGTCAGCTCATAGTTGGTTTCTACGCGGTAGCGGCCATCGTCCAGCTCGGTGAATTCGTAGTAGCCGTCTGCGTTGGAAGTGGTAGTCTTAATGACATCCCACTCCTCAGTTTCCGGATTGTATTTGAGCAGCTTAGCAGTTGCGCCCTCTACAGGAGCACCGTCCGGAGTATAAACGTAGCCGTTGATAGCATTCGCATGTGCCTCAGAAACCGGAGGCTCGTTCTTAATGCCAGTGAGCTCGACGACCAGCTTAATAGTGGTTGCCTTGTCGATGGTTACAGTCTTGGTGTCCGAAGTGCGGTTGCCAATCTTTGCTGCAAACTCATACTTGCCACCTGCAATCTGGAGAGTTGCCTCACCAGAAGCGTTGGTCTTCTTGGAACCGTCGCTTGCGCCGGAGTAAGATACGGTTGCATCATCAATCGGATTGTCGTTGGTATCAACTACAACAACCTTTACTTCATAGGACAGGGTTACCGCCAGCACGATGTCGGTCTTGTCCTCGCCATCCAGATGGATAGTGGTTTCGCCGTTCGTCTCATAGCTGTAACCATTCGGACTCTCAACGACAGCAGTCAGATAGTAAGTGCCATCCGGCAGATCGTCGAAACGGAATTCACCATGATCGTTGGTAGAGGTTTCGAGGGTCTTGGTCTTATCGTTGCCGTACTTGATAGTAACAACAGCGTTAGCCAGACGGTTGCCCTCGTTGTCAGTAACTACACCAGAAGCGGTGCGGTCACCAGACGGAATTTCAGAATCAGAAGACTTGAGAGTCAGATCCTGAGTGGTATCGCCCTTAACATTGACAGTAACAGTATCGGACTGCTTGCCTGCTGCGGTTGCGTACAGGCTGTACTCACCAAGCAGATCAGCGTTCAGCACGATCTTGTACTTACCCTTGTTATCGGTGTATACCTTGCCCGACTTAGCGCCAGTATAATGTACAATACCATCAGCAACTACGCTGCCGTCAGTATCATAAACAATACCAGTGATAGTAATCGGGGTCTTGAGTTTGAGAGTCAGCGGCATGTCGCTAGATACGGTGTAATCCGCCTCAGCAGACTGGCCGTTGTCCTTGACAACAACATGGAAGTCATCCGGGAACGACGGAACGGTGAACGTACCGTCCGGACCGGTCTTGCCCTCATAATACGGAGTGCCGTCCTTCAGGGTTACAGTTACATCAGCGCCTTCGATCGGAGTGTTGTCGCCCTCGCGGACAACAGAACCCGAAACAGTAAAGCGGTTGATAATAAAGTCTACACCGGTTACATCAGCACCAGCTACCTTAACAGGTACGCTTGCAGTTGCCGGATAGATGTGGGAGCCATCAAACTCAAAGTTTGCGGATGCCGTATACTCGCCATCCATAACACCCATCGTCCAATTACCATCCTTGTCAGTCTGCACGCCGTATGCCTTATCAGGATCGGAGTTGAGCTTGAGGACTACAGTTGCGTTGGAAACGGGCTTACCGTCCTGGTCAGTTACCTTACCAGAAACGGTCTGTGCATTGAGGTTCCACGACCAAACATCGCCCGGAGTAATACCAGACGGATAAGACTTGCCATAGCTGTCTGTATCCTGAGTGGTCTTGTCCAGCAGCTGAGTGCCGGATACCGGATACTCAATCTTGATCTTGTAATTGTCTGCCGGGATGTTCGCGTAAGAGAACTTACCATTAGTGATAACGGTCTGCTCACCTACCTGCTGATCCTTGCTGTTAAGCAGGGTTACAACAGCGCCCAGCATCGGGTTGCCAGAGTTGTCGACAACATTGCCGCTTACAGTTACATTATAAGTAACCTTTACTGCATTGTCGGGAGCATCAATGTAGTAAGTAGTCTTTGTGTCGCCCTTGGTGAGTTCGAGGCGGTAAGTGCCTGCGTCCAGACCAGAAATCGCATACTGAGAGCCACCCTCTACGTTAGCTGCTACCTTGACAACCTTAGTAGTAGTGTTGTACAGGATACCGGAATCAAAGCCGCCCGGCTCAGAACCGGAAATCGTATACTTGCCATTAACTTCACTTACCTGCGGCTCGTACTCCTGGTAGCCAACAGATACATAATGGGTTGCATAGATTTCGCCATTGCGGTACATTGCGACGCGATAGTTACCCGCATCATTTACCTTAATAGAGTAATCACCCTTAGAATCAGTCAGCGTTGCGGTCAGCAGATTGAAGTTGTCACCGGACTGCTTGTACAGTGCTACGGTAGCGCCTTCCTGTGCCGTGCCACCAATGGAGTAGTTACCAGAGATTGTGTAGTTAGTCAGCGTGGTGTAATTGTCATCCGGATCGCCTGCGGTCAGATACTGTGTCTGCTTATTAACAGTCGTAATCTTTACCTGATAAGTGATACCAGATGCAACAGTGAAGTTATAGGCGCCATTCTTGTCGGTGTAAGCTACATCAACAATGTCGCCGTCCGGGTTGATAATTTCAACCAGAGCAGAGGTCTGCTTTCCGTTTTCATCAAGAACTACACCACGGATAGTGGAAGTATTCAGACCGGATACGCGATCAAAATACTGCGCTGCTGCGGTGTAAGTGCCCTTTTCAAAATCGCTATCGGAGATAGTGAAGTGAAGAACACGGGAAGCATTTGCGCTGTGCGAGAATACACCGATATAGCTGCCTGCAGTCAGGCCATCAATAGTCCAATGACCATCTGCGTCGGTAGTAGTATTTCCAACCAGTGTGTTGCCGTCAGCGCCATAGATGTAAACATCTACGCCTTCTACTGGATCAGTAGTGTGAACGCCGTTATCGGAGTAGTAAACGTTACCATCTACTACACACGGTTCCGGCTTCGGTTCCGGATCCGGAGTCGGAACTACCGGATCAGTCGGGTCAACCGGAGATACATGCTTGTTGACCTGCTTTACGATATCCTTCCACTTAACATCTGCGCCACTTACTACGAAGTTGAGCTTGTCAGTCTTTGCGTCGGTGTTATCGTAAGTGTAAGTGCTGCCATCGTAATTAAATACGACGTTTACCATGTAAGTGCCATCCGACAGCTTTTCAAAGCTGTAAGAACCATCGGCCTTAGTGGTAGTCATTCCGACATACTGAGCACTCTCCTGACCATCAACTACCTTATACAGCAGTACAACGCTTCCTTCCGGAACCGGAGTCTTAGTTGCTGCATTGGTCTTGTCAGTCTGGTAATACGCCTTGCCGGATGCGGTATAGCGATACAGATCGCTGTCAGCGGTGGAGTCGCGGTTTACAATGATGTCAGCGTCATTCTGGTCGCACAGATTGAGTTTAATACCAACACTGCCTGCGTAAGTGTAGTCGCCGTACTGATAAGTTGCGCGTACAGTCAGGAGTCCCTGCGGGATATTCTTGATCTCATAAGCGCCATTTGCATCAGTAGTAGTGCTGCCTACAGCGGTATAAGTCTTGGTAGACTCGTCATACAAGTATGCGGTTACCGGTACATTTGCCAGTTTGAATTCGTCGCTGGTATTGTACAGGTAATATACCGTGCCTCGTACATCATAATAGGTGTGGCTGATAGTGGTGGTAGGCTCATACTGCTTCGAGAAGTCGTATGTCTGAGTATAGCCATCATTCAGCAGTGCGGTCAGCGGGTCAGAGAAAACGGAAATGGTGTATACATTGGTTTCGCCCTCGTTCTCATGAACAAAAACATCATTCCAAGTGTAGCTTGCATAGGTTGCAAGCGAACCATCCTCCTGTTCATAACCCAGTCCTGGGATCTTGACCGGCTCACCATAAGGCTGTCCGTTCACAAGAAGCTGCATGTAAACATCAGTACGTTCGATCTGATACCAGCTCTTAACCAGATCGCCATACTGACTGTCGTACTGATAATGTGCCTCGGACTTATCGTCCCAAATTACCTTACCAGTTACAGACGTGGTTGCCGGGTCATGAGTAAGTGTGATGTTAAGACCAGATGCATCCGTGGTTGCATCATAGCCGTTCGGAACGTCAACAAGTTTTACAGTGTACTCAATGGGCTTACCATTATCGTAAACGTCTTGTTTCTCCCAGTTGATATTCCATGTGCTGTCGGTAGAACCGCCGGTCAAAGTCTTCGGCTCGCCAGCAGCCTTGCCGTTTGCGTAAAGCTGAACCTTTACGGACTCCGGACGCTTGCCATCACGGTTTGCATCGTCGTTCCACATGATCTCAGCGTATACGGTCTTTGTTTCCTTGTTACGAGTAATCGTGGTTTCCCATTCATACTGTCCAGTCAGGTCATTCAGACCGCCGTCGCTCTTGCCCCACTCAGTTGTGGACAGATAGTACCAGGTATCAGACTCAACAGAAGAGCCATTCTTGGTTGCAGCTGCCTGATAACCTTCGTCAAGCATTGCTGCTGCGGTGTCATCAGACCAGCGGAACGAGTAGTTAACCGGGATAGTAGTGCCAGTGGTGCGCCATACCGGGAGATCCTTGATAGATCCAGTCCATGTATTGCCCGTACCGGTCAGGGTTACAGAACCAACCTTCGTGCCATCGCCGTAAACATCAACGGTAGCAGCAGACGGACGAACTGCATCATCATTGTCAGAGTCGTTCCAATTCAGAGTGAAGTTGAAACCAACAGACTGGGTCATGGTGATTGTGCAGTAATCACGGTGGTTGGATGTGTTGGAGGTGTACTTATTAACATCTACGATTTCCGCCGTCCAAACAACCGCATGGCCATTAAGATAGGTCGGCAGACCCGTGAAGGAATAAGTCCAAGAGTTTGTGTTGTCCTTAACTGCGTTAGTCTGAGTAAGGTGGATGGTCTTATACTCAACGCCATTAGCCAGCAGCTTAACATCTACGCCGTTGGTATTCGGACGATAGTTCCAAGCGTTGTTGTTATCCATCCAGCTCAGATTGATTGTGAAGTCCTGCTGAGCCTCACCTACATCGTCACTGTAGTTCTTATGAGTGAGGTTGATATCCAGGCCGTTGTCTTCACCGTCCACCTTGTTGTACCAAGCAGCAATGCCGGTGGTACGAGCAGAAGCATAGTAGAAGATTTCGTTAGCCACGCCATCATAGATGGAGTTCTGCTTCAGACCGGAAATCGTGTAGGTCCAGCAAGAAGAACCATCGCTGCCCCACTCGGACACTTCAACAGTACCCACTTCCGCACCGGAGGCATCAGTTACCTTGCCGGTAACGCTATCCAGTTTGTAAGTACCAACTACACCCTTCTGAGCATCGGAACGCACATCAATGGTGAGATCGTTCGGGCGGTTTCCACGCTGGTTATTTGCATCGAACCAGTAAACATGACCAGTTTCAGTACCTGTTGCAGCAGCCTTCTTCAAGGTTACTACGATCTGGTTTGTCTGAACATTGGTCTCGGACAGTTCGATATCCTTAGAGGTTACGATCTGATAAGCCGTATCTCCAAACTCAGAGTCCAGAGTTACAGTTGCGTTGTACTTGATCTTGTTTCCATCGGTGGAGTAAACCGGGAGCTGCGGGAAGGACCACTTTACACCGTCTACATCAAAGTATACCGTGTGTTTGTAGTCAGCGCCATCAACCGGAACTCCATCTGCGGTCAGAGTCAGGTACAGGGCTTCCGGGCGTACGCCGTCCGCGTTGTTGTTGTCGTCAAAGCGGAAAGATACGCTCATGTCAGACTTAGCCGACTTGTAAGACAGATACAGATTCATACCTGCTGTCATTGCCGAGTAGGTCTTGGTAGTGTTGTCGTTAACCTTAATGGTGTAATCGATCAGCTTACCGCCCTTGTACTCATCAAGACCCGCAAAGTTAGTAACCCAGATGTTCGAGTTTGCAGCGTCTGCATTATCAGCGGTCAGAGTAGCAGTCTTGCCTACTACCTTTTCGCCGTCAGCGTAAAGCTGAACTTCGATGGAGTTAGGACGCTTGCCGTTGCTGTTGTTGTCGTCATCCCAGTATACCTTAGCCGTGATGCCCTTGGTCTGGGCACCGTGAGAAAGGTCAATTTGGATGTCGTGCGGATCAATGGTAGTCGTACTCTCGGGGGTGTAGGTTACTTCGTAGCCATCCGGAGTAGTTACCTTAATCGTGTAAACTACCGGTGTGCCAGTTGCGCCCTTATTATTATAGTAAGATGCGACATCCTGCCAGGTCTGAGTCCAATCGTTGTCCGAATTAAACTCGAGAGTCTGACCGGTAGCCTTGCCATTGGCATAAAGCTCGCCAACGACCTTTGCCGGGCGAATGTTATCGTTGTTATCGTTATCCAGCCAGTTGATATGGCCGGTAACATAACCTACGGACGGCGTGTAGTACAGATGGACGTTGCTGCCTTCCATACTTACGGTATAGCCATACGTATCTTTAAGGTTGCTTCTAAAATCATCAGAAACATCTGCCAGATAAGTAATCTGCTTGCCGCCTTCGCTCAGCGGAAGGTTGGTGATCTTATAGGTCCAGGAGTTGTCGTTACCAGCGGTTACGGTGTAGGTCTTAACAAAGGTCTTCACGCCGTCAACCTGCTTGAACAGATCAACCTGAATGGACGACGGCCGCTTGCCGTCACGATTTTGATCGTCATGCCAACTTGCATACAGATATACTGTGCCCTGATCAGTGCTGTGCGTCAGTTTGACGTAAGCCTTTGCAGAGTCTGCCAGGTTTGCCGTAGTGTTGCCGTTAGCATCCATGTAAGACGCGGTATAGCGGACAACCTCTTCTTCCTGACCGTTGGCCATGGAAATGTAGGTGCCATAGATGGAATCCTTTACAGCCTCTTCTACAGAAGCGGTATACAGAATTTCCTTACCTTCTTCACCATCACGGTAAACCGGGAGGTTCTCAAAGGTATAATTCCAAGTATCGGCAGTCTTATCACCACTCAGAATATGCTGATAAGCAGCGCCTTCCATCTTCTGACCATCAGCGTAAAGCTGAAGGATTACAGTTGCCGGACGGATGTTATCATTATTCTGGGAGTCAGCCCACTCCACAGTTACAGGAACAGATTTAGTGTTGCGATTGTGCGATACCTTGATGTCGAGCTCGCTTGCGGTCCAAGAGTAACCGTTGGCGCCTTCAGCAATGTGAGCATTAAGATCAGAGATAATCCCGGCCTTGTAGATGATTCCCTCGCCACCATTGAACTTTTTCACATCTTGGAATGTGTAAGTCCAAAGGTCGAGCTCCTTACCACCGTTAATAGCTGCCGTACCCACATCAACAGTTTCCCAGCGATAGGTTTTTGCATTCCACTGATAAGCGGTCAGTTTGATATCTACCGTTTCCGGACGAGAGTCATCGCGGTTGCTCTCATCGTCCCAATATACAGAAACGGTCTTATCAACCAGTTCAACATCACGAGAGATAATAGCACCGTTTTCATCACCTGTCGGTTCATTAGCGCTATTAAGATACTTAGTAGTATAGTTGTTCAAATTGAACTTAGTTACCTGGTCATCATTAGTAACTGTTGTAGTATAGGTGATTGCCTGCCCCTTCAGATACTTCTGATAATTTCTCCAGGTATACGTCCACACGTTGCCGTCATCGGAAACCGTGCAGACAGCCGGGTTTGCGCTTACAACGCCAGTACCGGAATTGTGACCCAGAAGGTCCTTTACTCTCTGGCCGTTAGCATACAGGTTCAACGTTACCGCACGCGGACGAACGCCATCATTGTTGCTGTCATCGTCCCACTGGACGGAAAACTTCACATCATCGCCGGTTGTAATCAGACTATGATCTAATTTGATATAGCTGGTGTACAGAGCAACGTAGTTATTGATAGCGTAGGTATACTTGGTGGAAACTGCATCATCGTAGCGAGATGCAGTAGAACCTTCAATCGTGCCAGAGGTAGCTGCGGTGTCGTCAATCGAGCGATAGATCGACTCTGCATCGTTATAACCGAGGAATACCAGCTTGTAGGTAATCTTATCGGTGGATGCATTCGCAGTAGTAATCGGCAGTTCCGTGAAGGTGAAAGACTGCTCATCCTTACCATCATACGTCAAGGTCTGCTGACGTACCAGCTGATTGGTGACCGATGATACCAGGCCGATCGTTACACTCTTCGGACGGCAGCCATCGTTGTCCTGCAGGTCATTCCACTTGACGGTTGCCGTATAAGATGTGTGCTGCTCATTCCAGATTGCATACAGATCGAGTGTCCAGTAGCCATCTTTCTGCAGTGTAATTTCCGGATCGGCGAGTTTCAGATCATCACTTACCTGTACCTTGCTGCCCGGAGTCTTAGTCCAGCCGCCGAAAAACTGACCGGTGGTGTCCTGCATTTCAGACATCAGATGCAGAACCTCATCATAGTCATATGTCTGTGTACCTACCAGACCGGTACCCTCTCTGGTGTCATAGTAATTTACATGCACCTTCTGAGGTACCCATTTAGCATAGTAGGTTACATTGCCCTTAACGATGGTATCGGCCGACACCGGAGAAGAACAATTTTGATCGGCATACCAACCCTCGAAATCATAGCCAGTACGAGTCGGCGTTGGTGCTTTGGTCAGATCCAGCTTTTCGTCATACTGCTGATCGCTGCTGCCGCCACCGGTGCCGCCGTTTGCATTCCATGTGATCTTGCAATCATCCGGAACCCAAATGGCATAAAGAGTATTCTTGCTGCCCTTTTTCGGCTGGTACGCTTCCGGATTGATAACCGCGCCATTGTAGGTTGTGCTCCAGCCCTTAAATGTATATCCGTCACGATGAGGATCGTCAGGGAACTGGAACTGCAGCTGCACATAGAAAGTCTTGGTTTTGCCATCGACCTTTGCCGTCCACTCAAAACGTCCTGCAGTAGAATAAGCAGTTGTCACGCCTGTGCCCGGCAGGTTGTAATCAAAATATACAACGTACATATCGCCTTCGCCCACTTCGGGAATCGGCGGATCAACCGTTTCGACTCGCCAATGAGCGTAATAGACGACATACTTATTATCCGGAACTTCTACTGTATCTCCGATTTTATTACCGCCTGTCGGTGCATCGTACCAGCCTTCAAAAACGTATGATACATTGCCTACATTACTGGGCTGGATATTTGTTGGCGGCGAAACCTTTGTGCCGCTTTCTTTACGATACGACACCTCGGCGTTGCTGCCAGGCATATTCCAATCAAAGATGACAGTACCCATTTCCGGATCTTCCTCGTGTTTCTGATCCGGAGGCGGCAATTCGTTATCCGACATGAACTGGAACATCGTGATATTCGCCCAGTTGGCTCGGCGATACGGTTCATTATCCATGTAACCGCCATTAACTTTATCGTTTACAAAAGCATCGACCCATCTTTTGGGAATACGTACCTGTGCATCGTAATAAGTACCCGTACTGTCATTAAAGGATTGTACATAGCGAATAGAATACGGGGACGGCGGATACTCACCCAAAGACGATTCTGTGGGCGAGCCGTCCTTACGGTAGCTGCTTTTTTTTACAAAAGCCTCCCACGCATCTTCGCCATAACCGATGTAAAAACTCGAACCGCCAGACTGATTACCAGCCCAATACGAACTTTTTTCAGTATCGTTGGTGATTTGATTTTTATCAAACGGCTTAGTTTCCTGATCCTGATAAGTAAAGGTTGCACCTTTCCACGCAGGTACTGTACTATCTGGCATTACTCGGTTATAGAACTCACAATATAAACGTAAGAAACCTACACCGCTTTGATAATTGCCATAGCAATTCTCCGATCCCTTATTGTCCGAATTATCTGGGATTTGACCTTTTGAACTCTCAACCGGCTTTACTACATAGTATTCTTCACCGGTATCCTTGTCCGTATAAAGAAAGGTATCCACCCATGCATGATCCGGACTCATGTTTTGAAATTTAACTGTTGCTTCTTTTTTCCCTGCAGCTGGGCTGGTAATACGAATACCAAAGCCCGGTTGCGATACCAGCCAGATATAGCGATATTCCTTTTTTGTAGTATCGCTTTCGGTATCATCCGCCGCACCAGCAACTGCTGGGAACATAGAGAACATACAGCACACAGCCATAATCAGTGCGACAAAGCGCTTAATAATGCTTTTTTTCTTGTATGATAGGTTCATAATAAAACACTCCTTTCCCTCCAAAAGAGATAATTGATAGCACACTGATTTAATTTTACGGAGCAGTGTCTCCTTTTTGCAGTCATCTGATTTACTCACATCCTCATATACAAGATCTTTATCACCGTGTCTTACGACATTGCCGATAGGTATAAACCCATTGTTGCAAAAGCCATTACCATCACAACAAACCATGTCATATAGGCGAGTTCTTTACGCTTTTTCTCTTTTACTTTCGATATGGTAATGGATAAGATGCACGCGATTGTCGAGCAACACATAGCAATTACCTTATAAGTGGTCACAAACTTACTCCTTGTTAAGTTCAACAAAAAGCGGCTTGAACTCTGTTTTTACAGTGCTCAAGCCGCTTTTGTTATTCACTTGTATATAGAACCCCTATTACGTACCGGGTTTCTTATAAGTCATGTTTAATCTCATTGTAGTCGGACGATTATCTCTCACATCACTTGCGGTAATCGGATTCGAATTGATTTCGTATGTCTTGCCATTGATAACCGTTCTTCTGCCATCTGCTTCAGTAATGGCACCTTCTACGTGTAACACCTGTTCTCCAGAAATCTATATATTGTGAATTATAGCTGATTTACGTTATTATAGTGGGGATTCTGTGAAAATAACGGTTGAATTTGAGGTTAAATAAGAGGCGTCTAAGTGCGTAGGCAGGCGCAATAAAGGACAAATAAAGGACAAGGTGCAGCTTTATATCTCGTGGACGATGCTGTTGATTGCATCAGATGCAGCCGCGTCTGCGGATTGAATCACATGAGCGTAGATATCTGTGGTGGTGGACGTTTGGGCGTGGCCCAGGCGTGCAGACACGGTGCGCACATTGGTGCCGTTGGCAATCATAAGAGACGCATTTGTATGCCGCAGAGAGTGGAGTGTTGTACCTTCCGGCAGTCCAATCTTCCGCGCGAAGGCTGTAAACCAGCCGGTGAGGGTAGAGGGATTCATTGGACGGCCGTACAAAGTCGTAAACAGGCGATCATAGTCTTGCCATTTATCACCCAGTTTGAGACGTTGGCGAGACTGCCAGCAACGATACTCTTGGAGCATGTCAAAGGTCGCCTGCGGCAGCTTGATGGTGCGCACGGATTTGGGCGTCTTAGGTGTTTCAGTGTATGTGCCGCGCTTGGGGAGATACACGGAGTTGCGCCGGACTGTAATCGTGCAGCTGTTCCAGTGTATATCTTTCCATTCGAGTCCGAGTATTTCGCCGCGGCGCATACCGCTGTCCAGCAACAGGTAAATTGCGGTGCGGTATTTAATATCAACATGAGATAGCGCCTTGATCAATGTCTGCAAACCATCCTCTTGCAGGTATGCAGGCTCGTCTTGACCGCAGGCAGGAGGATCGGCACGAGTACACGGATTGTCTGGGATTAAACCTTGTTTGACGGCTGTACTTAGGACGGAGGACAGAAATTTGTGGTAGTGGTTGATGGTACTATTCGATAGATCAGCGTCCGTCTGTGCACTTTGGAAAATACTGTCTACATCGCGGCTTAATGCGTCGGCAATTTTATGTGCCGTGTCACCAGATACATTTTTGCCGTGATTGAGGCCGTATAATGTTTCGACGCGTACATGCGCTTTCTCGGCGATGGCTTTTGCAGTGACGCCGGCGGCCTTGGTGACTGCCTTAAAATTATCGCACCGATATCGGTTAATATCTCGCACGCCCTCTTCCATCAAATTATGGTAAAAGGCATTGAGATGGTTAGGTGTGATCTTATCCAAATGCAGATGCCCGAGCCCGGCAATCGTGCGATCGCGAAGATATTGGTAACCTGAGACGGTGGTGCCCTTGAGGCGCATCTCGGCGTAGTCGATGAACCATTGGTCGATATAGTCAGCCAACTTAATACTGCCGGATGGCGCTACGCGATTGCGGCATTTCTCCTCGAAGAGTACGGTCTGTCGGTCCAACTCTTTTTTGAGTTGCCGCGCACCCAGTCCGTCCGGCGGTGTCCAGTTGAGGGTTTTAACGATCTGCTTCCCGGCGATATCATATCCGCAAGAGACGCGGATCTGATACGATTTCCCACGTTTTCTAACGGTTGCCATTGCAAACACCTCCTAAAAAAGAACATTTGTTCGGTTGAACGCTTGAAAATATAGCAGACCCCAAGGGGAGAGGTCTGCTGTATTGTTTTCTAAGATGCGCACTTTTGGCAGGGCGTGCGGTTACCCACTTGATCCATCGTGACTGCGCGGGCATTCTTGCCGGCACAGCTTGCGGAGCGGTGCCAGCGCTTGCCGCTGGGCGTAACGTAAACAGTCTCGCTCTGCTGGGCGGCGGCCTGTTCCTGCGCTGCTTGCTGAGCTGCTGCGGCTTCGGCGGCTGCCTGTTCTTGCGCAGCCTTCTCAGCGGCTGCCTTTTCGGCCTTTGCCTTGGCTTCGGCTGCGGCAGCGGCCTGCTCGGCTGCCCGATCATGGACGGTAATCTGTCCGGTCTGCTGTGCATCGCCCTCGGCGGCGCGAATGGTGTAGTTTGCGGTGCCTGCGGCCTTGCCGGTAAGTGTCACCTCTACGCGTGCCGGATCGCTGAGACATTCCGCCGATACGGCAAGCACATCGCTGTCTGAGGTGGTGGCATATACTGCGTCAGCGGTCATCGCAAAGTCGGACGGATCAACGGTATAGGTCAGGGTCTGGCTGCTGCCGAGGTCGATCTCGGCAATAGGGTCACCGGTCAATGTCAGCTGTGTAATGACTGCGGCCTGTGTGCTATCGTTAGCCGTATCGGTCTGCTTGTCTTTATCTTCCGTGCCGCCGATGCAGCTGCCAAGTGCGCCGATAATCAGCAATGCGATAAAAGCATATACGGCACAGCCGCAGCAGCCTTTTTTCTTCTTTTCTTCCAAGGGCTGTGCAGGCGGTAGGTCAGGTCTGATGGGCTGCGCGTTATTGGACGAGGCAGAGCGAGTGGTGGTTTTTCTGCCGCCGATTTTCTCGGTTTTGCTGTACGACAAGCCGGTGCCAGGCAGGCCAACGGTCGTAGTTTTACGGCCGCTACTATTGACCGACACGCGGGCACCCTTGACGCCAGCGGAGATGCCTACTGACTTTTTGCCGATATTGAGCCGCACACCGGGTGCGATTTTTACAGATTTGCGAAATCTGAATCCCATAGCCTAAACCCCTTTAGCAAGGTGTTCAAATTGAACACCTTTATTTTTTTACTCAAATTTATAGTTTTTGCGCTCTGTATAGTAGGCAATCGCCCAACGCATGAAATCCTCGGTCACATCGAAATACTCGGCAAGCTCCCAGACCTCGGTGATGCCGTTTTTGACGGCTTGCTTGAGTTTACCCCAAGGGATAAGCCGGTACACCGCCCAGGCGTTTGCCTTGTTCTCGTGCTGGGCGCGGACATCAAACGGCGTGTATTTGTTGTAAAACCCGCCGTAGACACAATGGCCGAGTTCGTGCGACAGCTTAACCGCCTCGTCCGCTTCGGAGCGGATCTTGGTCGGGTCCAGGGCGATGGCGCAGGTGCCGCCGATCGGAACCGAGAAAGCCTCAGCCGTTTGCATCGGAAAATAGTCCACGTCAATGTGGTTTCTCCATGCGCATAGAAATAAGCTCGTTCTGCGATCCATAAAGTTACCTTTTGTTATATTGCTCACGCTTGAAACGTGCGTATGCCTTGATATCATCTAATGTTGCATCGTCTATGTCGGTCGTGCCGAAAAGCGCGAATTTGATGTCGTCATCGTCTATACTTGGGTGACCGGCTGGTTTTCTTATGTCCGTTTTACCAAGAAGATAGTCCGTTGATACATCAAAAAATGCGGCTAAAGAAGCGACAGTATCCGTATCGGGATCACGTACGCCTTTTTCCCAGCTTGAAACAGTGCTTTGTGCGACATGAAAGTATAGTGCTAAGTCTTTTTGTGATAATTCTCTTTCGTTGCGCAACTCTTTAATGCGAATCATACGGTTCACCTCGGTACAATCATATCACCAAAAGTAATATAAAGAAATATAAAAACACAGAACGTATAAAAAAATCTATAAAACGCTTGACATAACACTTAGAGTGTTATAAACTAATAACACAGAGAGTGATATGGAGGTGACACGATGAAGCGAATTAAAGAACTGCGACAGGCGAAAGGTCTGCGACAGGTAGATATGGCAGCACATTTCGGTGTGGCTCAGACTACGGTAGTCAAGTGGGAGAGCGAAGGATTGTACCCTCCGTCCCGACTGCTGCCGGACATCGCAATCTATCTCGGCTGCACGCTGGACGATCTGTACAAAGGGGAGAAGGAGGTTGTTTGACTATGGCTGTATTATACGCCGAGTCCGCGCCCATTACCAGTGCGCGGAAGAACAGAAATATCTATCAGGCTGCACGCGAGCTGAAGGGTTTAACACAGGAAGTCGCTGCCGAACGACTGGACCTGTCGGTCGAGAGCCTTGGGGCCTATGAGCAGGATCGCCGCCGACCGCCAGACAGCACGGTGCTGCGGATGGCGCAGCTGTACGATTTCCCGTATCTCTGCTATCAGCATATCCAGTCGGGCGATCTCGCCGGAGTGCTGCCACAGGTAGGCGTACGGACACTGGAGCACGCAACTATGCGGCTCATCCGTCTGATCGGCAGGTTTGCTAAGGACGGCAGGCTGGACCAACTGATGGAGATCAACGAGGACGGCATCATTACCGTCGAGGAGCGTCCGCTGCATGACGAGATCATGTCCGAACTGCATGAGATCGTAACGGCGGCATTGGAATTGGATTTTGCATCCGGAGGTGCTAAGAATGGCTAATTTACCGAGAATCCGCAGCGCCCGTGAGGCAGCTGATGAGCTGCGCAAACTCGACCCAGACACTAAGTTTTGTGAGCATCATATCCGCTATCTGATGCGATCCGGTGCTGTGCCGGTCATCTCAGCAGGCCGCCGCCAGTTTGTCAATCTTGATACACTGATTGAGTATTTGGCAACGCATCCGATGCTCGATTTACAGGGACAGCAGCAGAAACAGGGAATCCGCAAGGTACCGGAACATATCCGGTGGTCGGTGTGAGGTGCAGACATGAAAAACGGACAAAGAAAAAACGCCCAGACGGCGGCAACCGTACTGAGCGTAAATGCAAAAACATCTTGTATTTATAATTATACCACCACAGCCATCGACCGTCAAGTACCGGATTTTGAGGTGCTCGATGGCGGCTGCCAGGGCGTGCGCCCGCGCATGGTCGGCATCGGTTTTGCGCTGCTGCTGCTCACGGCCGGGCTGACGGACAACGGCACGCTGCCGTTGTGGGGCACGGTGCTGGCCGGTATGGTCGGCTTGGCTCTGTTGATGGGAGGGGTACGCAATGCATGAAGTAAACGTGCGGCTGCCAATCCCTGACGAGCTGTGGAAAGAAATCGCGGAGCTGGCAGAGAAGAAGAGCAGCCGACCGGGAGAACTGGCTGAATTTCTGGTGATGGTCGGTCTGTATCATCACCTGCGCCAGAACATCGACATGTACAAGGCAAGCATTATGCTGAGCGAGAGGCGAAAGGAGGGGAAGGTTGACACATGAATTTCCATTTTGACGGTGCTGTGGCTGAGATGTACGGCGTAGACGGTGCGGTTTTTATCTCGCGTCTGCAGTTCTGGATCGAGAAGAATGCCGCCAACGACCGGCACTATCACGAAGGCCGTTACTGGACGTACAACAGCCTGCGCGCCATGGAAAAACTGTTCCCGTTCTGGTCGCGTCGGCAGATCGAGCGCATCGTCAAGAACCTCAAGGACAAGGGTGTTCTGCTGACTGCGAACTACGCCAGGGACAGCTATGACCGCACCCTGTTTTACGCCCTCGACGAGAGCAAATTACCCATTTCACCGTTTGGTGGTGACCTGTCACCAAACGGTGACACCACCCTGTCACCAAACGGTGACAAGTTGTCACCGAACGGTGAAATGATTAATGAACAGTTAAAGACACATATAAGAGAAGAGGAAGATAAGGCAAATAAGCCCGAAATAAGCAATAAGCCGCAGCAGCTTGCAGACCGGTACAACGCCATCTGCACCAGCCTGCCGAGAGTCGTCCGGCTGACGGACAAGCGCCGCCGAGCGGTGCGCCTGATCCACGACAAGGGCTACACGCCGGAGCAGCTCGATGAGGCGTTCCGCAGGGCACAGGCGAGCAGCTTCTGCGCCGGTCAGAACGACCGCCATTGGAAGGCCGATTTTGACTGGCTGCTGAACGAGAATAATCTGGTCAAGGTGCTTGAGGGCAAGTACGATAATCCGGCGGCAGCTAAGCCGCCCGAGAAGGGAGGCGGACGCAAATGGCTGAAATGATGGACCTGTACAACGAGGCCGAAAACAGTGTGCTCGGCACACTGATCGCGGACGCCGAAGTAAATGCCTCGCTGGTGTTTACGCGGGTACGGCCCGAGGATTTCGTCACCGGCATCTCGCGGCAAATTTTCGAGACTTGCCGGGCGATGTACGGCCGCGGCGATGTGATCGACCCGCTGACCGTCAAGGCGGCCTGCGGCTCTGAGTTTGCAACATGGCTCAAGGAGCTGGAGCAGATCACGCCGTCGGCGCGGTACTGCGGCGCGTATGTGGACAAGCTGCTCGAGCTGTCCCGCCGGTATCGGCTGCAAAAGCTGTTCCGCGAGGCGCTGGACGGTAACTTTGCCGGGCTGCCGATGGAAGAACTCATCGGCAAGATCGAGTGCATGAACAACGTGGTCGCGGACGACAACGACCAGCGCAGCAGCACAATGACCGATCTGCTGACCGACTTTTACGGCCGCATGGGCACTGAGCGGCAGTACCTCGACTGGGGATTTGACGAGCTGAACCGCTACGTCAAGGTCAACCCCAAGCACTATGTCGTGGTTGGCGCTCGACCGAGTGCAGGCAAGACCGCATTTGCATTGCAGGTGGCACTGCACATGGCCGAGAAGCACAACGTCACGTTTTTCTCACTCGAGACAGACAGTGAGACGGTCGAGGACCGCATCATGGCGGCGCAGGCCGGTGTTGACCTGGCACACATCCAGTCCGGCAATCTAGATGAGGCCGAAACAGTCACACTGGTCGAGGCTAAGCGCAAACTGGCCGACCGGAATTTCCACTTTTACGAGGCAACCGGCGTTACAGTCGATGAGATTCGTGCCGTGACCTGCCGAAACAAGTCGGACATCATCGTGGTGGACTATCTGCAGCTTGTCCGGTCGAGTGATCCGAAACACATCGGCAAGGAGTACGAGACGATCACCGAGGTTACGACCGCATTGCAGCGGCTTGCCAAAAGCGGCGTGTGCGTGATCGCGCTCAGCCAGCTCAGCCGAGGCGGCGAGGGCATGGCAGCCTTGCGCGGCTCCGGCCAGATCGAGCAGGACGCCGATGTGGTCATGCTGCTCGACTACCCCAGCGAGAAGGACGTAGAGAGCGACGAGGAAGCCGCCGATCTGGAAGCAGGCCGCCTGCGTGTGATCGAGATCGCCAAAAACAAGGGCGGCCGCCGTGGGTCTATCCCGTTCTGGTTCTGCGGCTCGCAGCAGCGGTTCCTCGCCCAGTGGCAGGGCTTTTACCAGTCCAAATTACGCATGATGGAGGATGATGCAACAGCATGAGATTAAGCAAAGCAATCCCGCGCCTGCGGTTTGAGCGCCGCCGGTTGTACGCGCAGAGTAAGGTCTGTCCGCCGGAAATGCGGCGGGAATACCGAGAGAGAGCCGAGGCCATTGGCGCGGTGCTCGGGTATATCAAGCATCAGCGCCGGAGAGAGGAGCACCGCAATGCAGAGCAATGAGCAGCGTCGAGTAATATGGCGGCATCCACAGGGCATCTACGAAACGGTTGAGGTGTCCGGCACCGGCGTATTCGGCGTGCCGTACTGTTACCGCGAAACCGTATACACCCAAGAACGCGACGCACGCGGCGTGGCCCACAAAGAAATCCAGCCTGCACCGCCGAACGGCGGCAGACCGGCCGGAGGGCCGCGCATACCGTTGACGGACAAAGAAGAGCGCGAAATTTGCGAAATGTACGAGACAATGCCTCTCGCAATCGTGGCAGCAAGTATGCATCGCTCGGATAAAACGGTGCGAGCGGTACTCGAAAAGCATGGTATTCAGAGGCGGAGATACGGTCCGCGAACGAAGTAAACCACTGAAACAAGAAAAAGGAGCAAAACATCTTGAAAACGATTAGCATAGTGAATTTGAAGGGCGGCGTCGGCAAGACCGTCACCGCAGTAAACCTCGCAGGCATTCTGGCGGCTGATTATGGCAAGCGCGTGCTGTTGGTAGACAGCGACCCGCAGGGTGACGCCAGCCAGTACATTGGTGTAGTACCTGATGCCTGCAGCACGGCCGACCTGTTCGATGGCGGTACGGCCTACTACGAGGACGTCATCCAGCACACCATTTACCGTGCTCTGGACATTATCCCGTCCGACATGCAGCTGGCATCGGTGGATCTGGACGCCGACATTGATCGCAAGCAGGCGGTCCGCGTGTACGCCGACCTGCGGGACGCACTGGTCGAGGATGATGCGTACGACGTGATGATCTTCGATTGTCCGCCGTCGTTCAGCCTGCCGTGCATCTCGGCGATTGCGGCAAGCGATACGGTTATCGTACCGATCAAGCCGGGTGCGTTTGAAATGGCAGGCATGCGGCTGCTTGCTGACCAGATTGCCAGCGTGCATGGCACCGGCCTTGCCAAGCGCACGGTGTGCGGACTGTTGACCATCTGGCACAATGCAGATGCCACGCGGCAGAGTGAGGACTGGCTGCGAGAGCATAGCCCGATTCCGCTGTTCGAGCAGAAGATCCGCCGCACCGACAAAGTGACGGAGAGCACCTACGCCGCTCAGCCGGTTACGCGCTGGTCGCCGACCTCGGCGGCCGCCCGAGATTACCGGGCGTGGGTGGAAGAACTCATGGAGGTGCAGTAAATGGCTAAGAAATTTGACCTTGCCGCCCTGATGGGCGAGGCGGTGTCCAAATCGAACACCGGCGAGATGCAGGTGGAGCAGATTCCGCTTGCGGAAATCGAGGAAAACGAGAACAACAGCTACGCGCAGAACGACATTGACGAGCTGGCAGAGTCCATCAAGGTCATCGGCTTGCAGCAGCCGCTTGTAGTGCGCCGCAAGGCCGAGGGCGGGTACTTACTCCTTGCAGGACACCGCCGGAGGAACGCGCTGGCGCTGCTCGACCGCAAGACCGCGCCCTGTATTGTGCTCGATGCCGACCTTGACCCGTCCATCCAGACGCTGATCCTGCACTGGACCAACACCATGGCGCGCGGCGGCGGCGGCCTGACCGCTGAGTACACCGGTCAGGCGGCAAAGGAGATTGAGGCCGCACTCAGGGATCTGCAAGCGCGCGGCGTGGTAGAACTGCCGGGCAAGCTGCGGAGTTACGTTGCCGAGGTGCTCAAAACCTCAGAGGCGCAGATTGCCAGGGCAAAGGCAATCGACAACGGGCTGACCAAGGCGTGGCAAGGCGATTTTAAGTGTCACCGCATCAACAACAGCGCTGCCTACGAGCTGAGCCAGTGCGATGCGGGTCTGCAAAGGGAGCTGCACGGCGCGTACAAAGACCGCTATTGGAGTCTGAACAGCAAGAAGATTAAAGCGCACCGCAAGGCGGCGGAATTTGACTTTACACCGCTGACCTGCCCGGAAGCATCGCCATGTATAGAGCCATGCACCGGTGCAGACAAGCGTGCCGCGTGGGTAAAAAAGGAATACTGCATCGGCTGCTGCCATGAGTGCTACAAAGCGGACGGCTGTAAGCTCGTTTGCGGCATGGTTAAGCAGCGCATCACGAGCGCGAAGGACGCCGAGACGCGCAAGGCCGAGCGCCAGCAGCGCGAGGACGCCTTCATGAAATCGCCGCTCGCGATGGCGCGGCGGCATATCAAACTCGCGCTCGCTGGCGTCGGAATTACGAGCTATGAAGATCTTGAGGACTTCCCGAAACGCTGGTATATGGACTGGCTGTGGCATGATCCGCTGGGCTGCCACGCACCCGATCTGGATGACCTTTTCCGTCTGGCCGACTGGGCGGGGGTGGACCCCTTCGAGATGATTGCCGGACATGAGCCGAGCAGCGTATGGCACAAGTACACCGAGGAGCGGCCGCCGGAGGGCGCTCGGGTGCTGTGTAATCTGTGCGGCTGTGCCGGCCGGTATGGCGAGTATATCTACAAGGGTGGCAAGTGGTATTTCCCGGATTTGGACGATGAGGAGTGCGAGGCAAACATCCTCGTCAGCTCGTGGACGGAGGTGATTCCGGAATAATGGCGAAGTGTAAATTTTGCGGACAGGGCGTGCGCTCTGGTCCGGTATTCCATCCGGCTTGCTGGGAGCAGACGGTGAACAAACTTGCAAGCGAGTTCTGTGATGAGTATTGCAAGTTTCCGTTTGAGATGGACTATGAGGCGTTGGTAGACAAGTGCGAGCAGTGCCCGATGGTACGGCTGAAAGAACTGGGATGTCGGGTATGAAAACTAAGGATGGAATAGATATGACGATTGAACAAGCTATACGGATCCTTGATCCTGAGACCTCGGCAGCAGCCCTTGGTGAGATCGAATACTATGGCGGACTGCGCGGCAAAGAGAAGATGCTGGTCGCCTGCGACGAGGCCTGCCGCATGGCGGTCGAAATCATGCGACAGCATCTAAAGGACTAAAAAAAATATTTGACAAATCGTAAAATCGCGGATATTCTATAAAACTACACGCGGACGGGGAAACTCGTCCGCTGTGGTGTTCAATTTGGACACCGTTGGAGGGAAAATGAAGAGGAGAAAGACAATCCGAGCCGGGCGACTGGTGTGGGACATTACCTACACGGTGCCGCGACCCAACGCCAGCAAGCAGGAGCGCAAACGCATCCGCGAGGTGACCGAGGAGCAGATCCAGCGCACCAACGCCAACACCGCCCAGCGCAAGCTGGAGCAGCTGATGGCGTGCAACTTCGACGAAAACGATCTGGTGCTGACCGTCACCTATCGAGATGCGGACCTGCCGGACAGCGCCGACGTGACACGCAAGCACCTCGGCAAGGTGTTTGCACAGATGCGGGCCTACCGCAAAGCGCGAGGTCTACCGGATCTCAAGTATATCTACGTCCTCGAGGGCCGACACGGCGATCATCGCCCGCACGCGCACATTATAATCAACGCCGCAGGCGGTGACTTGGAGCTGATGCGGTCGCTCTGGATTTGGGGCGATGATATACAGCTCAACTACATCCGCGAGCGCGGATACGACGGCTGGGCCGGTTACTTAACCAAGGAGCGACGCGAGGCATCGCTCAACGGTAAAAAGCAGTTCGTCGGCAGCCGCAACCTTGCCCGACCTGTCACAACTTACGAGTGGGTAGACGACGGCACGACCGTTGATGCACCGCCCGGAGCACAGGTGCTCGATGAGGGCGGCGGCAGAAATGAGATTGCATCCTGCCGGTTTGTTAAATATTTAATGCCGAAAAATACCTATTATAATACACACGCAACGCGCACACGCACGCGCGTTGTTGCTGGCTTGGAATGCTCTATAACATATGACACGGTTGTGGAGAAACGAAAGCGAACGGGTAGACATAGGAGGACGAAAGGTGTATAATCAAGACAAAAGAATAAAACTTGTGTGCCCGCGATGCAAGCGGCCGACCAACGTGGTCGCAATCAAGGGACGCACAGTGTTGCGGGATTTCCCGTTGTTTTGTAAATTTTGCAAATGTGAGACCGTCATTGAGTTTGACGGGGAGCGCCAGCGCCTGAGAGCCAGAGCCGAATAACTGCACCGAATGGTGTGGCTATTTGGCTCTTATTTTTTGCCAGGAAGGCGGTGAGTGGCGTGCAAACAGTGCGCGAGATGATACCTGAGTACAAGCGCAACCTCGACCGGCTGCGTCAGCGGCGGCTTGATCTGCTGCGGGAGCGTGAGCTTGAACCGAGCTTTGAGAAGCGCTACAAGCTGACCGAGCGGATCGTCCGGATTAACAAGATAATCGCCAGCAGCGCAGCTGCCCTGCACGACATGCTCGAGTATGACAAGTAAGCCGCTGAGGCCGTGCCTGCATCCCGGCTGCCGGGAGCTGGTGCGGTGCGGGTACTGCGACAAGCACAGGCCCAAAGACAGCACACGGCGCAGCACCGAGAGCCGTCGGTGGCGTGGCTGGTACAGCATGCCGATCTGGACGGACAACCTGCGGCCGGCACAGCTGCTGCGTGAGCCGTGGTGCCGCGAGTGCGCACGGCAAGGCCGCCGAGTCCGAGCGACAGACGTTGACCACATCGAGCCGCATAACGGAGACTGGCAGCGCTTTACCGACCCAAGCAACCTGCAAAGCCTGTGCCACGGTTGCCACAGCGCAAAGACCATGGCCGAAAGCAGGGCTAAAGGCAAGACGAAACGGCGCTGAAAGGCAGAAGGCTTGGACGGGCGCAGGCAGGTGGGTGTGCGCGAACTTGGCGAGAAATCTCAAGATTTCTCGGAGTCCCCCCACCCTTGGAAAATTTTGCGGCGGGGCGCTCTTGACCGCAGCCCCCCATTCGTGCGAGATTTTTTCCCAATGGAGCGGGAATTTTGGAGGTTTTGAAAATGGCAAACAAGAAAAGCGTCGGTCCGGCAGGGCCGGGCGAGATGAAAGCGGCGTGGTTTATGCCGGAGCAGATGGTGCGCGTACCGATCGGGGAGCTGGTGCCCTATGCGCGAAATGCGCGGACGCATAGCGAGAGCCAGATCGCGCAGATCAGAGCGAGCCTGCGGGAGTTTGGCTTTGTCAATCCGGTGCTGATCGACAGCGATCGGAATATCATCGCCGGACACGGGCGCGTACTGGCGGCCAAGGCCGAGGGCATGACCGAGGTGCCGTGCGTGCTGGTCGAGCACCTGACGGACGCACAGCGCCGCGCGTATATTCTGGCGGATAACCGCCTCGCGGAGCAGTCCGGCTGGGATACCGAGATGCTGGCGCTCGAGCTGGGCGAGATTCAGGCCGCGGGCATGGACCTGACAATCACCGGATTCTCGGCAGCTGATTTGGAAATGGAAGACCCGAACGAGGAACCGCCTGCCGCCGAAGATGACGGCGACAGCGGCGAACCGGATGCCGACACGCCCAGCCGCGCTCAGGACGGCGATGTGTGGAAACTCGGAGACCACGTTCTTTTATGCGGAAATTGTACCGAAAAACCGTATTTAGACAAAATTTTCGGGGGGGGGGTAACACAAAAAGTTGATTTATTGCTTACTGACCCGCCGTATGGCGTCGATTATGTCGGCAAGACCGGCGATGCAATGACCATCGAAAATGATGGCGCTGACCGCGAGGCATTGTTGAAGCTGCTGACCGGCTCGTTTGATGCTGTCAGCGAGTGGCTGCGAGAGGGCGCAGCGTATTACATCTGGTGTGCGAGCAAAACGTGGGATGTGTTCGCTCAGGCGGTGGAACAGCTTGGATGGCCGGTGCGCGAGCAGCTGATCTGGAACAAGGACTGCTTTGTGATGGGCCGCCAGGACTACCAGTGGAAACACGAGCCGTGTCTGTACGGCTGGAAGCCGGGAGCCGCGCACAAGTGGTGCAGCGACCGCAGCCAAACGACCGTGATTGACTGTCCGCGCCCCAAGGCGAACCGCGATCACCCGACCATGAAACCGATTCCGCTGTTTGACTACCTGATCCGCAACAGCACGGATGTTGGTGATACGGTGTATGACCCGTTCTGCGGCAGCGGTACAACGCTGCTGGCCTGTGAGCAGGCAAACCGTAAGTGCGTGGCGGTAGAGCTGTCGCCGCGGTACTGCGATGTAATTTTACGCCGATGGGAGACGCTGACCGGCCGCAAGGCCGAGCGGCTTCGGAATTTGAGAGAGTGAGGTGACGAGATATGCCAGCAAGCAAGCCAATCCCGCGGGAGGCGGACGGGACGGTGGACATCAAGCAGGCGCGAAAGCGCATGGCAGGACACCGTACAAACGCCGAGATCGAGGCAAAAGCCAAGAGCGAGGTGCGGGCGAAGGAGCCGAAACGCATCACGGTTCCCAAGTATCTGCCGCAGGTGATGGAGGCGGAATATCGGCTGACCGCGAAAAAGCTGGTTGCCCTGCATATCTTTTCCGACCTTGACTATGACATGCTGGCGCGGTATTTTATCGCTCGCGCCGCCTGGCAGAACGCCCAGAACTGGGCGAACCGTGCGATCATGCAGGGCGACGCCAAGGAGGCGGGCAGCTGGACCAAGACGGCGAACGTTTACTTTGGTCAGTGCCAGAGCTGTGCGGCGGCGCTTGGCCTGAGCGTGTCGGCACGCTGCCGCCTCGTGATGCCGGAGCCGCCCAAGGACGAGGCCGACGAGGACCCGCTCAGCAAAATGCTGCGCGAGCGGGCGGAGCGCCGGAAGGCGTGAGACATACGTCCGAGGTTGTGACGGGCAGTGTAATGGCTGCCTGATTCCTTTCGATATGGTATGGCGGCAGGCGAGGTTTAGTAGTGTTTTCCTCGTCTGTCCGTCAGAGCCTCGGACAGCTTCCTGCGCTGCGGCGGACGGTGGTCAGCCATTACGCCGTCCCCCACGTCAGAGTGGCAAGGATACAAGCGGGTGCACCCGGAATGCAGACGAGTGGGTGCGTCCGCCGGAGCGCAGGAGGAGAAAGCAATGCAAGATCGAACAATCTGTCCGGCTATGTGCCCGATGCTCAACGTCCAGGGCTTTTGCGAGAGCGCATGGAGACGGGCAGGCCAGGTGCGGGAGTGCCCGCATAAGAAAATGCGCAAAGCGGTGTCCAACTTGAACACCGCAGACAAAAAGTAAAATCCGGTGCTGTGACGGGCGACCCACCCGAAACACCTTACCTATTTATTTTGGCGGCGGCGAGGGTTTGTCCTCTTGTACCTCGCCCGTCCGTCAGAGCACCGGATGGTGCAAATTATGGAGGTTTTGACAATGACAATAAACAAAGCAACGAGGTCTGTGGATTTATTCAACGCAATTCGCGATGCTGCTATCGCAATGATGGTGCATACGCCGGAAAGTCCCGACTTGCAGGAACTTCTGCGTAAGCTGCAGACGATGCTTTCTGAATATCTCGAACCGGAGCCGAGCGAAGGCATTCTCGTAGAACCGGAGCAGCTGGAGACCGAGGACGACTGCACCTATGGTGGCGGTGAGCCGCCGCGTCTGACCCGTGCTGAGGTGCTGCACCGTGCCGAGCAGTGTGTCTGCGGCGAGCGTGAGCAGGACTACGGCACGCCGGAGGACAATTTTGAGACGATCGCGGAGTTTTGGATTACATACCTCAACCGTGCGTGCGTGGATGAGGAGGGCTGTGTGTATATCGACGCAACCGATGGCGCCATGATGATGGCGCTGCTCAAGATTGCGCGTATTGCAGGCGGTTCGGGCACGCGAGACAGCTTTATCGACCTTGCAGGCTATGCGGCATGCGGCGGCGAGTGCGCCGATGTATGACCGCGAGGAGTATGAGTGGTTTAAGGCGCACGGCATCTGCGTGCGCTGCCGCAAGGCTAAGGCACGCAGCGGCCGCACGACCTGCGCCGAGTGTGCGGCTCAAAACACGGAGCGCACCTTGCGGTATTTTAACGAGCTGACTGCCGAGCAGCGCAAGGAATACTCTCAGCGAGCCACTGAAAAACAGCGTGAGCGGCGTGACGCTCGCTACGCTGCCGGTCTGTGCGTTATCTGCGGCAAGCGACCGCCGAGAGATAACCGCCGAACCTGTGAGCTGTGCAGTAGCAAGCGAACAGGCGCACGGCAGCACAAAGCAGAGATTGAGGAGGAGACGGAAACATGACAGCAAACGATGTAAATGTTGTGATTGACAATATCGCCAGCAAGCTGGGACTTGCTGCGCGCGGCATGGCAGACTTCGTGCCGGAGCTGGCGCGTTACTCTATTGTTCGGGATATCATCACTGCGGTGATTTCGGCTGTTGTCATATCTGTAGCTATTCTTGCGGTGCGATGGAGTGTCAAGAATCCGCCGAAAAGCAGCTTTGATTGGGATTCACCATCGCCATTTGCACGCTGGTTTGGTACGATTGGCGGCATTATTGCACTAATTGTGTTTATGTGCAGCGTGTCCGATTTAGCCGGTTGGCTTGCATCTCCGGCAGCGGCAGCGGTCAAATCCGTACTGTCTGCTATGGGAGCATAACAACAGCACTCCGGTGCTGTGACGGGCGGCAGCAGCTGCCCGAGAAACAACCTCCAAAATAATTTTGCGCAGGGCACGGCGGTAACGGAACGCCGCCGCGTCCGTCAGAGCACCGGAACCAATTTAACAGAGCCGACGCGGGAAAGCGGTAGAGAGCCAGAGCCTGAGAGCCAGAGCCAACGAGCAATTTGTCTCGTCGGCTCTTAATTTTTGCTCAGAAAGGGGTGAGAGAGATGGCAAAAACGGAAAAACGTATCGACTATATCGGCAAAGTGGAGGATATCCGCCTGATCGCGAGCGGCGTGAACGCGGAACACCGCACCATGACCTGGCGTGAAGCGACCGAGTATTGGGAGCGCGACAACGGCACCGACGATTACGGCCGTGCGGCGCTGATGGCGTACCTCGGCATTGCGACGGCAGGCGAGTGTGCGCTGCTGGACAATCTGGTTGACGCGCCGGAGGATGACGCACCGGAAGGCGAGGAGGAAACCGCAGAATGAAGAAGATTATAAAAATCCTGCTGCCGGATGCGCTGCTGCTGGCCGGAGCGGTAACCATCGTGGTGGCGCTGCATGAGATGTGGCCGCCGCTGGCCTATCTCGCAAGTGGCCTGTTCGCGGTGCTGCTGGCGCTGATCCTGTCGTTTTAAGGCGGTGACGGCATGATCGTAGATAAGATTTTACACCGCATCCGAGGTCAGACCACGCTGACGCTGGACGACCCGACCGGATGGAGCACGGGCGGCCGCGCCTTGTTCGGCGGCAAGGAAATGCAGGCCATGAAATTGCCTGCTGTCAACGCCTGTATCGAGATCATCTCGGACAGCGTGGCGAAAATGCCGATCTACCTGATGGACGGCGAGACCCGCGAGCGGGTGCCTGACCATCCGGCGGTGCGGCTGCTGACCGGCAGACCGACCGAGGCCCTGACCGCGTTTGACTATCACAAGCTGATGGAGAGCCGCCGCATTGCGTACGGCAACGCTTACGCGCTCATCCTGCGCGACAAGTGGGGACAGCCGGTGGAGCTGCTGCCGATCGCGCCGGGCTACATGCTGCCGATCCTCGACACCAACGCCAAGCTGTGGTATGTCGGCATCAATCCCAAGACGCACGAGTACCGCAAGTTCTGGCCGACCGATGTGCTGCACTACAAAGCATTTTCCACGGACGGCCTTGAGGGCATCAGCTATCTGCGCCGTGGCGCCGAGACCATTGAGGCGGCCCTGCAGGCACAGCGATACGAGAGCAATTACTACCGCAACGGCGGTCAGGTGAGCGGCATTCTGACCACCGACACTGACCTCTCGCCGAGGCAGACCACCATCGGCGGCGAGAAAGTGGACATCAAGAGCAAAATCCGAGCCGAGTGGGAAAGTATCCACTCCGGAGCGGACAATGCTTACCGCATTGCGGTGCTGGATAACGGCCTCAAGTACACGCCGCTGACCGCAACAAACCGTGACGCGCAGTTTATCGAGAGCAAGGCTGCCAGCGTCGAGGACATTGCCCGGCTGTTTAACATCCCGTTTTACAAGCTCGGCGCGGGCAAGGAGAGCTATGCCGCCAACACGCAGGCGGCCATTGAGTATATTCAGCGCACGCTCAGCCCGATCGTCAGCGAGCACGAGCAGGAGGACACGCACAAGCTGCTGCTTGAGAGCGAGTGCAGCCGCGGCCTGCAGCTGCGCCGCAACATGATGGGCGAGTTGCGCGGAGACTGGACGGCTCGGGCTGCATGGTACAAGTCCATGCGCGAGATCGGCGCGTACAGCGTGGACGATATCCGCGCACTCGAGGACCTGCCGGACGTGCCCGGCGGCGATGACCGTCTGGCAAGCCTTAACTACGTCCCGCTGGAGGACTGGCGGGACCTGAGCCGCCGCCGCAACGGAGCGGACGGCGAGGAACAGAAAGGAGTGACCCCATAATGGCAGTAACAATGCCTAAAATCGAAATCGACTTTGAGCAGCGAGCGGGAGACCTTGCCGAGCGCAGTGAGCGTGGTATTGCGATCCTGATCGTGCGCGACGAAACCAGCAAGGACTTTACCCACAAGCAGTACAGTGATCTGAGCGCCGCGCAGGCCGACGAAAGCCTGTACACGGCGGACAATTACGCCGCTATCTGTGACATGATGGGCTTTGCACCCTATCAGGCGCACATCTTCCGCGCGGATGCGTCCGGTGCGCTGGCGGATACGCTGGCGGCCATCGGCAAGACCGTCAAAACCGGCTGGATTGCCGTTGCAGGGCAGAATGCGGCGGACGGTGCGGCTCTGGCTGCCTGGGTTAAGACCCAGGATAATACCCGGAAGAAGACTTACAAGGCGGTCTGCTACAATCTGGCTACTGCGCCGGATGACATGCACGTTGTTAACTATGTCAATGAGTCCGTCACCTATACGGATGATCGCGGTACGCAGGACGGCGTGACCTATCTGCCGAGTCTGCTGGCGATCTTTGCAGTGTGCAACGTTACCCGCGGCTGCACCAATTACGAGTGCAGCAATCTGTCGGAGGTCGTAGAAGTTGACGATAATGACGCGGCACTCGGCACGGGCAAGTTTATCCTCTTCAACGGCGAGGATAACACGGTCCGTATTGCACAGGGTATCAACAGCATGACCACCACGGACGGCAAGACCCGCACGGAAGATATGAAATTTATCGAAACCGTGGAAGCCATGGACATGATGCGTGACGATATCACCGCCGTGTTCCGTGGTACTTATCTTGGCAACTACCGCAACACCAGAGACAATCAGATGCTCCTGCTGTCGTCGCTCAATATGAGCTACTTTAGACAGCTCATGCAGCAGAATATCCTCGACCCGGATTTCGCCAACGCTGCACGCATTGATGTAGACGCACAGAGAGCGGCCTGGATGGCGTCCGGCAAGACGGAGGCGGAAAGCTGGGACGATGACACGGTGAAGGCCAATCCCTTCAAGCGCACCGTGTATCTGACCGCTGACGTTAAGATTCTCAACAGTATGACCGACCTGATTTTCCCGATCACGATGGCGTGACCGGATAAACCACAACAACAATTAAGGAGGCAAGACCTATGAAGAAGAAACTGCTTGACCTGCTCGCTAAGAAGCGCGGCATTGTAGACCGCATGAGACAGGCGGACGCGGCAGGCGACCAGGCCGCATTTGACGCAGCACTGGCAGAGAACGCCGCCGTAGATGCGGAGATTGCCCGCGTAAAGGCAATCATGGACGCCGAGGAGAATGTACCGGCAGAGCCGGAAGGCGTGCCGACCAGCGGCACCGATCCTCCGGCGGCAGAGCCGGTCAACAGCCGCGAGTGCGTGCATGCCTTTGCGGAGTGCATCCGCGCCCAGGCACGCGGCCAGCGTGCAGCCTTTGAGACCAACGCAGACGTTCTGCGTCGTGCTATGGCAGCCGAAAACGCCGGTGCCATGACCGAGGGTGTCGAGGCAGACGGCGGCCTGCTGGTGCCGCAGGACATCCAGACCCGCATCAACGAGCTGCGCCGCTCTCTGGTGCCGCTGTCCGACCTGTTTGCGGTCGAGAATGTATCGTTCCTGTCCGGCAGTCGCGTCGTAGACACCGCACCGAACAAGGGCTTTACCAAGATCGACGAGATGGTCGAGATTCCGCAGGATGACAAGCCGGCGTTCCGCAAGATCGCCTACAAGGTGGAAGACTATGCGCTGATCCTGCCGGTCTCCAACGACCTGCTGCGCGACACCGACGAGGCCCTGCTTGCGTACATCAGCCGTTGGCTCGCAAAGAAGCAGATCATCACCGAGAACAACCTGCTTGTCACCAAGCTGGCGGCTCTGGACGAATCTGCAACTGCGGCAACCACCGCCAACGTGGTAGAGACGCTGAAAAAGGCGCTCAACGTCACCCTCGACCCGGCGATCTCCGCGACGGCACACTTTGTGACCAACCAGGACGGCTTTAACGCTCTGGATCAGCTGGTGGACGGCAACAAGCGTCCGCTGCTGCAGCCCGACCCGACCGGCTCGACCGGCAAGCTGCTGTTTGGCCGCGGCATTACCGTTGTAAGCAACGGCATCCTCAAGACCGCGACCAGCAAGGCGCCGATCTACTTTGGTGATTTCACGCAGTATGCAACCCTGTTCCGCCGTCAGCCGCTCGAAATTGCATCGACCGATATCGGCGGCAACGCATGGAAGACCAACAGCACCGAGGTCCGCGCGATTACCCGTCTGGACGCACAGGTGTTCGACAGCGAGGCCGCTGCTGCGGTATCTCTGACCATTGCGTAAGGACTGACCCAAGGGCGGCGCTGCTGCCGCCCTTCCCATTTTTAGAGAGGAGGGCACAGAATGCCTGAATTTAATCCCAATCGCATTATGCACGGCAACGGCGGCCATGCGTGGTTTAACGGCAAAAAGCTGACCACCTTGCAGAGCGTGGAAGCCAAGGTCTCCGGCGATTTTGAGGAGGTCAACGTGTGCGGTGATCCGGCTACTTACCGCTTATTTAACGGTTACTCGGGCGAGGGCACGCTGACTACGCTTAAAATCAACAGTGATGTGTTGACGTTGATGGCTGCGGCGTATAAGTCCGGCGAGATGCCGCCCATTACCATCATCACCAGCCAGACCATGCCCGGCACGAGCAAGACCGAGCGCGTGGCGTACAGCGACATTACGATTGACGAGTTCACGCTCGCGAAATTCGAGAAGAAGTCCAAGACCGAGGAGGAAATCCCGTTTAAGTTCGGCAACTTCGAGGTTCTTGAAACCCTGTAAGGAGGTGCGGCATGAGATACAGCTTAAACGGCCACATCGTGGCCGACAGTGACGCACCTATCCTGCGCTGGTGGGGTATCCCGGCGGCTTGTCCGGCGGATATCCGGTCGGCGCTTGCCGAAAATCCCGCAGACGAGGAATTTGTTCTGGAGATCAACTCCGGCGGCGGCTCCGTCTTTGCGGGCTTTGAGATGTACAGCCTGCTGCGCAATGCGTCCCGGCAGGGCGTGCATACCCGCGCCGAGGTGCAGAGCCTTGCCGGTTCGGCCGCGTCTGTCGTGATGGCAGGTGCGGACACGGCGGCCTGCTCGCCGGTCGGTCAGGTGATGATCCACCTGCCGAGTACGATCACCGAGGGCAATCAGGGCGTGCACCGCGAGAGCGTGCAGATGCTCGAGAGCATCACCGAGAGCATTATTGCGGCGTACGAGAGCAAGGTCGGCGGCAAGACCAGTCACGACGCACTGCGCCGCATGATGGACCGCGAGACCTTTCTCAGCGCCCGTGCGGCGCTCGACGCCGGTCTGATCGACGAGATCATCGGCGAGGAGCAGCCGGGCGAACCGATTGACCTCAACAACATTTACAACGCTTGCGGAGCTGTCCCCGATATGGACAAGCTGCGTGCGGCGTACATCGCTGCACAGAGCCAGAGCCAAGAGCCAGAGCCGCAGCCGCCGGTGTCCAACTTGAACACCGCCCGCAAGCGGGCCATCGCCATTGCTGAGGCAGAACTCCGGGCGGTGGTTGTATGATTACCGCCGAGAGACTGGATGCAATCAAGAAGTACTGTCGTGTCGATTACGATGAGGACGATGCGCAGCTGACCGGCTTTGCGGAGATGAGCGACAGCTATCTCGCGCAGTGCGGTATCACTCGTGACGGCCACGAGGCGATGTATGACCTCATTGTGCAGGCAATGGTGCTCAACCAGTACGAGGGTAAGTGTGCAGACAATGCAGCCGCAGCCCTGGCTACGGTTCCACCGCTCGTGCGGCAGATGGTAAACCAGCTCAAGCTGGTGTGCGCGTTTGGAGGTGCGGACGATGGCAACACAGGTTCGTGATCTGCGCGACCGCGCTGAGGTATGGCTTGCCGCACCGGTGGAGCAGCCAAACGGCGAGACCGACTACTGCTACACCAAAGCCCGGACAATCTGGGCGGCCGTCAACCCGACAAGCGGGCGCACGGAGACGCTGACCGGTGACGCTGAGCGTGCCGAGATCACGCACCGCGTGGTCTGCCGGAGCGCCAGCCTGCCGGAGCTGTGCCTCGAGATGTACTTTATTATCCGCGGTCAGCGGCTCGATGTGTCGTACTGGCTGCCAATCTATAACCGCCGCGGCTGGGTGGAGATTTACTGCACACTGCGGCAGGGAGAGGTGACACGCGATGGCTCGTGACCGCAATAAATTAGTTTACGGCGATTTGCGAGTTTTTGCTAAACAGCTCGAAGATATGCCAAAGGATGTCGATAAGGCAGTCAAAAAAATGCTGAGAGAGCAGGGTACTAAACTGCGTCGAAAAACAGTACAACGAGCTCGTGCAACGGTCAATCGTACGGCTGTGCATCGCAAAGAGTATACTCGTGCGGCAGGCACCTATCATAAGAGTATTAAGCGCGGCAAAGTCTTTTTGAAAGATGGAGTATATCGTGTGCGGGTCTATTCCAATGATGCAGTAGCGCATTTGATGGAGTATGGCTGGCGGAATACCGCGCGTAATGGCAAGAGTGGTAAGCTGGTCGAGGGTCAAGAAGTGTTTGCAATCGCCGAGGATGATTACGCAGACGCATTTTATGAGGCTGTAGACGATATGCTCGACGAGGTGATTAACAAGCTATGATCCGTTGGAAAGAGATAGACGACGCGCTCGGCGCGGTGGTAAGCGCGGCTCTGGGGGCTGCCGATTTGCCTGCCGGGCGTATCCGTGACGATGTTAAGACTCCGCTGGTGCGGCGCAGTTACCGCATTGACGTTGGTCAGACCGACGGCATGGGCACGGACGACTACGCCGAGACCGGCTGCGACATCGAGATTTATTTTTATCCCGCCGACGGCACGCGCCCGCGGGACGAGCTGAACACGGCCGCTGACGCGATCCGCGCGGCTCTGCGGGAGGGCGTGACCGTGCAGGGCGTGGTGCTCATCCCGGAGGACGATATCACCTGCGACGCAGACGGCGAGACGCTGGCAGTCATGCTGCGGCTCACCTGGATCGAGACCGCCGAGGAGACCGGCGAATTTATGGAGGAAATGGTATATGGATAAAAAGTTACTGGACGCGCTGGCGGCGAAGGCCGAGCAGCGCAAGGCCGACAAGGCAAAGGCGAAGCAGTTCGAGGTCGGCGGTCAGATGCTCGATTTTGTCAAGATCGGGCACACTGCGCAGCTGGACGCCTACGAGGCATTTCTCGCGGCACGCGACCAGCCGTCGCAGATGCTGGATGTCGGTGCACAGCTGATCTATGACTGTTGTCCGGCATTGCAGGACCCGGAGCTGCACACCGCGCTCGGCGTGACCGACCCGTACGACGTTATCTGGGTGCTGATGGATGTCCGCGAGGTCAATTCGCTCGCGGCAGCTCTGTTTACCTGGCTCGGCCTGATTGACGGTGATGAGGATGAGGACCCGGCAAAAAACTGATTGAGCGCGACCCGGTGCTCGACCTTGCAGCATTTTACGCGGCACGAGGCATCACGCCGGAGCAAATTCAGCAGATGAGCTACGCAGACCGTGCGGTGCTGCGAGTCGGGCGGGCGCGCTGGTACGAGGATATGATAAACCTGATTGCGGCAGGCGTCTGTCGCGCATACGCACCGGAGGAGGGACGGAACAGTGGCTAAAAATAAGGTTATCAACACCGTCCTGACGGTGCGGGATAATATGTCCGGCGGTTTGGTCAAGGCCGCTCAGAACGCGAAAAAGTCCGGCAAGGCAATCGACAGCAGCATGATCTCCGCTACGCGCAGCGTGGTGGCGTTTAAAAATAAGTCGATCGCAGCCTTGCAGGACTACGCCAAGAAAGCCGGTGCGGCAATCGTTGCCGGTACAACTGCCGTGGCAACCGGTCTGTCGGCGCTGACGCTCAAAAGCGCACTCGCCGCCGATGACCTTAACACTCTGGCAAAGCAGAGCGGCTTTTCGACGGCAGACATCCAGAAATGGCAGTATGCCTCGGACCTGATCGACGTGTCGATTGACGATATCGTCAAGTCTGCCGCAAAGATGAAGAAGAACATGATCTCGACCAGCAAGACAACGATTGCGGCATGGGATCAGCTCGGCATTAAGGTCAAGGACAGCAACGGTCATCTGCGTAACAGCACGACGGTCTTTTACGAGACCTTGACCGCGCTGTCCAAAGTGCAGAACGAGACCGAGCGCGACACACTGGCAATGACCCTGTTTGGCAAAAGTGCGGACAGCCTTGCGGGTATTGTCGATGACGGCGGTGCCGCCCTGCAGGAGCTGGCCGGTAAGGCCGAGAAGGCCGGTGTTATTCTGTCGCAGGATACGCTGGACAGCGCAAATGCCCTTAACGATAAGGTGGATACGCTCAAGGCCACGGTCAAGGGCTTTGCAGGAAAGGTCGGCTCGGAGCTGGCCGGTCGTGCATCGCAGGCGCTTGATGTAGTCGGCGCACACTTTGCGACTGCGTTTAACACCTCGCCAATGGACTGGTTGAGCGGCAAGCTGGACAAGCTGATGGCAAAGCTCGACAGCTGGATTGCCGGAGGCGGTCTGGAACGTCTGGCGGATCTGCTGGTAAACGGTGTGCAGCTCGGTGCCCAGAAGGCAGGCGATATGCTGCAAAAGGCCGGTGACGCGCTGAAATGGTGCAAGGACCACAGCGATACGCTTGTAAACGTACTGAAAGGTCTGGCTGCTGCATGGGCTGTTAAGAAGGTGCTGGATTTTAACAATGGCTTGTCCGACTGTGTAGGCAATATCGGCGGTATCATCAAGACGGTGCTGACCATGACCGGTGTACTGGGCGGTCAGGCTGCCGCCACCGGCACAGCGACAGTTGCGCAGACCGGACTTAACACTGCAATGGCGGCAAACCCGATCGGTGCAGTTATCCTTGCTATCGAGGCGCTGATTGCAGTGGGCGTGCTCCTCTACAAAAACTGGGATACCATCAAGGCCGGTGCGCAGAGCCTTTGGAACAAGTTTAAGGACGTCAGCATTCGCATTGGCACTGCCTTTTCCGGTGCGTTCAACAAGGTCAAAAATGCCGCTAAGACGGCGCTGGAATGGGTAGCAAGCAAGCTGTCGTGGCTTAATGACAAGATTGAGAGCATCCCCATCCTCGGTAGCTTGTACAAGGGTGCCAAGGGTGCGCTGGGCAACGCTATCGAGTGGGTAGACAATGCCACAACGGGCAATCGCTCGGGCACGTCCACAGGTACGACCCAGACAACGACCAGAAGCAAAACGACTACAACGGCCGGTCCGGTCAAGACCACGACCTCGACCACTACGACGATACCTAAGCCGACACCCAGCAGCCTGCTGAGCCTGCCGGGACTGCCGGGACTCGGCAAGGCAACCGGTACGCCCTACTGGCGCGGCGGTCTGACCCGCGTCAACGAGCGCGGCGGCGAAATTATGAACCTGCCGAGCGGCACGCAGATCATCCCGCATGATGTGTCTGTCAAGGCGGCAGGCGGTCGGAGCGTGACGGTCAACGTCACCATCCAGGGCAACGTGATCGGCAACCGCGAGTACACCGAGCAGGTCGGTGAGTACGTCGGCCGCAAGGTGCTGGCGGCGCTCGGCAACACATAAGGAGGTGCGGTACGTGTACAAAATTATCATCTCGGTCAACAACAACGAGGAGGTTTGGACGTTGCCGCACTGTCCGCCGGATTTCCCAATCCCGCAGCCGGAGCAGCATCACGAGACCTACGAGGGCCTGAGCCGAGACTATCGACGCATCGGCACGCTCGGTCTGCGGCACATGGAGTGGACGGCGCTGCTTCCAGTGCACCGATATCCGTTTATGCCGTCCGAGGCATCTGCGGACGGCTGGGCGTATGTCGATTTCTTCGACCGGTGGCGCGACAAGAAGGTGCCGTTCCGGTTGATCGTGCTCGACAGCAAGGGCGCGGCACGGCTTAACATGCCGGTGACGGTTGACAGCTTTGATGTAACCGTGCGAAAAAACGGCGATCTGGAGTACAGCATTGCCGTCACAGAATACAGATTTATCAAATGAGGAGGTGCGCCGATGGCGGCAGGATATGTCGATGACCACAAGCTGATTTTGTACCGCGACGGCGCACAGCCGCGCGACATCACCGCGTTTGCCAGTGACATGACGCTGACGGATGACCTCGACACGCTGGCGGCGGAGCTGACGTTTACGACGCTTATCTCGCCGTGGGACAAGTACACGCCCAAGCTGGCGCTCGCGCCGGGCGATAAGGTTCGCGTGACCAATCAGAGCAAAACGGTCTTTTCCGGCATCATTATCACGGTGACGCTGGACGGCGGCGTTACGGCCTACGACCGCGGCTGGTATCTCAACAAGTCGGAAATCGTGCTGCAGGTCAACAACCTTGCGGCCGATCAGGTCATCCGCAAGGCGTGTGCCAAGGCGGGCGTGACAGTCGGCAAGGTGTGCAGCCTGCCGACCAAGATCACGCAGCTGTGGACCGGCAGTACGCCCGCTGACATTATCAGCGATGTGCTGGACACCTGCACGTCTGCGACCGGCAAGCAGTACCGCCACCGCGTGGACGACAGCGGCCTGCAGGTCGAGGCACTGCCGACCACGCCCATCAAGGCATACCACAAGCCGGCAAAAAATATCGCCGCGTTTGACATCACCTGGGCGCTCGGGCAGGTGAGCGGTGAGGACAGCACCCAGGACACCTACAACGCTGTTGTCATTGCCGCCGAGGACGACGGCAAGGCGTACATCGGCGCACAGGCCAGCAACGCGGCATCTATCAAGCGTTACGGTTTCATGCAGCACATAGAGACCGTGACCGAGAACCCCGGTACGGCTGTGCTCGGCCAGATGGTGAAAAACCTGCTGAAAAACGCTGACAAGGTAGGGCAGACCCGCTCTATCTCCGAGATTTGGGGCTGTGATGAGGTGCAGAGCGGCGTGGTTCTGAGGTTCAACTCACCCGCGTTCGGCATCAAGGGCAACTACCGGATCACGCGCGTGGAGCATCACTACGGCGGTGCAGGGCACACGATGGCGCTCGAAATCACGGCGCTCGAGCAGGTGCGAGCCGCCGCCGAGGGCAAGACTGACGCGGCAGCCATCAAGGCCGCCAGCACGGACAAGGTGCAGGTGTTCGGCTTGCCGGATCTGTCCGGCGGCAGTGACGGCGGCTCGGGCGGCACCATTGTCAAGGCGTTGTTTACCGCCTACTATCCGGCTAACAATGCGCTGGAGGGCGGCTATCTGGATGCACAGGGCAACAGGCTCGACCCAAGCAAGCACACCTGCGCCGCACCGCCGTCTGTGCCGTTCGGTACGAAAATTACCGTCCGTGACACCGGCACAAGTCTTGACGGCACGACCTTCACGGTCAACGACCGCGGCGGCGCCATCCAGATTGAGAACGGCGTGTACCACTTTGACCTGCTGATGAGCAGCAACGCCGAGTGTAATCGCTGGGGACGTAAAAACGGCTCTGCGATCATCGGCGGCTCGGGCGGCAGCTCGGGCAGTGCGGTGTCGTTTGTCAATACGGCACTGGGCGAGGTCGGTTACAAGGAGTCCGGCAAGGACATCAACAAGTACGGCCAGTGGGCAGGTCACAACGGCGTTGCCTGGTGTGTTTATTTTGTTTGCTGGTGTGCGTACAAGTCTGGCGCACCAATCCCGACAAGCTACGGCTACGTTGGCGATATGAGCAGCTATTTCAAGGCTCGCGGCAAGTACAAATCGGCGGGCAGTTACAAGCCCAAGGCGGGTGACCTGATGATTCAGGGCGACCGTCACATCGGCATTGTAATATCTGCCGGAGCATCGTCGTTTGAGACGGTGGAGGGCAACTGCACCAACAGCGTCAAGCGCGTAACGCGCAGCTATGGCGAGGTGTCCGGTTTCTGTACTCCGTGGGGATAACACAAGATATTGTATGCTTGTGGATAACACTGTGGAAGATGTGGAAAGGAGTGCGTGCCTATGGCATGGGATACGGCACTGGCGCGGGTCATCCGAGAGACAAGCCGTGCCGAGGTCAACCGCAAGCCGCAGCCGTGGTACAGAGCCGAGGTCGTGCAGGTAACACCCAAGCTGATCTTTGCGATTGCGGACAAAGAATTTAAGTTTGACAGCAGCACCGGCCTGATTATGACCGCAACCGCCCGCGCAAAAGAGTGGAAGGTCGGCATGCAGGCGGCGGCGCTGCTGCATGGGGCACAGCTGTTGGTTTTAGATAGTCTGTAACGGAGGAGGTGCAGCGGAATGTTTGACGAGGAGCAGGCGCAGTTTGTCTGCGATTTCCTGGAGTGCCTGACGTGCTCCAGCGGTGTGCCGCTGCGCCTGATGGACTGGCAGCGCAACATGATAACCGAGTTTTACGGTCAGCTGATCGAGGACGAGGACGACCCGGCAGGCAACTACCTGCGGCGGTACCAGTATCTTTATCTGGAGATCGCAAAGAAGAACGGCAAGTCGGAGATTGCCGCCGGTCTGGGTGTGTACCACCTGTTTGCCGACGGCGAGATCAACGGCGAGGTGTATGTCGTAGCGGCTGACCGCGACAACGCGGGCATCGTCTTTGCGGCGGCCAAGTACATGGTCGAGCAGAGTCCGGCGCTGAAAAAGCGCAGCCGCATCGTGGACAGTGTAAAGACCATCTACGACGAGACGAGCGGCAGCAGGCTCAAGGTGCTGTCCAGCGAGGCGTACAGCAAGCACGGTTACAAGCCGAGCTGCGTTATCTTTGACGAGCTGCACGCCCAGCCGAGCCGCGACCTGTGGGATGTTATGACGTTTGGTTCCGGTGACGCTCGCCGTCAGCCGGTGTGGATCGTGCTGACGACCGCCGGAGATGACCCCGACCGCAAGAGCATCGGCTGGGAAGTCCACGAGAAGGCGCTCGCTATCTACCGATGGCGGCGCGGCGCGAGGGACGAGAAAGCCTATGACGACCCTCGGTGGCTGCCGATCATCTACGGCCTCGGACTGATCGAGGATGAGGATGAACTCAAGGAGATCAACATCTACGACGAGGACCTGTGGCGGCGGTGCAATCCGTCGCTCGGCAAGACGCTCAAGATGGCCACCATCCGCGCTCAGGCAGCGGACGCCAAGAAAAGCGAGGCCGCCGAGCGGCTGTTCCGGTGGCTCAGGCTTAACCAGTGGATTGCCACGGCAACTGTCGGGTGGATACCGATAACCATCTATGACAAAACGCAGTGGAATCCGCCCGGCTGCAAGGACTGGCGCGAGGCCGTGCAGCTGCTACGCGGCAAGACCTGTTGCGGCGGCGTTGACCTCTCCAAGAGCACCGACCTTACCGCCTTTGTGCTGGTGTTTCCGCCGCAGGAGGGTCTGGACAGGTGGGTGGCTCTGCCTACCGGGTGGATGCCGCTTGACGGTATTAACGCACGCGAGCGCGAGGATCATGTGCCGTACCGGGACTGGATACGCGCAGGTTTTCTGCATGGCTGTGAGGGCGATATCATCGACTTTGAGGCTGTGGCTGACGCTGTGGTGCAGGCCGCACAGGATTACGACCTGCGCATGGTCGGCTTTGACCCGTATCTGGGTGCGACCGTGATGCAGCGCATCCGCGAGCGGCTTGCCGGTACGGTGACCGAGGTTGTCGAGATACCGCAGGGTATCCGCAGCATAAGCCCGCCGATGAAGGAGCTGGAGCGGCTCATCCGAGCGCATGAGATGCTGCATGTGCACAACACGGCAGCACGGCAGTGTTTCCTTAATCTTCGGTGTGTGTCGGACGATAACGAAAATATTAAGCCAACCAAAAAGCGGAGCCGCGGACGCATTGATATCACAGTGGCGTGGATCATCGCGTTTGCGACGGCGATGCTGCAGCCTGCACCGACGCTGGCGGACAGCGTGGCGGCTGCTGATTGGCATATGTGAGTTTAGGAGGTGTCGGCTATGGCCGATGTGTTTCCGGTTATCCCGGAGGAGCTGCCCGCGCAGGTTGCGGAGAGCATTGGGCGCTCTCCGGCGTTTGTGTTCCATGAGGACGGCAGGTCGGGCAGTTTCCCGTTGGTGGACGGCGCTCTGGTCGAGCGGCAGGGTGTGGAGGCGGTCAAGCAGTGGCTTGAGCTGATGCTCAGGCAAAAGCCGGGTGCAATCCCAATCTACCGGACGAGCGGCACGACCCAGCCGGGCGTGGAGGCGGTCAGCCTTGACCGGCGCGTGCCGGAGGGCTGGATTTTTGCCGAGATTGAGCGCAACGTGCGGGAGACCGCCGCATTCTGCCCGGCCATCCGGTCGCTCGACAGTTTTAAGTTTACGCGCGTGCGGCGCGGCGTGGAGGTACGCTTCACGGTTCGGCTGCACACCGGAGAGAGTGAGGAGGTGACGACGTATGTCAGCGAGTGAGATTTTAGACGAGATGCTCGGCAATATGCCGGAAAGCTATCAAAAGACCATCGGTTTCCCGACTTATGACCTTTTAGCCGCAGTCAGCCTGCGGATGGAGGGCACGGACACAACGATTGACGAGGCCAGACAGCAGCTTGACCCGGAAAACCTGCACGACAGTGCCCTTGACCGCTACATCTATCCGCGCTCCGGCTTGGAGCGCAAGGCGGCGACCTTTGCACACGGCAGCTTGACCGTCACTGGCACGGGCACGGTCGAGCAGGGCACGCTGTTTGAGTCCGGCGGCGGTGTTCAGTATTATGCGACAGAGACCGTAGCCATTGAGGGCGAGGGTACTGTACCGGTCACCTGCACGGTGGACGGTACGGCAGGCAACCTGCCCGCGCACAGCGTGACGCAGATGCCGGTGGCAGTGCAGGGCATTGCCTCGTGTGATAACCCTGAGCCGATCGGCGGCGGTTATGCCGAGGAGTCGGACAGCGAGTATTATGCACGCTATCTGGTCGTTCTGCGCACGCCTGCTACGAGCGGCAACGTGTACCACTATGTGCAGTGGGCGCTTGAGGTGGCCGGTGTCGGCCATGTCAAGGTGTTCCCGCGGGTGCAGGGTGTCAACACGGTCGATGTCGTAATCGCGGACAACGCCGGTCAGCCTGCATCGCCTGCGCTCGTGAAGTCGGTGCAGGACTACATCGACCCCGACAGCGAGGGCGCAGGCCGCGGACAGGCGCCCATCGGCGCACAGTGCTTTGTTACTGCCGCGACCGGCAAGGCTATCACGGTCAGTTGCACGGTGTCCAAATCGGACACCGTGACCGAGGACATTCTAACGTCCGGCATCAAGGAGAGCGTTGCGGCCTATCTGGCGAGCACGGTCTTCACACAGGACTACATCAGCTATGCGCAGATCGGTGCGGCCATCATGGACACGCCGGGCGTGATTGACTACGCCGGGCTGAAAGTGTCCGGCGGCATCGTGAATATTGCAATCGCGGAACGTGAGTGTCCGGTTCTCGGAGAGGTGACAATTACCTATGGCTGAGTTTGACAACATGCGGAAAAGCCTGCCGGTGGCGTACCGGACGGACAAGTGGGTGTGCGACCTGCTTGCCGCGATCCAGTCGCTCGACGACACGCAGCGCGAGCAGATGTTCGACATTACGCAGCAGCTGTTCCCCGGCAGTATGACGTGGGCGCTTGCCATCGAGGAGCGCGACGCCGGATTGCCGTCCACCGGCACGCTGGAGGAGCGCCGCACGGCGCTGATTGCACGGTGGCGCGGCTCGGGCAAGTGCGACGTTGACCTGATTCAGCGCGTGTGCGACAGCTGGAAAAACGGCGAGATTTCCGTCGGCTTTGCCGAGGGTGTGATCCTGCTGACGTTTATCGGCGCCTATGGCATTCCCGCACCGGCCGAGCTTGCCGCATTGCAGGAGGCAGTGGACCGCGTGATCCCGTGCCATCTGGCAAGCAAATATCTCTGGCGCTGGATTCTCGTCCGCGAGATCGAGGGCATGACGCTGGACGAATTGCAGACGCACAAAATTAGCGAATTTGCATTTGAGGAGGTGCAGGCGTGAGCCTGAAAACCAAAATTCTGGGGCTGTTTAAGTACGATCCGGACAAGGACGGCGCGAGCACGTTCAATATCAAGCAGGCGCTCAACGACAACTGGGACAAGCTGGACAACGAAGTTGCAGCGCGTGTAAAGACCACGGAATTGGCCGCCGAGGTCAAGAAGACCGTGAAAGGAGGCAGCCTGACTGCCTCTGATCTGGGCGCGGTATCGGCAGCGGATAAGGGCAAGGCTGGCGGCATTGCGGGTCTGGGCGCTGACGGCAAGGTGCCAGCAGCGCAGCTGCCCGAAATGAATTACGAGGGCAAGGGCGCCGTAGATACGCATAACAAGAGTACAACCGCGCACAAGACGCTGTTCGCCAAAAAGCTCGACAAGCTGACCGGCAAGAAAGGACAGTTTGCAGGCTTTACGGCGGATAACGTAGTCGGTGCGATGGATGCCCCCAACGGCGGCGAAAGCGACTCCGGCGTTGGCGAGCTGCAGGACACCGAGATGGAGGTCGGCACGATCACCAACGCAGAGGCGGGCTGGAACACCTACCATTTTAGAGAGGCGTTTGAGGGCATCCCGCAAGTTGTATGTCAGGCCGAGGACTTTGATGGCGTTGTGCTGGTCAAGGACATTACCGCCGAGGGATTCCTCTACTGTCTGCGCAAGCTGGCAACGGGCAGCTACTACACCGGCGGCTCGACCGGCACCAATCCATCGCACAAAGAGACCACACTGGTCAGCGGCACAACGACCACGGCTGACGCAGTTAAAATCAATTACATTGCCGTAGAGTATGGAGGCGAAAGATAAATGTTAGCAAATCAGAGCGATTTTATGGCGTATGCGGGTGCGTTTAAGTCGAATTACCGCAAAGGCGTCCATAGATTGGAGACGATCCTCTCCAATCCGACCCATGCGGCGGAGTTTGCTGCCAACCTTGGCGGCGTGAGTGTGGTACTCGGCGTGCCGATCGAGCTGCCCGACCGCAACAGCGACAAGCTGCTTGAGCTGCTGCTCGGCAGTACGGTTGCCGATGATGCGGTGCTGACATGGATGCACCAGTTTTACGAGTTTACCGGTTGGGACGATCTGCTCAGTGATTCCGCCCGCTGCAAGGAGATGGCCAACAACCCGTTGATCTGGCGCGCGGCCGGCGGCAGCAAACTGGCGGTTGGCAAGTCCATCGCTACGCTGGCGGGCCTGTCCTGCTCGGCGTATAAGGATATTGATGCGGTAGTGGCTTCTTCTACCGCTATGACGGCGATCATCGCAACCGCGACGGCGCTCAATGCGGTAGTGACTTCCTCTACCGCTATGGCGGCAGTAGCAGCATCTTCTACCGCTATGGCGGCAATCATCGCCAACAGCACCGCCCTTAATGCGGTAGTGACTTCCTCTACCGCTATGGCGGCGATCATTGCAAATGCGACAGCGCTCAATGCGGTAGTGACTTCCTCTACCGCTATGACGGCGATTGTTGCCGCGCCGGTAGCAATGGCTGCACTGTGGCGCAGCGACACCGCAATCAAGGCATTGCAGGCCAACGCGACCGCGTGGAAGACGTTCACCGGAGCCACCAGTGCGGTCATGGGCAAGACCGTTGCTATCCTGGCCGGTCTCAATCCATCAAGCTATGCGGACATGACGGCTATTGCGGCATCTTCTACCGCTATGGCGGCGGTGGCAGCATCTTCTACCGCTATGGCGGCGGTGGCAGCGTCCAGTGCAGCAACGAGCGCGATTGCCGCATCTACGACCGCATTGACCGCGATTGCGGGCAGTACAACTGCGCTGGATGCATTTTATGCCAAGAAAAGCCGTCTGACCGGTGCCAGCGCATCTAAGTCCGGCAAGTTTATCATTCTGGAGATCAGCTCCAACAGTGCATTTGATACATCGCAGTATGGTTACGCCACTCTGTCTGACGGCAGCAAGCCTAATTGGCAGGATTATAAGAGTAAGTACGCCTACTTTAAGCATTTTAAGAAGATCGCCACATACATCAAAAACGATACCGAAGGTGATGACTGGATCGACTATTTTCCGTGCGGTTGATGGCCTGAAACAGCCTGTTCTTTGTTACGCATTATTCTCCTAATGCGAAACAGTAGCCTGCTTATGGCTTGATTTACCTCAGTATTCCGCAAATCCACGCATATTCGCACCGTGTTTTCTCGGATATACCGGGTAAAAACGGCATATCCGAGGTGTGCGGTACGTCTTAGGAGAATAATGCGTAGATACACAGCGACGATTTTAGGCGGATTTTACCGTTACGGAAGCGGAAAATAAGCGATGCTGATCGCCGGCCAGTCGCTCTGAGAGTTGTACGTTTCGAGTTTCGAGCAGAATACAAATTCCTTGTAATAAGTGCCGGACACCCTGGTATTGCTGTTGAAATTACCGCCACCCATCGAGCTGTTATAACGCTGCGAGCCTTGGTACGTCCTGCTGGCTGCGCCGTCTAAACAGGTGCGGATGCCAACTGTGCCGCCATTATGAGAAAAACACCACTGGAGCACAATGCAGGGCTTCTCATAGCGTGTAGACCAACCCATGCTGCTGTATGTTCCGGAAATAGTGGCATAGGTTGCCTTACTAAGCAGGTAATCGTATGCAACGGTACTTGCGCAGATAGCTGCTCGCGCAGTTGCAGAGGCTGCAATAGCCGCCATAGCGGTAGAAGATGCTGCCACCGCCGCCATAGCGGTATAATGCGTCACAAAATGCCCAATTTTTGAGGCTTGGTGTATAATGACTATACATCAAAAATCGAAAGGGGCACGAGCCTTTGAACGCAAAAACAGAGCTTGCACAGCGAATTTGCGCAACATTTCCGGGCGGTACGCCAATCACCGCCGAGGCGGTGACGGCAATCCTCAAGGACTACATTATCATCAAAGACAGCGACGAGCAGCGCAGCGATTTGAACCGGAGAATCAAGTATTATCTCAGCGCAAAACGCATTGACGGGCTGTCGGAAAGGACCTTGAAGAACTACAAGTACAACCTCGAAATGTTTGCAGAGCGCATGAACAAGAGCGCGGCGAAGATCACCACGGACGATATTCGCGGCTATATCGGGTACCTTGCGGAGAACCGGCATCTTGCCGAAACCAGTCTGCAAACGCACATCAACACACTGCGAGCATTCTTCGGGTGGCTGCATATCGAAGAGAAAATCAAGAAGAATCCCATGGCAAAGATAAAGTCCTTGAAATTGGACAAGAAGGGTGCCCGCCAGGCGCTGACCGTCGAAGAACTGGAACGTCTGCGCGATGCCTGCCAGGGCTACCGCGAAAAGACACTGGTTGAATTTCTCGTATCGAGTGGCTGCCGATTGAGTGAGGTCGCACAGCTTAACGTGTCCGATCTTGACCTCATCGGCCGCACGGTGCGCGTCACCGGCAAGGGCGATAAGGATCGTGTGGTGTACTTCTCGGTTCGTGCGCGGCTGATGGTGCAGGAGTACATTGTTCAGCGCAAGGGCGGCGACGGCCTGTTTGTTTCCAGCAAATCGCCCTACGACCCGCTCAAGCCGCGTGCCATTCAGCGTATTATCCGCGCGATCAGCGAGAGAGCGGGGCTGGAAAAGCACGTCCACCCGCATCTGCTGCGCCATACCTTCGCAACGCACGCGCTCAATGGCGGCATGGACGTGACTGTAATCCAAAAGCTGCTGGGGCATGAGGACGTATCGACAACGCAGATCTACGCAGAGATGTCGGACGAAACCATCAAGCACCAGTACAATAAATATGTCGCGGCGAACTAAGCCGCAGAAAGGAAGGACAAATGAAAATCAACGGAATCAAGGCGCTGGACTACCAGTGCCAGGGAGACAGCCTCACGTTGGTGCTGTCCGAAACCGACTTTGAAACGGTGTCCAACTTGAACACCGCTCTGGTTGAGGTCCGCACCGATGACGGCGATCTGGTTGAGGCGCACGGCGGCTATGCGCTGCGTGCCATCACCTACGACAAAGACAAGCAGACCTACACCGCCATCTGCACCACGGCCGCCGATGACACGACCGCGCAGGCGATCTCGCAGTTAGTGTCTAAGGTGGAGAAGCTGGAAACCAGCAACACCGCACTGGCTGCACAGGTGGACTATATCAGCATGATGACTGATACCGATATGGAGGGCGAGTAATATGACGAACTGGTTTGACCGTATCAAGAAATACTACGACGCCGGTCTGTGGACCGCAAAGATGGTCGGCAATGCGGTGACGAAGAAGAAAATCACCGCTGAGCAGTATAAGGAAATCACCGGCGAGGACTACAACAAGTAAATCCAGCTGGAGATTTTACACTTACGACAGGGCAGAAGCCCGGAAAGGACAAAACCATGTACGAATCTAACATCTACATCAAGAACTACGCAACCATCAAGAAGTACGCCGGAGATATTGGCGTGCAGCTCGACAAGTTCGACAACGCGCACCATCTCAAGCACAACGCGCTGGCACGCGCACAGTACAAGCACTGGCGCTCCATCCAGACCGGTGTGCCGGAGCTGCTGAGTGCAGACGAAAAGCGTCTGCTGGGGCTGTAAAACAAGAAAAACCGCCTGAAAAGGCGGTTCATTGACAGGGTTCGTCAGCGTATGCTATAATACAAACGGACGCTGTTACATATAGCGGTCAGACCCTCTTTTCCTTTCCCGCAGTCTGCGGCAGGAAGGAGGTGGCGCGAATGCAGAAGAAAGCATTTCAGCTTTTTATGTGTGCGGTCATTGTACTGTACATTTTCTGTATAAAAGCGCGATGACCGCTCGGCTGGCACCGAAACGGTCATCTTAAATAGATCGACTGCATGAGGGTCTGACTGCTGTAACAGCGTCCCTTTTCTTCTTATATTATATCCATGCGCCCCGGCTTTGTCAAGCGGCAGAGCCGGGTGCTTTTTCATACATGAAAACCGCAGAAATACCGCCTTGCGCATCCCCTCCGCGCATGGTAAGATAGTTCTGGTAAACCGCACAAGGGAGACGCACGAATCATGGCAAAAACCGCAAAACACAGAGAAATGGACATGCTGCACGGCGGTCTGGCCGGCAGGCTCATCCTTTTTGCCCTGCCGCTGGCCTTCAGCAGCATTTTACAGCAGCTTTTCAACTCCGCAGACGTCGCGGTCGTCGGCCGCTTCGCAGGCGATGCCGCGCTTGCGGCAGTGGGCAGCTGCGTCGCGCTCGTCGGCATTTTCGTCAATCTGATCGTCGGTCTGTCGGTCGGTCCGAACGCCGTGCTCGCGCTGCTCATCGGGCAGAACAGCCGCGACGAGATCAACCGCACGCTTCACACCGTGCTCACGTTCGGCGCGGCGCTCGGCGCAGGACTGATGCTCGTCGGGTGGCTGTCGGCCAGACCCATCCTCGTGCTCTCCGGCACGCCGGAAAGCGTGCTGAACGAGGCGCTGCTCTACATATTCATCTATTTTCTGAGCATTCCGTTCATGGTCGTGTACAATTTCGGCGCGGCCGTACTGCGCAGCTACGGCGACAGCCGCCGTCCCATGTACTATCTGCTGCTCTCCGGCACGGTCAACGTGGTGCTCAATCTGTTCCTTGTCATCGTGATGCAGCTCGGCGTCGCCGGCGTCGCGATCGCAACGGTCATCTCCAACGTGCTCAGCGCGGTCATGGTCATCACGCACCTCATCCGCCGCGACGACGATTTCGCGTTCCGCTTCCGCCGCATGCGCATCGAGAAGGAACCGCTCCTGCGTATTTTGCAGATCGGCATCCCGGCAGGCATTCAGGGCGCGATCTTCTCCGTTTCCAACGTGTTCATCCAGAGCGGCATCAACTCGTTCGGCGAAAACGCCATCGCAGGCTCATCGCTCGCACTCAACTTCGAATATTTCACCTACGACATCGCGAATGCCTTCGCGCAGGCTGCTGTCACCTTCACCAGTCAGAATTTCGGCGCGGGCGACATCAGACGATGCAAAAGGATCTTCCGTCTCTGCCTGCTGTTCGGTATCGTATTCACCGAAATCCTGAGCGCGGTTTTCATGGTCTGGGACGATTTCTTCGTCAGCATCTACACCTCGAGCAGCGCGGTCGCCGTGTTCGCGGTCAGCCGTATGCGGCATGTCTGCTCGCTCGAGGGGTTGACCGCCACCTACGAGGTCGAAAGCGCCTCTCTGCGCGGCATGGGCCGCTCGCTCGAGCCTGCCGTTTTCACCATTCTCGGCACGGTCGTGTTCCGCCTGATCTGGATGGCGACCGTGTTCCGCCTCTTCCCGACCTATGAAATGCTGATGAACGTCTACCCTGCCTCGTGGATCTTCACCGGCGCGGCGCTTCTGATCGTATATGTGCGGCAGATGCGCCGGACGGCGCGAAGCATGTAAACCGCGTCTGTTTATGCCTCCGGGACCCAATAACAGAAAAAATCCCATGCCGGTCTGAACTGTGAACTGCGGCATGGGATTTTATTCTGTTTACTGATACTCTGCGTTGAGGAAGAGCGGCTTGATGGCGACGACCTCATCATATTCCTCCTGCGAGACCTCGACGTCGGCATTCAGCGCCCTGAGGTCGTCCTTCACGACATCGAGCGCCTGCCCGGCGGTCACGGCGCGGCCGTCCATGACAGCGCGCTTCATGCGGCGCAGCACGACCGGATGCGCATAGCGCGCCGGAAGCGGAAAGTCCAGATACGCCGAAACATATTCCTGCATTTTCTGCTGCGCCTGCTCATCGTTCCGCATGATCGACGTGCGGTTGTTGCGCGCAGTGGGGAGCACGCTGAAGCCGGCGAACGTGAAGATCGCCGCAAGGCCGAACAGCGTGAAATAGATCGCGAACGAACCGTGGCGCACAAAGGAGACGATGCCGTAGGCGAGAGCCGCGAAGCCGAGCAGGGTGATCGCCATGGCAGCCCAGCGGTAGCTGCCGTGCGTGCACTGGAAATTGCGGCGGCGTTTTGCGGCCGCGCTCAGCTGCTCGGTCAGCTCGGGGCGGCGCTCCAGATAGTCGAGCGCCTGATCGAGCGTGCGCACGGTCTTTTCTGCCTGCGCGCTCATCGGCGGACGGCTGCGCTCCTCCTCCTCGCGGCGCGCCTTCTGCTCTGCAAGGCGCTGCTCCGCCGCCGCGCTCACGCACGGAATGGAGGGATATTCGGCGCGGATGACGTTCAGAAAATCATCGACCTGCTGTTCGTATTTGAAATTGCAGACTTTCTGCTGCCCGCCGTCGAACTCAACGACCAGATAGGACAGCGTCGCGAAAATACCCTTGCCGGAAAAACCGCCCTTGCTCATCGCGACGCGCTTGTACACGCGCGTTACCATGGAGAGCGGGACATAATAGTGCCGGTCGATGAAAAAGCTGTTCAAATAGAGCGCGCGTCTGCCGATGCCGCACGGGCCGATCTTCCGGCAGCTTTTTTTATCCTCGGCGAGCGCCGCGTCATCTATGCGCCCGGAACCGAGCGGATAAGGTTTGAACATCATTTTCCGTCACCTCAATTACTTCTGCGGATGATTGCAGCCGGTCGAACAGAACGAACGGCCGGCTGCATCTTATTCTATCATTTATGCGTTTTTCTTCGTGCCGTGCTTTTTGGTCGCGCGAATGAACACAGCGAGCAGGATTGCTGCGAATACAATGCCGATGGGGTACGCTACGGCGGTATTGTAGATCACAGCGCCGTCTGCCGTCTTGCCGTTCAGCAGACCGCCGAGGCACTCCGGTGCGAGAATGAAGTAGGTGCAGGAGACCGCACTCATGAAGGTCGCCGGAACGGCAGCGATCCAGAAATTCTTCTTCTCGGTGAACAGGAACATAGCTGCTGCCCACAGAACGATCATCGCGAGCGTCTGGTTGGTCCAGCTGAAGTAGCGCCAGATGACCGTGTAGTCGATCAGGCCGGTCGCGTTGCCGATGCCGAGGATCGCACCGATACCGAGAACCGGTACGCACAGCTTCAGGCGGTTTGCGTAGGTGCTCTGGTCGATATGGAACCAGTCGGACAGCGTCAGGCGAGCGGAACGGAAAGCGGTATCGCCGGAAGTGATCGGGCAGACAACAACGCCGATCATCGCGAGCGCGATGCCAACGCCGCCCATGGTCTTGGAGCATACGTCGTAGATCGCTGCGGACTGACCGCCTGCAAGCGCCTCTGCCAGACCGGTGTTGAGACCGCCGGTGACTTCATACAGTGCGCAGCCTGCCGCCGCCCAGATCAGAGCGATGATGCCTTCTGCTACCATTGCGCCGTAGAATACGAAGTGGCCCTGCTTCTCGTTCTTCATGCAGCGCGCCATCAGCGGAGACTGCGTGGAATGGAAGCCGGAAATTGCGCCGCACGCGACCGTGATGAACATGAAGCTCCAGATCGGCGTGCCGGACGGATGCATATTGTACATATGCGTCCAGATCTCCGGGATGGTGTAAGCCGGGTTGGTGAAGATACCGATGATAACGCCGACCGCCATGATGATCAGGCACATGCCGAACAGCGGATAGACCTTGCCGATGATCTTGTCGATCGAAATAAAGGTTGCGATGAAGTAGTACGCCAGAATAACGATCAGCCAGAACAGCGTGGTCGAGAGAACGCCGGAAACACCGTTGTTCTTGCACAGCGTAACGATCAGGCCGGCCGGGCCGACTGCGAATACCGTGCCGACCATGATCAGCAGGATGACCGAGAACACGCGCATAACGTTCTGCATCGCGTGGCCGAGGTATTTGCCGGTAACCTCCGCGATGGACGCGCCGTCGTTTCGCTCACTGATCATGCCGGAGAAATAGTCGTGTACGCCGCCGGCAAAGATGGTGCCGAAGGTGATCCACAGAAATACGACCGGGCCCCAGAGCGCGCCCTGAAGTGCGCCGAAGATCGGGCCGAGGCCGGCAATGTTCAAAAGCTGAACCAGAAAGAGCTTCCACTGCGGCATAACGACGTAGTCCACGCCGTCATTGATGCGTACCGCCGGAGTCTCGCGGTCATCCGGGCCGAAGGTCTTGTCTACGATCTTACCATAAGTAAAATAGCCGGCGATCAACAGCAGTAAACACAGAATAAAGCTGATCATAATATCTCCTCCTTAAAACCGGCTGCGAAAGTGATGCTTCCGCATAAAAATTACCGAAAAGATTTTTCCCTTCCCCTCTTTCGGTAATTCCTATTATGAACCTGTGAAAATAAAATACAAGGGCAATATGTCATAATTTTAACAGTGTATTTTGGGCGAATTTTCTAACTATGAAAAAGCATTATAGTGCTTATGAATTTTTCGTATATTGCACCGCATTTTCCTCTCTGCGTCTCCGGGAAAGCAACGTCTGTCACGGTGCATCCGGACAAAAAACATCCCCCGGCGAAAGCCGGGGGATGCAGTGAAAATTTACTTTTCCAGTTCGGTCCAGTCGCGGGTCTCGCGCAGCTTGGTCCACTTCTCGAACTTGTTCTCCTTGGTCTTGTAATAGTGGCTGTTGGTGGCCTCCTGTACCGCCAGATAGAACCACTGAGAAGCATCGGAATTATCCGGCCACTTGATCATGCTGTCGAGCAGATCGCTGCTGTTCTCGGGCAGACGGTTGAGTACGCGGTTGACAAGCGTCATCGCCTCTGCGCGGGTGATATACTGGTTCGGACGGAACGTACCATCCGGATAGCCGTTGATCCAGCCCTTGTTTGCGGCGATACCGATCTCATTCTTTGCCCAGTGAGATGCGATATCCGTGAACTTCGAGGACGTATCCGTGTTCTTATCGTCGAAGCGAGCGGCGATTGCGGCAAATTCCGCACGGGTGATCGGCGCATTCGGCGCGAACGTGCCATCGTTATGACCCTTCACAATGCCCATCGAGGACAGCGTGGAGACAGCATGGTTAAACCACTGACCGCGCGTCACATCCGACAGGCTGTTGGACTGGGTGGAATTTGCGGTGCGGACTTTCTCGGTCAGCAGACGGAAGAAGATGGTTGCCACTTCTGCGCGGGTGATGTTGCCGTTCGGCTCAACGTTGCCGTTCGGGTAGCCGACGATGTAAGCATAGTGGTCATCGCCGTTCAGACCGGTCGGTACATCATCCGGAATGGTAACGGTAGGCTTGCGGCCACCGCCGCCACCGCCGCCGGAGGAGGATTTTTTCACGGTATAGGACACCGAAGGCTTCGGGAAGTCCAGAGGATTGAGCTGCGCACCGGCGCTGTTGATGGCGTTCAGAACGGCGCGCTTATTGGTGAACAGTGCCTTGTCGGCAGGAACATTCTTTTCGCCCTTCAGATCCTCCGTGCCGTAGGTACCGGGATCGGTTTCGGGCTTGGTCAGCTTGACGGTATAGGTCAGCTGAACCGGTGCAAAGTTGGAAACATTTTCGTTGATGGTCCAGACGAAAGCATCCGTATCCGGAGCGTACAGCACCTTGAAACGGCAGTTATTTTCACTCAGATTTTCGACATCATCTCCGAAATAGGTCATGTTGCCGTTCGCCTTGGATTTCAGCTCCGTGCCGCCGACAGTCAGCTTCAGCGAATCGGGAACAAAATCGAACGCATCGCCCATCTGGTCCTCCACCGTAGAGCCGGCGCTGACTGCGTAGAGGATGTCGTTCTGGATCTTGTTGAAGTTAACCGTCTCTCCATTAGCCAGGTAGCGCATAAAGGCCGGACCCCAGAGATAGTCGTTCGTTTTTCCATTAGCAACTGCGTAGCAGTTATATCCCTTTGTCTTCGCTTCCTGATAAACCTGATAGGTCAAATACAGAGCCTTATCAATGGAGTTCGCATAATTCTTATAAGTATCATTATCCTCGGGAGTGCAGTTTGTCGCTGTTCCACCGTAAGGATATTCATATTCCGTGCCCTGATCCGCAACCTTTTTACCAATCTCGGTCATCCATGCAGACCAGTCATCAGGAGGATTATTGTTGCCATATTTAGAGTTCCAGTTCTCAGGGTTAGCCCAGTGGTTCCAGCTATCAGCCATAAAACTCCATGCGGTAACAGTAGGCTCCGCATTATACATATAGGTAATACCATCACTTACGAAAATCAGATATTTCCGATTTGCGGCAACCTCGTTATCCTCGTCCAGCATCTGCTTGCCTGCAAGAAGTCCGGCGTGGGTGTTTGTTCCGCTGCTAATAGTTTGCTTAATTGCCTTTTCAATGGTGTTATCATCGGTAGCAAGATCTGTAAGCGGAGTTACGTTTGCCTCCTTGTTGAAGATCACAACGCCGACCTTGACCTTTGCTTCTGTGCTCTTTGCCTGCTCTTTCAGTTTATTGAGCATACCCAGTGCCTGTTCTTCCAATTTAGTACTCGTGGACTTATCCAGCACGAATACCACATCCGATGCCAGCTTTTCCTCTGCGCTGGGCAGGGACAGGGTCACATTGGAAGTCCACGTGCTCGTATCCAGCGCCGTTGCGGTCTTGGATCGGGAAACGTTCCACTCAATGGGGTCGGTGCCGCCGCCGGAGGATTTTTTCGTAAAGGTCCAGACGCCGTGCAGCGTAAGGTCTGCGGTCAGCTGCTGCTCACCGGTCAGAACCGTACCGTCATCCTTTTTCCAGCCGTCAAAGGAGAACGTACCGTTCACGCCGTCCTTCGAGCCGGACACGCTGGCCGGAACGTCTGCGACGGTGTAGCTGCTGCCAACCAGCATACTCTGTGCAGTAGGTGCGGTATAACCTTCCGGAAGATCACCTGTTACGTTATAGGTAAGAGTAAACAGTTGAGCATGTGCAGCTTTTAGCGCAATCGTACCTTTAAAATTCTCTACCGGTTTAAAGATTTCATAATATATTCCGGTTTTATAAGTCAGTGCTCCGTTAGCCCTCGTTGCATCGATATCCAGTTCACTGTATTTTTCGCCCCAGCGATGTCTGGTACTTGCATCCTTAAAGCCGTCATAATACCAATCGGTAATCGGAGTTTCATCAGAAGTCAAAATCAGATCGCCGCTCATTTCTGTTGCAGCCGGGAGATTCAATGTGCTGTTAGTGCCGCTAAAATAAATGTCATCTCCCATAATGTCTGCCCGATTGTTATATACCTGACTGCCTTTTTCGATGGTTGCATTCAAATTATCGCCAATCCAAAGACCTCCGCCATTTTTCTTAGCTTTGTTATTGGATACGATTACTTTATTTGCTATAAGCAACTTATCATATTTATCCTGGAATTTATACCTTTTAGCATAAATACCGCCGCCATCGCCAGTGGCGACATTATCAACAATAGAGCCGCCATTGATTTCTAAGCCATCACGAGTAGCCGAATGGATGCCCGCGCCACATAACGCTTCATTATCAGAGATTGTGCCTCCGTTCATAATGAACCTGGTGGCAGAACCCGTAATATAAACGCCGCCGCCACCATATCCATCCAGTGATGTCTTTGCTGTGTTATGGGAAATTGATGTACCATCTTCCATTTCTACCGTTACCATTGCTGCATTGGGATGATTACCAGAAGCAACAATGCCACCACCAGTACTGTTCGAAGTGTTTGCTTCGATCATAACACCATCTAATATGCAAGATAGATTACCATCCTCATTGGGATTTATACCACATGTAACATAGATTCCCGCACCGCTGTTGGCAGCATTGTTTTCCGTAATTTTACCATTTTTAATTCTTACAGTTCCAGAAGAGGCGATGTAAACTCCGCCACCAGCATTGGATGCTTCATTCTTTGTAATTGTACAGTTATCCAGTGTAACAGTACCCGCAACATTTTGAATGTTTACACCGCCGCCATACGTAGATTTGCCGCCGGTGACAGTGCCGTTCTTGACGGTTACGTCCATATTTTCGCCCGAAATGGAGACAACCGTTTTCGTACCATCACCCGACAGCTTAAACCCGCCGAGGTCGAGCGTCAGAGACCTGTGAATCTCGATATTTTCCGTAACATCATGGAGCATGACGATAGTGACATCGCTGTTTGCATCATAAATGTTTGCAGCATCAATCGCTTTAGCAACAGTCGGATACACGTTCTCGCCAATCTTTGCAGCGTTTACCGAAGTTTCCGGTTTTTCCTGCTCGATGCCGGTGCCCTCGCCCTCGGTTTTAACCTCGGCAGACTGACTCGTACTCTGTTCCTGCCCTGTCGTACCTTCCGCCCCCTCCGCTAACGCGAACGGAGACATTGCCAGCAGCATGGATGCCGCCAGTATACTGGCTAATAATCGCTTGTTCTTTCCTGTTTTCATCATGAAAATCCCTCCTTCAGTAGCAATAGACTACTATGAAGAAGCTGCATCAGGAAACCGGCTGCCATGCGGAAAAGTCTTCCGTTTAGGCCCCTGGCTTTGCGAAACCGGCTTTCACCGATCGTGCCCTTGTCTGTACAACCTGCTCTTCAACGAGTAGCACAGATGATTGTGTTTTTCTTGGAACCGTTTTGGACAGTACAGAGACGATTCAGCTTCCAAATAAAAACCCCCCTTACAGCGCGCACGGCTCTGCAAGGAGGGTACAAAGTATCGTCGGCAGCCGGCTGCCATGCGGAGGACAAGCTCCGTTTAGGCCCATCTGGCTTTGCGGCACCGGCTTTCACCGGCTGTGCCTTTATCTGTACCTGCACCCGTTCCCGGGAGTCATGCACAGATTTTCAGTTGATGTCTGCTGTTTAAGACGATATGCGAAGCGCGCATACCGAACTTCGCTGCACGGACGGACAAAAAGTCCCGCGTCAGCGCTGCCTAATCTTTCCTATATAAAGTGTACCCCATTGCAGGCAGCTTTGTCAACCGTTTTTCCTGTAAAAGAAGAAAACTCCCGCAGCGCGCAGGCGGCAATGACTAAAGTTTACAGAAATTTTGTTTTTTCTCCTTTAAATCTCCTTTTAGATGGTATATACTTTTTCCATCACAGGAAAGGATAGAGAAACTATGTTACACAGCAAAACAATGACGCAGGTCCTCCTGCTGCTGCTCGGCGGCGCGATGGTCCTGTTCGGCGTCTGGCGTGGTGAGGCCGGCGTCGTGTTATCCAAGGCGATACGCCTGTGCATGGAGTGCGTCGGCATTGGGTAAAAGACCGCTCCCCCTGCTCGTCCGCCTGCGCGGCGCGATACAGGCCGCCGCCGCCCTGCTCACCAACATCCACCTGCCGAATTTCCTTTCCGGCAGGCTGTATCAGGGCAACGGCAAGCGGGTCTGTGTGCCCGGACTGAACTGCTATTCCTGCCCGGGCGCGGCGGGCGCGTGCCCCATCGGCGCGTTTCAGGCAGTCGTCGGCTCGTCCGGCTTCCGCTTCTGCTATTACATCACCGGCCTGCTGATCCTGCTGGGCGTGCTGCTCGGACGGTTCATCTGCGGCTTTCTCTGCCCGTTCGGCTGGCTTCAGGAGCTGCTGCACCATATCCCCTCCCCGAAGCTGTCCTCCGAACGGCTGAAGCCGCTGCGGTATCTCAAGTACGCCGTGCTGCTCGTGATGGTAGTGCTGCTGCCGACCGTTCTGGTGAACGAGCTCGGCATGAGCGACCCGATCTTCTGCAAATACCTGTGTCCGCAGGGAATCCTCGAGGGCGCGATCCCGCTCGCCCTGGTGAACACCGGCATTCGCTCGGCGCTCGGCGCACTGTTCACCTGGAAGGCGGCTGTGCTGGCCGCCGTGATCCTTCTCAGCGTGCTGTTCTGGCGGCCGTTCTGCAAATGGCTGTGCCCGCTGGGCGCGTTTTACGCGCTGTTCAACCGCGTTTCCCTGTTTCAGATGCAGGTAAACTCCCATCGCTGCGTTTCCTGCGGAAAATGCGCGAACGTCTGCCCGATGGATGTGGACATCACACAGAATGCAAACCACGCCGAGTGCATCCGCTGCGGCCGATGCATCAAGGCCTGCCCGACAGAGGCGATCTGCTACCGGTACGGCTTCGGCAACGAAAAAACAAAGGAGAACTCATAAATGAATATCAAACGTGCAACCGCCCTTGCCCTCAGCCTGAGCCTGCTGCTGGGCGCCGTTGCGTGCGGCAAGTCCGACTCTGAAGCTGCCGATACCGGCAGCAAGACCTCTGCGGAGCTGCTCGAGGAGGAAAACGCCATCCTCGACGCACATCAGGAGCTGTGGAATCAGGTTTTCGCCTCCATGGACAAATCCTCTCCCGCAACGGCGGAAAACTACGGCGATGTCCTGCTGAGCGCGCTGGAGAACTGCCGGGACAAGCTTTCCGACGGGGATTATCAGACGCTGAAAAGAGATGCCGAGAGCATCCGCTCGATCGAGGAGCAGATCGCGGCTCTGCCCGCCGACGACAGCGCCGGCCAGAGCGAAACGGCTGCGGCCAGTGCGTTCCCGGAGTTTACAGGCAAGGATCTCGACGGGAATGCGGTCGACAGCAGCCTGTTCGCGAACAACGCCTACACGGTCGTGAACTTCTGGTTCAGCGGCTGCAAGCCCTGTGTCGCTGAGCTGGGCGAGCTGGACAAGCTGAACCAGACCGCGAAGCAGCAGGGCGGCGAGGTGATCGGCATCAATACCGAAACGCTCGACGGCAGCGCTGATGCCATCGCCACCGCAAAGGAGATTCTGCAAACCAAGGGCGCGACCTACCGCAACATCTATTTCGATTCCTCGAGCGACGCCGGTACGTTCGCCCTCGGCATCATGGCCTTCCCGACGACCTATGTGTTCGACCGGAACGGAAACGCAGTCGGCGAGCCGCTGCTCGGCGGCATCGACAACGCCGATAATCTGGCGCAGCTCCAGAAAAACATCGACGCCGCCCTCGCCGCCGATCAAAAATAAGACAGAGCACAGCTAGGGCAATACCGCATAATTGAACAAGAGCGATTTGCGAGCAAATTTTGCGTTCTGACAAGGCGCGGTTTTGCGGTAATACTTGATGTATTACCGTGAAATCGCAACAAAGTCAG
>ERZ1108170.51-NODE-51-length-87821-cov-20.436342_pt1 | contig 87821 bp, 69 predicted proteins | sample MGYA00403705_ERZ1108170 | MGnify/ENA primary metagenome ERZ1108170 (study PRJEB35170, sample SAMEA104062422) | human gut metagenome | biome: human gut; feature: human-associated habitat; material: faeces | place: Denmark | collected 2012-06-15 ...
TCTGTTATATGGTAGGAATAAACTCTTCATCTTACTTCAGCAAATTATTTTTAAAACAATACATAGATAAAAAAAGTAATAGTTGACAATAATATATAGGAAAATGTATAATAAAAGAAAACATACGTATGACTATATCATAACAACTAATTATCAGGAAAGTTAATATAAACAAATAAGGGGGTGGGATATTTTAAAAATATAAGCGAATTATGTATCAATGTGGTCATATATTGGGTGTTTATTCAGAATAATTCCAATAACAAACTAACTATTCATGGAGTAATTATGGTATAAAGGAGGATGGTATGAAAAAATAAAAATCCATACAATATGGAAGGGAATCCAATTTGCAAAATGCAAGGGTGTAGTATGGACAAAGTAAAATATAACATTAAATAGATAAAAGTAAAACAATTAAAAGGATATAAATTGCTAAGCTATATTGGAGGATAGGAAATGAGAAATAAAAAAAAATTAAAACAAGCCATTTTAAATGTTCATGTAGCAGTTGTTATTTTAGTAATTACAATAGTATCAATATCTAGTTCTTATTTTGTAAAAGCTGAGGAAAATAATAAAAAAATAATAAAAAAATAATGAAATAATAATTAAAAACTGCTATAATGTTTTCAGTTACTTATCGAAACATTAATTTATTAAGGAGGTTGTTATGGAACAAAAGAAACAGGAGCCAATTCGTGATGCGAGACAGCTTGGAACGGCCAAGATGCTTATCCTTGGTTTGCAGCATATGTTTGCTATGTTCGGCGCAACAATTCTTGTGCCTATTCTTGTATCAGGATATTTTCAGAAGGCGTGTGGGGAGCCGCTTACCAGAGGTCTTTCTGTATCGGTTACCCTATTTTGTGCAGGCTTTGGCACGCTTATATTTCATCTGTGTACAAAGTTTAAGGTACCGGCTTTTTTGGGTTCGTCATTTGCTTTTTTAGGAGGCTTTTATACTGTTGCAAATCTTGACAGTGGTATGTATGCAAATATGGCTGTCAATGATAAGGCTGCGTATGCGTGTGGTGGTATATTTGTTGCAGGTATGCTTTATTTCGTACTTGCACTTATCATTAAGCTGGTTGGAATTAAGCGTGTAATGCGCTTTCTTCCACCTGTAGTGACAGGACCTATTATCATATGCATTGGTCTTTCACTTGCCGGCTCAGCTATCAATAATGCTTCAACAAACTGGGTTCTTGCAATTATTGCACTTGGAGTTATAATTATTTTCAATATATGGGGAAAGGGCTTATTTAAGATCATTCCTATTCTAATGGGAGTAATCATTTCCTATGTAGTTGCTCTTATTATGAATGCTGCTGGAATTACTAATCCTGATGGTTCAGCAATTCTTGATTTTACATCAATTGCATCATCTGCGTTGGTCGGAATACCTAAATTTCAGTTCATGAAGTTTGATATTACGTCCATTCTTGTTATGGCGCCTATCGCTATTGCGACTATGATGGAGCACATTGGTGACATGTCTGCTATTTCTGCTACAGTAGAGCAGAACTTTATTGCTGATCCGGGTCTTCATAGGACACTTATAGGTGATGGAATTGCAACTGCATTCGCAGGAGCCATTGGAGGACCGGCTAATACAACATATGGGGAGAATACAGGAGTGCTTGAGCTGTCTAAGGTATATGATCCGAGAGTTATCCGTATTGCAGCTGTTTTTGCTATTGCACTTTCATTTATTCCAAAGTTTTCGGCAGTAATATCTACTATGCCATCAGCGATTATTGGTGGAGTTTCATTTATGCTTTATGGAATGATTTCAGCAATAGGAGTTAGAAATGTTGTTGAAAACAAGGTAGATCTGACTAAATCAAGAAATCTGATTATTGCAGGTGTTATTTTTGTATGTGGTCTTGGCTTTGGAAATGGACTGACATTTACTGTAGCAGGAACATCAATTACACTGACAGCTTTGGCAATTGCAGCTATCGCAGGGATTTTCTTAAATGCTATTCTGCCGGGAAATGATTACGAGTTTGGAAAGAATCCTGATGGAGATGCAAGCAGGGGTGTGTATATGATGAACACAGACAATGATGAGGAAGAGGAATCATAGAAGTTAATTTGTATTTAGACTGATTTGTTAGTTGTAACAGTAAATAATTTAACAAACATTAAAAAGATATTAATAATATTTTACTTGATAAAGTTATATATATTCTCTACAATAAACTGGTATGGTGTATTTTCATAATTCACTTTACCAGTTTTTTTTAAGGGGATTAGATTTAATGGACAGAAAAAAGATATTTTGGGCGATAGCTTCTGTTTTTATAGCTATCTTGAGCATATGGACTGTTGTCTCACAGAGCAAGCATTTTTCGTTTGAGATTCTTATGAGTTTTATCAGAAATGCAAATAAAGGCTGGCTTTTTATGAGTTTTGTTTGTACGTTTGGGTTTATTTGGTTTGAAGGCTTTGCTCTGGTACGCATGGCAAGACACTTTGGGTATAAAACCAGCGCGATTGATGGTACTGTGTATGGTGGAGCTGATGTGTATTTTTCGGCTATTACACCATCGGCATCGGGAGGACAGCCAGCCAGTGCGTATTTCATGATAAGGGATGGCATACCGGGCTATGCTGCTACAGTGGCCCTGCTGATTAATCTTGTTATGTATACACTTTCACTTTTAACAATTGGCGTACTATGTATGATTTTTAAGTATTCGTTGCTGAAAAATTTCTCAGGTATTTCGCGGATATTTATATGTTTGGGGATTGTGGTGCTGATTTTTCTGGCTCTTGTATTTTATATGCTGCTAAGGAAGGGAAGCATACTATACTCAATTTGTGATAGTCTTATCCGGCTTTTTGAAAAAATACATATAATACGGCATGGTGACAGGCTTCGAATAAAGCTTAAAAATACTATGAAAGAATATCAGGAGTGTTCAAACAGTATCACAGGGCAGACCGGGCTTCTCATCGAGATTTTCTTTTGGAATATAATGCAGAGAGTTTCACAGCTTTTGGTATCGTTTATGATTTTTATGGCAGTCGGCGAAGGCGTAAATAAGGCAGTTGATGTGAGTGTGATACAGTGTTTTGTGGCGATGGGCTCCAATTGTGTGCCTATACCCGGTGCTATGGGCGTGGCTGATTATATTATGATTGATGGGTTTAAACAGCTTGTTGGTAGTAATGCAGCAAATATGGAGCTTTTGTGCAGGGGAATGACATTTTATGGAAGTGTCATAACAAGTGCTGTCATTATTCTTATTGGATATATAATTAGAAAAAAAGTAGCAAAATAGTCTAGTACTTTTGCACAATAATATATTGTTATATTTGTTAAAATGTGTTATTATTCTATAGTAATATATTAGATATTTTTTATGAAGGTATTGGACAATGAGTAGCAATGATAGTACTGCTAAGGAGCAGAGCTTTCTATTTAATGTAAACAAAATATTTCTTGTCATCCATCTGCTGATGCTATTTATGTTTTCATCATTAGGTGTAGATTTGATGGCAGGAGTCAGTCTGATCAGCATATGCTTTTATTTCCTTGCATTCAGTCTGACAAAATCTGAAAAACTGAGCATATATGTTTATAGTGTGGCTGTTGAGATATTGCTTTATATGATACTTGCGGTGGTTTGTCTCGGAATTCAATGTAATTTTCAGCTTTTTTTGATCGATGCAATGTTTTTTCTTTTTTCCATGGATTATGTGGTCCTCAGGAAGAAAAAAAAGAATCATGTTGCCATTCTGCTTTGCTGTGTATATGCTATTGCTCTGATTATTCTTTATATGCTTGATGGCTTTTACGCACCTTTATATAAGTTGGATTCTGTTGTAATTAAGAGTATTTCTATTGCTATGATTTCTGGTGTAGTTTTCTTGATAATAACATGTATGATGTGCCTTTTGCATTTTATGTCTTCCGAGGAGGGGGCAATGGAAAAGCAGGCACAGTTTGATGCGCTGACGGAGCTTCCAAATCGTTTCTATATGATGGCGAAGCTTAAGAATCTTTTTGAGGCTGAGAAGCAGGGGGAATATTTCCTTGCAATGATTGATATTGATGATTTTAAGAAAATTAACGATTCATTCGGACATAATGTAGGAGATGATGCACTTAAGATGCTCGCTCGTACTATCGTAAACAAGGCTCGAGGTGTTGAGCTTAGCTATTGCAGATGGGGAGGAGAAGAGTTTTTACTTCTTGGCAAATGTGTCGACGGAGAGGTGCCTAAGAATTTTCTCGATGAGCTTCGTGTGGAGATTAATTCAAAATCCTTCTGGACATCTAAGGGCAGCGGAAGGATGACAGTGACCATAGGTGCAGGAAAATATAAAGTGGGGCAGGATTACAAGGAATGGATTAATTTTGTTGACAAACAGCTTTATGTCGGAAAATGTACCGGTAAGAATAAGGTTGTATGCTGAGACATATTTCAAGGCTTTGACATTTTTAAATGAGCTGTAATCGTTGCTGGTCACACTGTTAGGCGTGAACAGTCACAATCGCATTGAAATTTATATTGAAATTACAAATTTTAGTTGCATGAAGTCAATAATTGTGATAGAATATTGACTGTTCGTAAGACGCCGGCATGTCGGAATGGCAGACGATGCAGACTCAAAATCTGTTGGGCGCAAGCCCGTGTGGGTTCAAGTCCCACTGCCGGCACTATTTGCAAAACCCCGTAAATCCAAGATTTTCAGTAAAATCAAGGGTTTGCGGGGTTTTTCTTTACTTACAATCTTTCAAAAAATTAAAGAAATTAGGGTACTTTTAAGAAAAATCTGCCCAAAAAGGTACTCAAAAATCTGCCATATAGGCTGTAATACCAGATAGCAAACAGGAGCATTATGATGATAAAAAAGATTTATAAAAAATATGAAATTATATTCAATGTTATATTTTTCTCGATTTTCCCGATTACGGCTTTTTATCTTATGGAGTTCTACGAACATAATCCTTTTGAAGAAGTCAGATTTATGGCGGGATTTTTTAATATTATTTTGTTTGAGCTGATTGCCTGGATTCTTTATTTTGTTACGGGAAGGGCGAAATGGGCACTTCGTGCAGTTTTTATCGTGGCCATGGTTTTTGGACTGATTAATCATTATGTTATGCTTTTCCGCTCGACTCCTTTTGTTCCGTGGGATATTTTTTCAATTGGTACGGCGACAAGTGTTGCATCCAATTATGATTTCGCACCGACTGCAGGAGTAGTTGTTGTTACAGTTATATTTATAGCTCTTATTATGCTGATGCATTTTGTTGATTTCAGAATTAAGTGGAAATTCAGGTTCAGACTAATTCCGACTGTGCTTGGAATACTTGCGCTGTGTCTGTTTGTGAATGCCCTGCAGGATGAGGATTTCCAGACGGACAATTATCTGTATCCGTTTCTCTTTACACCGGCATATATGACAAAGGTGAATGGAATGGCAGTGACCTTTGCGATGGATCTTAAGTTTGTGGCGGTTGATAAGCCTGACGGGTATAGCAGACAGAAGGCTAAGGAGCTGCTTGACAGCTATGCCGGTACAGATGATAATTCAGATGCAGCTAATAATACTGCAATTACAGATAAAAGTGATTATCCGAATATTATAGTTGTGATGGATGAGGCATTTTCAGACCTGTCAGTGCTCGGTGATTTTGATACAAATACAGACTATATGCCGTTTGTGCACAGTCTTGAAAAGGGCAATGAGAACACTATAACAGGATATCTGAATACGTCTGTATGTGGTGGAAATACCGCCGATACTGAGTTTGAGTTTCTGACAGGCAATACGATGGCTTTTCTTCCGGTAGGAAGTATTCCTTATCAGCAGTATATAAAGAGCACGACACCTTCCCTTGCAAGCTATTTAAAAAGCATAGGCTACGCAACGTATGCACAGCATCCGTACTATGGCAGTGGATGGAACCGGGATACGGTCTATCCTCTTTTGGGATTTGACAATCTTTCGTTTATGCAGGATTATTCTAATCAGAGGTTTGTGCGCAAATATATAAGTGATGAGACATCCTTTGACAGGATTATTGAGACCTATGAGAACAAACCGGATGGTCAGCCGGCATTTATATTCAATGTCACTATGCAAAACCATGGTGGATACACGGATACCTACTACGGCTTTGACAATACGGTGACAGCGGATAAGCTCAATAATTCTGCACTTGACCAGTATCTTTCTTTGATTAAGCTGACAGATGAGGATTTAAAGAGCCTCATTGAATATTTTTCAAATGTGGATGAGAAAACTATAGTGGTATTTTTCGGTGATCATCAGCCAAATGATACTGTGGCAAGCTCTGTTCTTGCAGCAAACGGCATGGATTATAATAATTTATCAAATGAAGAGCTTAAGCTGCGCTATCAGGTGCCGTATGTTATCTGGGCAAATTATGATATTGATGAGGCTGCAGGAAAAGACACGAGCGTTAATTATCTGGCTGCAAACGTACTTAAAGCGGCAGGTGTGCCGACAAATGACTATCAGAGCTTTCTGCTAAAGCTGCAGGAGGAGTATCCAATTATATCAGCGGTACGCACTGATAAAACTGCAGATAAGACATTAGATAAAGCATCAAATAAATCAGACAAGGCAACCGGCAGCAAAAATAAGCAGGCCGATTCGGATATGCTAAACGATTATAAGCTTTTGCAATATTACAGACTGTTTGACTGGGAGGATAAGTGATGAATTTTGTTAAAAAGCATCCACTTTTGACAGCGTTTTTAATTCCGTTTTTCATATGTATAATCATCTGTATAGGAAATGGTGTATATCCATTTGGCGATTACTGCCTTTTGCATATGGATTTGTATCACCAGTATCTGCCTTTCTTTAATGAGCTGTGGGAGAAGCTAAGAAATGGTGCGAGCCTCATGTATACATGGAATATCGGGCTTGGCAGTGATTTTGTATCGGTATTTGCCTATTATCTGGCGAGTCCGTTAAACTGGCTTGTGGTGCTTTTTCCAAAGAGCCATATTATTGAGTTTATTGAGCTGCTTATCATTTTTAAGATTTCGCTTAGCGGAGCAACATTTTTCTATTTTTTGAAGGAGCACTTTGTGCTTCTTGGAAAGGATAACAGATATCACGATAATACATTTGTGCCGGCATTTGTTTTCTCTACGGCATATGCGCTTTCCGGCTTTGTAGCTGCGTATAGCTGGGATGTCATGTGGATGGATGTTGTGGCGGTTGCACCGCTTGCGATAGTAGGACTTGAGAAGCTTGTGCGGGACAAAAAGCCGGTGCTTTACTATGTATCACTGGCACTTTGTATATTGTCAAACTATTATCTGAGCATCATGCTTTGCATCTTTTTGGTATTCTGGTTTGCATGGCTTTTCTTTACGCAAAAGGGCGGTAAAATGGCTGCAATTGTGAGATTTGCCGTTTACTCGCTTTTGGCTGGAGGCACTGCGATGGTGCTAATCATCCCGGAGCTTATCATTTTAAGCTACAGCGGTTCATCGGGGATTGAGTTCCCAAAGCAGATAGAGTGGTATTTTAATCTCTTATCAGAAGTCGGCAGGATGTGCACGACAGCAAGCGTCTATGAGGGTGCAGAGAACTGGCCGAATCTGTATGCCGGAGCCTTTAGTGTGATGCTTTTGATACTGTTTGTGCTCAATAAAAGGATTAATTGGAAGAAAAAAATAGCTCCTGTATTGTTTGTGTTGTTTTTCATGGCAAGCTTTGCCAATAAACAGCTTGACTTTATATGGCACGGACTGCATTTTCCGGATTCGCTGCCTGGCAGACAGTCGTATCTGTATGCATTTCTTGTATTGACCATAGGCTATGCTACAGTAAGAAAGTGGCGTGGCATAAGACTGTGGCATATTGGCGTGGCAGTGGTATTTGCATCGGCGCTTATGGCAGTAAGCACGATGTTTGCCGGTGAGGATGTGACAGAGTATTATGCAGTTATCATAAGCATATTGTTTGTTGCGCTGTACGGCATTATGACAGTACTTTTAAAGCTTGCAGCAAGGAAAAACAGGGAGCTTTTGATGGTCATAATATGCGGTATTGCGATTGTGGAGCTGGCTGTCAATATGGCTGTGACAGGACTTGGATGTACCGGCAGAAGCAGCTACAATGCCAATGTGGACGATATGCAAAAGGCACTGGAGCTGGCAAAAGAGGATGCAGCTGACAACGATGTACCATTTTACAGGGTTGAGGATACAGGCCGACTTACTAAAAATGATGGCACACGATACGGCTATGCTTCTGGAACACAGTTTTCTTCCCTGATGAATATAAATGTGAGCCATTTTTATCAGGCTCTTTATATGGAGGGAGGCAAGAATTTCTACTGTTATAACGGTGCCACACCTGTCACGTCAGCCATGCTTTCTGTCAGATATATGGTTACAAAATCCATACAGCCACAGAATGAGCTGACTACACTTGTGGGAAAATGCGGAAATCACTATCTGTATCGGAATAACTACACACTTCCGCTTGGTTTTATGATGGATGAGGGAGTGATTGATGCGTGGAAGCCATCATCGTCATCGAAAATCTATTCGATTAATTCTCTTGGCAGGCTCCTTGGTGCAGCAGATGATATGCTGACCCTGACAGAGTGCACCCAGGACGAAAATCCGGGAACTACGACTCTCACCTTTGACCATGACGGATATTATTATGCAGCATACGATTCGTGCAGCACTGACAGTCTGACCTTCAGCCACGGAGAGTATGAGACCACATACTCGAAGACCACTCACAGGTATCTGTTTGACCTGGGATATGTGAAGGCGGGGGAGACAGTTTCCGTCACAAACACTGATGCCGATGCTGTACGATTTAATGTATACGAGCTTTCCATTGCTGCAGTTGAGAGTGCTTACAATACACTCAATGAGCAGACACTCTCGGTGGATGATTTTTCAGATACACACATAAGCGGACACATAGATGTGAAGGAGGCAGGCAGACTTGTGCTTTCTATTCCGAGTGAAAAGGGATGGACTATGAAGGTGGATGGGAAGGATGCAGAGTATGAGGATTTTTCAGATACCTTTGTGAGCATTCATCTGGATGAGGGAGAGCATGAGATAGAGCTTTATTATGAGACACCGGGGCTTAAGGCAGGTGCAGCTATAAGCGCAGGCTGTGTGGGTGTTTTTCTACTGCTTTTATTGTTGCGTCAAATAGTTAAGAGACGCAGCCGTTTAAAGTTTAAAGCGAACAGTGACAGATAGCGAATGCACTGACAGACAACGCATACTGTTCATTTATGCGAAACACAGAATGTTCAAATTGTAATAGTATAATTCAATAATAAAAATAAAACAGGAGATTAACAAAATGAACAAACAAAACAAAAAAATCGCACAGGAAAAAAGAAGAATCGAGAGAGAGAAGGCAGAAAAGAAGGCAAAGGTTGTGAATCTGCTGAAATTCTGGGTGCCGGTAGTGGCAGTCGTTGTGGTAGTCATAGTGCTAATCTGGGCAGTTGCGACATCGGGCGGTTCATCGTCAAAGGGCACTGACGATACGCAAGCTGCATCACAGGCCACGGAATCTCAGGCATCCGAGACACAAAGCAGTGATTCACAGACCGAGGCAGCAACACTGAATACAGAGACTGACACGGTTGCGGAAAACGGAGATAAGGTAAATATTGACTACACCGGATATATGGACGGTGAAAAATTCAAGGGTGGAAGCACTGAGGGACAGGGCACAGACCTGGTGCTTGGATCAGGCAGCTATATAGATGGATTTGAGGAAGGAGTGGTAGGTCACAAGGTGGGAGAAACCTTTGATTTAAACCTTAAATTCCCGGATGATTATAAGGCAAATACAGAACTAGCCGGAAAGGATGTTACGTTTGAGGTGACTCTTAACGGTGTATACAAATAAAGAGGATAACACACATATATGGAAAAATCGTTTGAAGAGGTACTGGTACAGTTTTATGTTGACCAGTACAGGGAGAATGCGAAGAGAAGTACAGGTAAGCCTGTAAAGCTGGCACACTATATTCACAGGCTCAATAACAAAGCAAAATCAATTAAATATGCGCGATTTTCAAAAAATGAGACTGTGGCACTTGACAAGCTGCATCAGGAAATAAAAAGGCTTGCATTGATTACCTACTATTCCAACAATAAGAATGCAAGGCAGATTTTAAATAGAGAAATCCTTCCGCAGCTCGTCAGGGTGGATATGGAGCAGTTTGATGAGAATGAGGCAGAGTATCTCACAGAGGATTTTCTAAAGCTTTTGCGCAAGGAGTATATAGGTGCGATATGTACAAGGAGCATGAAGGCGCTTTACAATGAGTACCGCAGCAAGGAGCTTAGAAGAGAGATTGTTACGCTGGTTCCGGCACGGCCGGAGCTTGAGTTTCCAAAAGCACAGAGCATGAAAAGGCACTTCATACTCCATATAGGCCCGACTAACAGCGGTAAGACATATCAGGCGCTTGAGAGGCTTAAGCTGGCGCAAAACGGAGTTTATCTGGGGCCTCTTAGACTTCTGGCACTTGAGGTATATGAGAAGATGAATGATGCAGGCATACCATGCACCATGCTTACAGGCCAGGAGTGTCTTGAGGTATCAGACAGCAGAATTACAGCATCGACAGTGGAGATGCTTGACTGTGACAAGGAATATGATATCGCAGTGATTGATGAGGCACAGATGGTTGCAGATGATGACAGGGGACATTCATGGACCAGGGCAATTCTTGGTACACTTGCAGGAGAGATTCATATATGCATGAGCCCGGTGGCAAAGGATGTAGTCATTCATCTGATTAATCTGTGCCACGACGAGTATGAGATAAGGGAGTATGAGAGAAAGACAGCTCTAAAGCTGGAGGATAAGCCTTTTTCATTTCCACAGGATGTGAGAGAGGGCGATGCCTTTATCTTCTTTTCAAAGAAGTCGGTACTCAATATAGCAGGGCGTCTGGAGGAAAACGGCATAAAGCCAAGTGTCATATACGGAAGTCTGCCACCGGAAATAAGGCGCAGGCAGATGACGCTTTTTAATGAGAAAAAGACACAGGTTGTCGTGTCAACAGATGCGATAGGAATGGGACTCAATCTGCCGGTCAGAAGAATTGTATTTCTGGAGGTGGAAAAGTTTGATGGAGTATCAAGACGTCCGCTTGTCATCTCTGAGATAAAACAGATAGCGGGCCGTGCAGGCAGATTTGGTCTGTATGATACAGGCTATGTGACAGCTTTGGGACAAAAGAATCTGAATTATCTGAAGAATACGCTAAATATACCGGAGCAGGATATTGATATAGTAAGTCTTGGCTTCCCACAGGTGCTCCTTACAATGGATGCGCCGCTTGATGCGATAATTAAGCTCTGGCATGAGGCAGAGCCATCAGCACCGTTTAGGAAAATCAATGTCGATGAGATATTGTTTTTGTATGGATATGCGTATAAGGAGCGATACTTTATCGCAGATTTTGATGACAAATATCTGCTTTATAAGATGATTACATGTCCTATAGATATAAAGGACAGGGAGCTTGTCAGACAATGGCTGCGCTACTGCATGTCGTATACATCTGATATCTCTCTCGACAAGCCTGATAAGCATTCAAAGTATCAGGGGCTCATGAAATACGAATCCTATTACAAAAAGCTTGATTTGTACTATCAGTTTTCAGTCCGCATGGGCAAAATTGTGGATGAGGACTGGCTTGAAAACGAGCGCGACAAAACACAGGCAAAGATTATGCAGCTTCTATCAAAGAGCAAGGATGAGTATATTATCAGATGCCGGTATTGCGGCAGAATACTTCCGATTGGAAATTCACGCAATATATGCAGAGACTGCTACAGCATGATACGCAGGTAGCAGCCGGTTTATATTTTACGGTCAAGTCGTTGAATTTAGCTGTCCAATGTGGCATAATAGAAATAAGACCAAAATATGAATGGAGGAAGTTTTTATGGCAAACAATGAGTTACAGATTGCCGGCTCACAAGGTGAACTTAGAATCCGTCCTTACGAGCACCACGCAAAGTATTATGAAACAGATCAGATGGGTATAATCCACCATTCAAACTATGTCAAGTGGATGGAAGAAGCAAGACTTGATTTGATGGATCAGATAGGACTCAACTACAGGCAGATGGAGGATATGGAAATCATAAGTCCGGTACTGTCGATATCGGTAGAGTATCACAGTATGGTACATTTCGATGATACGGTCGTCATCTACACAAAGCTGCTTAAGTATAACGGAATCAAGATGGAGCTTGAGTATGTCATGAAGGACAAGGAGACAGGCGAGCTTCGCACCACTGCAAAAAGCAGCCATTGCTTTTTGAACAAATCCGGCAAACCAATCTCATTAAAGAGAATGTATCCGGAATTAGATACAAAATTTTTTGAATTTAAAGAGGCATAATAAAATGATACAGGATAGATTAAAAGCATTGAGAAGCGAGATGGCAAAGAGGGGCATCTCGCTGTATGTGGTTCCTACTGCTGATTTTCATGAGTCAGAGTATGTAGGAGAGCATTTTAAGGCACGCAAATATATTACCGGCTTCACAGGCTCAGCAGGAACCGCAGTCATCACTATGGATGAGGCCGGACTATGGACAGACGGCAGGTATTTTGTGCAGGCGGCTGCGCAGCTTAAGGATACCACTGTAAAGCTCTTTAAGATTGGCGAGGAGGGCGTACCGACAGTTGATGAGTATATAAAGGATACTCTTTCGGATGGCGGTGTAATAGGCTTTGACGGCAGAGTGGTAAATGCCGCATGGGGCAAAAGACTTTCAGAAATCGCAAAAGAAAAGCACGGCAGCATGTATGTAAATGAGGATCTGATTGACCTTATATGGACTGACAGACCACCTATGTCAAAGGCACCTGTCATGATTTTTGACAATAAATATACCGGTGAGGATATAAGCTCAAAGCTTAAAAGAGTCAGAGAGCAGATGGCACAAAAGGGTGCAACCCTTCATCTGATGTCATCACTTTACGATATCGCCTGGCTTTTAAATGTCAGGGGAGGCGACATAAGCTATGTGCCTGTAGTGCTTTCATACCTGGCACTGTCACAGGACAGCTGCATATGGTTTTTGCAGGAAGAGGTTGTGACAGAGACTCTTAAGGCATACCTCGATAAGAATGGTATACAGACAAGACCTTACGATGATTTTTATGAATATGTGAAGCATATTGATGAAAAAGAGACAGTGCTTTTAAATACATCGATTGTAAATTACCGCATCTGCAACAGCCTGCCGGATGGTGTTAAGGTGATTGATGCGGAGGATCCTACAGTTGTCATGAAGGCCGTAAAGAATGAAGTACAGCTTGAAAATCTGCGCAAGGCGCATTTAAAGGATGCAGTTGCGATGTGCAAGTTCATGTACTGGCTTAAGACAAATATAGGTAAGATACCTATGACAGAGATTTCGGCTTCAGATTATCTTGCATCGCTTAGAGCTGAGCAGGAGGGCTTTCTTGATTTGAGCTTTGCCACAATATGCGGATATGCTGATCATGGTGCTATTGTGCATTACTCTGCAACAGAGGAGTCTGACAGGCAGCTTAAGCCTGAGAGTCTTCTTTTGGTTGATTCAGGCGGACATTATCTGGAGGGAACCACAGATATCACGAGGACCTTTGCACTAGGCCCTGTGACTGACGAGATGAAGGATATGTTTACGAGAGTGTGCCGCTCAAATATGAACCTGGCAAATGCAAAGTTTAAGGAGGGATGCTCGGGCCTTAATTTTGATATTCTGGCAAGAGAGCCTTTATGGGAGATTGGCATGGACTACAATCACGGTACCGGACACGGTGTGGGCTATGTGCTCAATGTTCATGAGGGGCCAAACAGCTTTCACTGGAAGCAGTACCCGGGCAGAACTGCAGAGCGTGTGATAGAAGAGGGCATGGTCACTACAGATGAGCCGGGCATCTATTTAGAGGGCAAATTCGGTATTCGTACAGAGAATGAGCTTATCTGCCGAAAGGGCGAGAAAAATGAGTACGGCCAGTTCATGTATTTTGAGAATCTGACCTATGTACCGATAGATCTCGATGCGATTGATCCAAATCAGATGACAGACAGGGAAAAGGGATACCTGAACGCTTACCATGCTAGAGTTTATGAGCTTGTTTCACCATTTTTGAATGATGAGGAGGCTCAGTGGCTTAAGAAATATACAAGAGCTATTTAACGTTACTGCCTGCACTGCAGTGTGACCGGCAGCGATTACAACAATATTATAATTGACAGTAAGGAAAGTATCAAAATGAGTGAAAAGCTTGTACTTATAGACGGACACAGTATTTTAAACAGGGCATATCACGGGCTGCCTGATCTGACCAATTCAGAGGGGCTTCACACAAATGCAGTCTATGGATTTTTGAATATCATGTTCAAGATTCTTGACGAGGAAAAGCCTGACTATCTGACGGTGGCATTTGATGTGCATGCGCCGACGTTTCGTCACAGAATGTTTGATGCGTACAAGGGCACGAGAAAGCCTATGGACGAGGAGCTCAGGCAGCAGGTGCCTATGATAAAGGAAATGCTTACCGCTATGGGCATTAAAATCGTGGAAAAGGAAGGCTATGAGGCCGACGATATACTTGGAACCTTATCTGTCAGGGCAGAAAAGGCCGGTATGGATGTCGCCATCATTTCCGGAGACAGAGACCTTTTGCAGCTTGCGACTGACCATGTCATGGTAAGGATTCCAAAGACAAAGAAAACAGGAACCGAGATAGAAAACTACAATACAGCAGATGTTATCGAAAAGTACGGCGTCACTCCAAAGGAGTTTATCGATGTAAAGGCTCTGCAGGGAGATACGTCTGATAATATTCCCGGGGTACCCGGTATCGGCGAAAAGACAGCAGGCGCACTTATAGCAAAATATCACTGTATAGAGGCAGTACATGAGGACGCTGAGAATGTAAAGCCGCCAAGGGCTTCAAAGAATATAGTGGAGTACTGGGAGCAGGCGCTTATGAGCAAGGAGCTTGCGACAATCATACTTGATGCGCCGGTTGACTATGAATTTTCTGATGCAAAGCTTAGTGGCGGAGTAGAGTCACTCTACACTGAGGAAGCCTTTTTACTGTGCAAAAGATACGAATTCAAAAACATGCTGTCACGGTTTAACGTGGAGGCTCCTAAAAACAATGCCGAGGAGCATTTTGTGGTAGTAAGGGACTTAAAGACTGCAGAGAGTGTGTTTGAGAAGGCAAAGGACAAGGAGGTCGCTTTTGCGGTAGTACCGGGAGAGTCTTTGGGAAACAGCGAAAGTGATGGACAGCTAAGTCTGTTTTCGGAGCCGGTTTCTAACGATTATCTTGCTGTTTCGATTTGTTTTTCAGAGGAGGACATTTATTTTATCTGTACAGGTGATGAGATTTCAAGCAGCTTCCTGGATGAAAAACTAAATACTCTGGAAGTAAAGTCATGGATATCACCGGATTTAAAGACCAATCTGCACAGATTTAAGAGCAAAGAGATAAAGGCAGATGACAGAGGCAGATATTTTGACATGATGGTGGCTGCATACCTTATCAATCCGCTTGTCGGGGAGTATCCCTATGATGCGGTTGCAAAGGACTATCTGGGGCTTATGCTCTCATCTAAAAAGGATTATCTGGGAAAGCTTGATTTCACCCGGATGATGAAGGAGGATGAGAAAAAGGCAGTGGACTGTGCCTGCTACGAGGTGTATACTGCCTGGAAATCAAAGCCGGTTCTTTTGCAGAAGCTAAAGGAAATGGATATGCTCACTCTTTATAAAGATATCGAGCTGCCACTCGTTTTCGTACTGTATGATATGGAAAATGAGGGTATAAGGGCTGATGGAATAAAGCTAAAAGAGTATGGAGACAAGCTTGCTGTTTCGATAACTGAGCTTGAAAAGAAAATATATGAGGCAGCAGGTGAAGAGTTTAATATAAATTCGCCAAAGCAGCTTGGAGTCATTCTCTTTGAAAAGCTTGGACTGCCAAATGAAAAGAAGACAAAGACCGGTTATTCTACTGCGGCAGATGTGCTTGAAAAGCTGGCACCGGAGTATCCGATTGTCGCGGATATATTGGAATACAGACAGCTCACAAAGCTAAAGAGCACATATGCTGACGGACTTTCGGGATATATTGCATCCGATGGCAAAATCCATACTACCTTAAATCAGACAATCACTGCGACAGGCCGTCTTTCAAGCACAGAGCCTAATCTGCAGAATATCCCGATAAGGATTGAGCTGGGCAAGCTTATCAGAAAGGTATTTCTGCCTGAGGATGGAGATCTGTTTGTTGACTCAGACTACTCGCAGATCGAGCTTCGGGTGCTTGCGGCACTTTCAGGGGATGAAAGGATGATAGAGGCCTTTAAGAATGGTCAGGATATCCACAGAAGTACAGCATCCCTTGTGTTTGACACACCGTTTGATGAGGTCACAGATCTTCAAAGACGAAATGCCAAGGCGGTAAATTTTGGTATCGTATATGGTATCAGCGCGTTTGGTCTGTCTAACGACCTGGGGATTTCAAGGAAAGAGGCACAGGGCTATATAGACAGCTATTTTGTCAAATATCCAAAGATTAAGGAGTTTTTGGATCAGACGGTTTTGGATGCCAAGAAAAATGGCTATACAAAGACCATGTTTGGGCGTATCAGACCGATTCCCGAGCTGAACTCGAGCAATTTCATGCAAAGACAGTTTGGAGAGAGAGTTGCGATGAACTCACCTATTCAGGGTACAGCAGCCGATATCATAAAGATTGCCATGATACGTGTGCATGACAGGCTTCTTGACGAGGGCTTAAAGTCAAGACTTATCCTTCAGGTGCATGATGAGCTTTTAATTGAGACAAAGGAAGCTGAGAAGGATAAAGTGATTAAGCTTCTGGAGAAAGAGATGCGTGGCGCGGTGGACATGAAGGTATCCATGGAGGTGGGCACCGAGTGTGGCTATGACTGGTATGATGCGCATTGATGACAGAAAAGGAAATAGTATGATTTTTATAGGAATAACAGGTGGTGTAGGTGCCGGAAAATCGGCAGTGCTTAGCTATCTTAAGGAACTTGATGGCGTAAGGGTCATGCTTTCCGATGAGATAGCACATGAGCTGATGGAGCCGGGAAGCGACTGCTACAACAGATTAAAGGAATTGTTTGCGGGCGAACCGATATGGCTTGAGGACGGGCATTTTGACAGACCGGCACTTGCCGGAGTGATTTTTTCGGATGATAAAAAAAGAGAGCTTCTAAATGAAGTAGTGCATCCTGCAGTAAAGGAATATGTGCTTAATGCAGTTAAAGAGGCAAAAAAAGAAGGTCTGTTCATGCTTGTGCTTGAAGCAGCACTCCTTATAGAGGAGGGATATGGTGAAATCTGCGACGAGCTGTGGTATATTTATGCAAGTGAAGAAGTCAGAAGAAAAAGACTTAAGTCATCACGTGGATATTCAGATGAGAAGATAGATAGTATCTTTGCAAGCCAGCTTAAAGAAGCTGAGTACAGAAGGCACTGCAAGGAGGTTATCAATAATGATGGAGATATCGAAAACACGATAGCTTCAATAAATAAAGCGCTTAGCAAATACAAGGAGTAGTGGAAATGAATAATGTATTCGGTTTGGATATTGGTACAAGAAATGTTGTAGGAACTGTCGGCTATCAGACTGATGACAAGGAATTTGTGGTTACAGCACAGTATGTCAGGGAGCATGAGACCAGAGCGATGCTTGACGGTCAGATACATGATATAGGCAGGGTGGCAAAAACCATTAAGGAAGTAAAGGACGAGCTTGAAAAACAGACAGGACAGCCACTTGAAGAGGTGTGTATAGCAGCCGCAGGACGAGTATTAAAGACTGTCACGACGCATGTGGAGTATGAGTATGCGCAGGAGTCTGTGGTGACCGGCGAGGATGTCCATACGCTTGACCTGCTTGGCATAGAAAAAGCACAGGAGGCACTCAAGGAGGTTAACGATACAAGCTATAAGTTTTACTGTGTGGGATATTCTACAGTCAAATTCTTTTTGAATGATGAGGTGTTTATCAGCCTTGAGGGTCATAAGGCAAACAAAATAGGCGAGGATATCATAGTTACATTTCTGCCGGAGGATGTGGTAGACGGACTGTATGCGGCAGTGGGACAGGCCGGGCTTAGTGTAGCCAATATGACATTGGAGCCTATCGCCGCTATCAATGTGGCAATTCCGGAGAACTATCGTATGCTTAATATCGCACTTGTCGATGTGGGAGCCGGAACGAGTGATATCTCAATCACAAGAGACGGAAGTATCATAGCCTATGGCATGATACCGCATGCAGGAGATGAGCTGACAGAAGTTATTGTGCAGCATTTCCTCGTGGATTTCAATATGGCGGAGAGCATCAAGCTTCAGTCTACGACAAGTGATACGGTTACATACAAGGATATCATGAGCATCGAGCACACAATTCCTGCACAGGATGTCTGGGATGTGGCAGCACCTGTTGTTGATAATATTGCACAAGAGGTATCGACTAAAATCAGAGAGCTAAACGGTGACAAAACAGTGAGTGCCTGCTTTGTAGTCGGAGGCGGAGGCAAGATACACGGCTTCACGGAAAAGCTTGCGGAAGACCTTGACCTGCCGGAGGAAAGAGTAGCTCTAAGAGGTGAGGAAGTGCTTGGCGATGTGACCTTTGAGCAGGAGGATATTAAGAAGGATCCGCTTCTTGTCACTCCAATTGGTATATGTCTGAATTATTATGACCAGAGAAATAATTTTATCATGGTCAGATTCAACGGTGAGAGAATAAAGCTCTATGACAATAACAGGCTTACAATAGTCGATGCGGCGCTTCAGGCGGGATTTCCAAACGATGAGCTGTTTCCAAAGCGCGGCACTCCGATAAACTTTACGGTAAACGGTGTGGCAAGGCTTGTAAGAGGCGAGGCCGGAGATGGCGCAGTAGTGACCATGAACGGAAAGCCAGCAAGCATCAACACACCGCTTGAGCCAAACAGTGAGATAGTCATCGAGCCGTCCACAGCAGGAGAGGCAGCAGTGTATAAGATATCGCAGCTTGATGAGTACAATCATTCTGTCATTACATTTGTCATAAATGGCAGAAAGGTATCATGTCCTAGGTTTGTCCAGGTAAACGGAGAGCTTGAGCCGGAGGATTACAGCATCAGGGAAAATGATGTGATTGAGACAAGAAATTACTATACAGTGCGCCAGATTGCGCAGTTTATGGATCTCGTTATTGACACAGACCAGATGATATTTGTAAACAATGAAGAGGCAGGTCTCGACACTCTTGTATACGAAAATTTCTCTGTTGAGTGGAAAACAGATGAATATGGTGTTGCAAGAATCGACAATAACACTTATAATGACACACAAGAGTCTGATTCAGATGAGGCTTCGGGCTTAGCAGAGCGAGATGCAAACAGCACAGAGTCAGACAACACAGTGACCAGAACATCAGAGCAGATGATGAATCAGGTGCTCGATGAGCTGCATGATGATTTTGCTAAAGAAGCTGAAGCATCTGCTGTGCCGGAAAACGAATTGCCGGAAAATGAATTGCCAAAAAATGATATACAGGAAGAAATACAGGAAGAAGACTCATCAAAAAATACAGTTACAGTAATTGTAAACGGTGAGCCTGTAGAGCTGTCCGGCAAGGATACATATATATTTGTCGATATATTTACCCATATCTCATTTGATTTACAGGCAGGAAAGGGCAGGGCAATAGCCACTGTAATAAATGGCAGAGATGCCCAGTTTTCTGAGGAGCTTCATGAGGGAGACAAAATAGAATTATACTGGAAAGAGAATTAACATGTTAGAATTATGCAGCATTGCCAGCGGCAGCAGTGGAAACTGTATATGCGTGGGTACGGATGATTGTCATGTGCTCATAGACGCGGGCATCAGCGGTAAGAAAATAGAAAACGGACTGAATGAATTTGATATGACGGCCACAGATATGCAGGGGATTCTCGTGACACATGAGCATATAGACCATATCGCAGGGCTTGGTGTCATGGCAAGACGCTATCATATTCCGATTTATGCAACAAAGGCCACAATCGGGGCCATAAAATGTACCAAATCCGTTGGAAATATTGATGATGAGCTGTTTCATCCTGTTGAGGCAGGCGTCGATTTTACAATAGGCGATATAGAGTTTGAGCCGCTTCACATATCACACGATGCGGCTGATCCTGTCGCGTACAGATTTAAAAACGAAAATCATGCGATGGCGGTCGTGACAGACCTTGGCACGTATGATGACGCACTGGTTTCAAAGCTTCAGAACCTGGATGGGCTGCTGCTTGAAGCCAATCATGATATAAATATGCTCCAGACAGGGGCATATCCGTATCCACTCAAGCGCAGAATCATGGGTGACAGCGGACATTTGTCGAATGAGAGAAGCGGGCAGTTGTTATGCGAGCTTCTTCATGATAAATTTGGCTCAGTAATACTGGGACACCTTAGTAAAGAAAACAACTACGAAAAGCTGGCGTATGAAGCCGTCAGGCTTGAGGTCACAATGGGAGACAATCCATATAAGGCAAGTGATTTCCCTATGTATGTGGCTAAGAGAGACAGGGCATCAGACCGCATAGCCGTAGAATAAGAGAACAGGAGAATAAGTTGTTATGGATAACACAAAGAACAAAGTAATCATCACAGTTGTCGGAAAAGACACAGTAGGAATCATCGCAAAGGTATGTACATATCTGTCAGAGGGCAGTGTAAACGTGCTTGATATCTCACAGACTATCGTTTCAGGTTATTTCAACATGATGATGATTGTTGATATGGCAAATGCTACAGCTTCATTTGCAGAGATTTCTGACCAGCTTGATGCACTTGGAGAAGAAATTGGTGTAACAATAAAGTGTCAGAAGGAAGAAATCTTTGAGATGATGCATCGAATCTAGTTTAGCATAAAAATGTCATACACAGTTAAAGGAGAACAGCAAAATGATAAATATTGGTGAAGTAATTGAGACCAATGACATGGTGGAGAAGGAAAATCTTGACGTGCGTACAATCACACTCGGTATCAGCCTGCTCGACTGTATAGACTCAGACCTTGCAAAGGTAAATGAGAATATCTACAACAAGATTACAACACTTGCAAAGAATCTTGTATCAACAGGAAAAGAGATAGAGAACAACTACTGTATCCCTATCGTAAACAAACGTATTTCAGTTACACCTATCGCCCTTGTCGGCGGTGCGGCCTGCAAGAGCTCAGAGGATTTTGTTACCATAGCAAAGACACTTGACAGAGCTGCCAAAGAGGTAGGTGTCAACTTCATCGGTGGATACTCAGCACTTGTGTCAAAGGGCATGACAAAGGCGGATGAGCTTTTAATCAAATCCATCCCTCAGGCAATGCTTGAGACAGACCTGGTATGCAGCTCTGTAAATGTTGGCTCTACAAAAACCGGAATCAACATGGATGCAGTAAAGCTGATTGGCGAGATGATAAAGGAGACAGCAGAGGTGACAAAGCACCTTCCTGTATCAGGCTGTGCCAAGTTTGTAGTATTCTGCAACGCTCCTGATGACAATCCGTTTATGGCAGGAGCCTTCCATGGTGTGACAGAGGCTGATGCTATCATCAATGTAGGTGTCAGCGGACCGGGAGTAGTAAAGACTGCTCTTGAAAAGGTAAGAGGCGAGAATTTTGAGGTGCTCTGTGAGACAATCAAGAAGACAGCCTTCAAGGTTACACGAGTAGGACAGCTTGTGGCAAAGGAGGCTTCAAAGAAGCTTGGAGTGCCATTTGGAATCATAGACCTCTCACTTGCACCTACACCGGCTATCGGAGACTCTGTAGCCGATATTCTCTGTGAGATAGGCTTAGAGAGAGCCGGAGCTCCGGGAACAACAGCTGCACTTGCACTCTTAAACGATCAGGTGAAAAAGGGCGGTATCATGGCATCCTCATATGTCGGCGGCCTCTCAGGTGCCTTTATTCCTGTATCAGAGGATCAGGGAATGATAGATGCCGTAAACGATGGTGCACTCACTCTCGAAAAGCTTGAGGCTATGACCTGTGTGTGCTCAGTGGGACTTGACATGATTGCAATCCCGGGCGATACAAAGGCCACCACAATTTCAGGAATTATCGCAGATGAGATGGCTATCGGTATGATAAATCAAAAGACAACAGCCTGCAGACTGCTTCCGGCAATCGGAAAGGATGTAGGTGATGTGGTAGAAATCGGAGGACTCCTTGGAAGTGCACCGGTTATGCCGGTAAACAGATTCTCTTGTGATGCATTTGTAAACCGTGGAGGAAGAATCCCGGCACCTATTCACAGCTTTAAAAATTAGTAAATAATGGCATTGTTTACAAGCATGTACTTATAAGAATAACTTATAAGTACATGCTTATTTTAAAGTGGTACTTGACAATGACAAAAATACATGATTAAATAAAGACAGTTATATGACTGACGGAAGTGGATAACCACATGGAGTATAACAGTTGATTGCCGACCGTCTGGGCGCACATTTATATAAGTTTCCTGCAGAGCTTTATATTATTATGTGTGTTCAGACGGTCTTTTTTATTCCGGCAGGCCCGAGTAATTTGGGGATGCAGACCACATTATCAGAAAACATGGAGGATGACATGGAAAGAGTATCATTAGCAAAGGAATTATCAAGCACAACATACCCTGGCAGAGGTATCGTAATCGGCCGCACAAAGGATGGTAAGAAGGCTGTAACAGCATACTTTATCATGGGCAGAAGCGAAAACAGCCGCAACAGAGTATTTGTAGAGGATGGCGAGGGCATCAGAACACAGGCATTTGACCCTTCAAAGCTTGAGGATCCGAGTCTTATCATTTACGCACCTGTAAGAGTGCTCGGCAACAAGACAATTGTCACAAACGGTGACCAGACAGATACTATCTATGAGCTGATGGACAAGCAGCAGACATTTGAGCAGGCCTTAAGGACAAGAGAGTTTGAGCCTGACGCTCCTAACTATACACCTAGAATTTCAGGAATCATGCATATTGACAATGGCGAGTTCAATTACGCTATGTCAATCTTAAAGAGCAACAACGGCAATCCTGATGCATGCAACAGATACACATTTGCATACTCAGCACCGGTTGCAGGAGAGGGACATTTCATCCATACATATATGGGCGATGGAAATCCACTGCCAAGCTTTGAGGGTGAGCCTACATGGGTAGACATCGACGGAGATATCGACGAGTTTACCAATATGGTATGGGAGAACCTTAACGAAGACAATAAGGTATCACTCTTTGTCAGATATATTGATATCGCTACAGGCGAGTATGAGAGCAGAATCGTAAATAAAAACAAATAAAACACTATATAAACGGTCAAATATACAAGATAAGCAGATAAAAACAGGAGAACAGAAAAATGCAGGAATACGAATTAAAATACGGATGTAATCCAAATCAGAAACCAGCCAGAATATTTATGAAGGAGGGAGAGCTTCCTATAAAAGTGCTTAACGGCAGAGCCGGATATATCAACTTCCTTGATGCCTTTAACGGATGGCAGCTTGTAAGAGAGCTTAAGAAGGCAACAGGTCTTCCAGCCGCAACATCCTTCAAGCATGTTTCACCTGCAGGTGCAGCAGTAGGACAGCCGCTTTCAGATGTGGAGAAAAAGATTTACTGGGTTGATGATATGGATATTGAGTTTACACCACTTGCAAATGCATACATCAGAGCAAGAGGAGCTGACAGAATGTCATCATTTGGTGATTTTATTTCACTTTCAGATGTATGTGACAAGAGCACTGCACTTGTAATCAAGAGAGAGGTATCAGACGGTGTTATTGCTCCGGGCTACACAGACGAGGCTCTTGAGATTTTAAAGGCTAAGAAAAAAGGCAATTACTGTGTTATCGAGATTGACCCGTCATATGAGCCGGCACCTATCGAGAGAAAGGATGTATTTGGCATCACATTTGAGCAGGGCAGAAACGAGCTTCATATTGATGATGATTTCTTCTCAAATATTGTGACAGAGAACAAGGAGCTCACAGAGCAGGCTAAGATCGATCTGGCAATCTCAATGATTACTTTAAAGTACACACAGTCAAACTCTGTATGCTATGTAAAGGGTGGCCAGGCAATCGGTATCGGAGCAGGCCAGCAGTCTCGTATCCACTGTACCAGACTTGCAGGCTCAAAGGCAGACAACTGGTGGCTTCGTCAGTCTCCACAGGTGCTTGGACTTCAGTTCGTGGATGGTATCAGACGTGCAGACCGCGACAACACTATTGATCTTTATATCGGTGAGGATTATATGGATGTGCTTGCAGAGGGCGAGTGGCAGAAGTTCTTCAAGGTAAAGCCGGACGTATTTACAGCAGAGGAGAAGAGAGCGTGGCTTGACAAGAATACAGATGTAGCACTTGGCTCGGATGCATTCTTCCCATTTGGTGACAACATTGAGCGTGCTCACAAGAGTGGCGTGAAGTATGTAGCCCAGCCGGGTGGATCTGTGAGAGATGACCATGTTATTGATACATGTAATAAGTACGGTATGGTAATGAGCTTTACAGGAATCAGACTTTTCCATCACTAATCACAAGGTATAGCGGTTATTAAGCTGAATTTAAGCACAATAAGTAATTCAATAATAGAGGACTTCATGATATAATTACAGTATACATTTTACACAGTAGTTAATCATGGAGTCTTTTTATGTCATTACAGTTTATCACAGGTAATTCAGGAAACGGAAAAACGAAATATCTCTTTAACAGGATAGTGAAAGAGGCAAAGGCAAACCCAAGGGACAATTATCTTGTAATAGTGCCTGAGCAGTTTACAATGCAGACGCAGAGACAGCTTGTAGATTTGTCGGAGAATAAAGCTATCATGAATATAGATGTGCTAAGCTTTAAGCGCTTAGCCTACAGAGTGTTTGATGAGCTTGGAATCACAAATCTCACGGTGCTTGAGGAGACAGGTAAGAACCTTGTACTCAGAAAGCTTGCGGCACAGGAGGCGGATAAGCTTGGCGTAATAGGCAGAAACTTAAACCGCATCGGCTATATAAGTGAGGTAAAGTCACTGCTTTCGGAGCTTGTGCAGTACAATATATCACCTGAGGAGCTCGGAAGATATATTGCCTCAGGCAGGCTATCGGATACACTTTCAGATAAGCTCAAGGATGTGCTCGTGCTCTACGAAGCATTTGAGAAGTTTATGCAGGACAAATATATCACTGCAGAGGAAATACTTAATGTGCTTAGCAATGTGGCGGAGGAGTCTGCCATTCTTAGAAATTCAGTCATTGCATTTGATGAATTTACCGGATTTACACCTATACAGAACCAGCTCATCAAAAAGCTCTTTGTCATTTCAAAGAAAATATATGTAACGCTCACAATAGACTGTCGTGAGGATATCTTTAAGAGCAGAGGCATGCAGGAACTGTTTGACATGCCAAAAAGGACAGTGAAATCACTCACCGAAATGGCAGCGTTTTATGGCATAGAAGTCGAGGAACCTATTATCCTTGATAAAAACTACCGGCTTGCAGAAAACGAAGAGCTAAGCTTTATGGAACAGCAGCTTTTCAGAAAACGAAGATGCTCCTTTAAAAAAGTACCAAAGCACATTCATATAGACTGTCTGCGTGACCCGAAGCAGGAGCTGACAAAGATAGCCAGAAGAATTAATGAGCTTGTAAGGAACGAAAATCTGCGTTACCGAGATATTGCTATAGTCACAGGAGATGTGAATATATATGCAGGTTATGTGCGTGAAATATTTGACAAATACAATATTCCTTACTTTATCGATGCCACACAGGAGATACTTTTCCATCCGTTTATTGAGTTTATCAGGTCAATACCCGATATTGCGGCACAAAATTTCTCGGCAGATGCGGTGTTCAGATTTTTGCGGTGCGGCTTTAGTGAGCTATTGGACAGTGAAATAGATGTACTTGAAAACTATGTGCTCGCCTGTGGAGTAAGAGGTAAAAGCGCATGGGACAAAAAGTGGGTCAGGCTGCCAAAGCATAAGGCAGGCTATGACCTTGAGCTTTTAAACCAAAGCAGGGAGTATATAATGGAACTGCTAAAGCCGGTATATCAGGTGTTTTCCGATAAAAAGTCAACGGTAAAGGACTATGTGCTCGCTATATATAAGCTGATAGTTTTGCTTGATATACCTGATAAGCTTGCAAAAAAGGAGCAGGCACTGCTTGATGCAGGGGACCAGACCGCATCAAAGGAATACGGACAGATATACAAAATAGTCATGCAGCTCTTTGAAAAATATGTGGCGGTGCTGGGTGATGAATGCATGGATGCAGAGGAATTTACACAGATACTGGATGCAGGACTGGATGCGGCAGATGTAGCAGTCATACCGCCGGGATACGACACTGTGACCATCGGAGATATTGAGAGAACGCGTCTGACCAACATAAAGGTCATGTTTTTTGCAGGCGTAAACGATGGGATTGTTCCAAAGGCGGCAGGAAGAGGAGGCATTATATCCCAGTATGAGAGAGAGGCACTTAAGGAGCTGGATATAGAGCTTGCGCCCGGGGCAAGAGAGCAGGCATTTATACAGAGGTTTTATCTGTATCTGAACATGACAAAGCCATCCAGGGAACTTTATATCAGCTATACGAGGCTTGACAGTGAAAAAAAGGCTGCCCAGCCATCGTACCTCATAGGTATATTAAAGGGGATGTTTCCGGAGCTTGTCGTGACTGAGACAGAGGATGTAGAACAGCTTTTGGATATATCAAGCAGGCAGAGTGCTCTGGATTATCTGCTGTCAAATGAGGTGGATGACAGATGGTGCGAGATTGCAGCAGCGGTGATGCTCTATGACGCATCAGTCAGTGATGCAGGGGACGGTAATGAAGTAGACGATAAAGAATTTGCTCAAAAAAATTCCGTGGAGCGGCTCATCAATGCAAGGTTTGAGCATTATTCAAAGGATCCGATTAGCCGAAATGTGGCAAGAAGCATATACGGCAGACACATGGAGGGCAGTATCACGCGCTTTGAGCAGTTTGCCAGGTGTGCATATGCGCATTTTTTAAATTATGGATTGAGGCTTACAGAGCGTGAGGAGAGCGGCTTTACATCCCTTGATATGGGTAATATATACCATGAAGCACTGGAAAGATACAGTAAGAAGCTTGATAGGGAGAGTACTGACTGGTTTAGCGTGACAGATGCAAAAAGAGATGAGCTTGCGATGGAAGCAATAAATGAGGTGATTGATGAGTATGCAGGCTTTGGCATATTTGATACAGCGGAAAGCCAACATTCGATATCACATATGAAGGCGGTCTTTAAGCAGACAGTATGGGCACTCACAACCCAGATACGAAGAGGCAGCTTTGTGCCTGAGAGGTTTGAGTTTTCCTTTTACGAGAGCCTTGATATGGCAAATGATGTGACGGTTGATATAAAGGGACGCGTGGACAGGACTGACACATATACGGATGAGGGCAGGCTTTTTGTGAAGGTACTGGATTACAAGTCGGGAAATACAGTTTTTGACCTGGTGAAGCTGTACTATGGCACGCAGCTTCAGCTTGCAGTGTACATGGACGCCGTCATGGAACAAAAGAAAGAGGCGCTAAAGCAGGTAAGTGTGGAGCCGGGCGGTATGCTGTACTATCACATCGACGATCCTGTAATTGATTTAAAGGATGTGACACCGGGCACTGAGCTGTCTGAGGAAGAAATCAATCAGATGATATTAAAGAAGCTCAAGCCTGACGGGCTTATCAACTCGGACGAAAAGGCATACAGAGGCATGGACAGGGACTTTGAGAAAAGCTCTGACGTAATCCCTGTCACCTTAAAAAAGGATCAGACACCGGCTGCAGGCTCAAAGGTGGCAAACGCCGAAGAGTTTGATGTGATAACAAGGTTTGCGCGAGAGAAGCTTCGCGAGATAGGAAGAGAAATATATGATGGAAATGTTGCCGTCAATCCTATCAAGAACAAGAAAATAGACAGCTGCGCATATTGCGCTTTTCAGGCCATATGCAGGTATGATTCAAGGATACCGGGCTTTAGCGAAAGAAGCTTTAACGGTGACAATAAGGAAGATGTACTTGATAAAATGCGTACACAGATTGCAGCGGCAGAGCATAAAGCATGCTATGGAGATAATAATATAAAGCCATAATCGGGAGACATAATATGGATGTTAAATGGACCAGTGAACAGAAAAAGGTTATAGATTTAAGAGACAGGGATATACTTGTATCGGCGGCAGCGGGCTCAGGAAAGACAGCTGTACTCGTTGAGCGTATAGTAAACAGAATATGTGTGGATAATCCGCCGGTGGATATCGACAGGATGCTTGTGGTGACGTTTACCAAGGCTGCAGCTGCTGAGATGAGGGAGCGTGTCAGCCGTGCGATAGACAGCTTGAAGGAGCAAAAGCCGGACGATGAGAACCTGCAGAGGCAGTCGACACTGGTTCACAATGCGCTCATCACTACAATCGATTCGTTTTGTCTGTTTGTGGTGCAGAATAATTTCGCACAGCTTAATCTGGATCCTGATTTCAGAATCGGTGACCAGGCAGAGCTTAAGCTTATGCTAAAGGATGCTTTGGCACAGGTATTTGAGGACAATTATGCAAGAGAAGACAACGAGGCATTTATCAACCTTATAGATACCTACAGCAAGGGGAGAAATGACTCTGCCGTCAGGCAGATGGTGGAGGATATCTACTATAAGGCGGGCAGCTCATCATGGCCGAGAAAGTGGATGAACAGTCTCCTAAGGCTCTATGATATAAAGTCAGCTAAACAGCTTGAGGATTCAGAAATCATTAAGGAGATAGTGGATTACAGCAGGGTGCTTTTGGAGGAGGATGTTCAGGAGCTTACAATGGCGAAAGACCTGGCATCAGCTACACCCGGGCTTGAAAAGTATGCGCTTACACTTTCAGAGGATATAGCATTGTTTGATGGAATGGCGGATGTGACAGGCTATGTCGGTATGCAGGAGTTCTTAAACAAAATATCCTTTGGCAGAATTGCTGTCATCAGGAAATTTGACGGAGACGAGAAGAAAAAGGAGCGCGTGAAAAGCATGCGCGATGCTGCCAAGAAGAAGGTAGACGGAATAAAGCAGAAATACTTTGGCATGTCAATTGAGCTTATGTATGAGCAGCTGGAGCGTCAAAGACCATTTGTTAAAGAGCTGATAAGGCTCTCACTCGAGTTTTATGATGCGATGGAGGCTGTAAAGACAAGAAAAAGAGTATTTGATTTTTCTGATATAGAGCACTTTGCGCTTCGCATACTGGTGGATGAACAGACACTGGAGCCCACAGAGACAGCGCGTGAGTTTTCAAAACATTTTGAGGAAATCATGATTGACGAGTATCAGGACTCAAACCAGGTGCAGGAGGATATACTTACCGCTATTTCAAGAGAGCACCAGGGAGTCGGCAACATGTTTATGGTGGGCGATGTAAAGCAGAGCATATACAGGTTTCGAATGGCACGTCCGGAGCTGTTTATGGAAAAATACAACACATATACATCAGATGACAGTGCACACCAGAGAATAGACCTGCATAAAAATTTCAGAAGCAGGAATGAGGTGTTAGACTTTACTAACGACATATTCTACAAAATCATGGCAGCAGATTTGGGCAATGTGCAGTATGATGACGATGCGGCACTGTATCCCGGTGCAAGCTATCCGGATGAGACGATGCGTCCTGAGCTTTTGCTTGTTGACTACAAGGATGAGGAGCTGTCTGAAATTATAGAGGATGAGGATGGAGATAAGGTGCAGATAGAGGCGCTTTTGATTGCAAACCGTATCAGGAGTCTGATGGAAAACGGCATGGTGACTGATAAAAAGACAGGGCAGCTAAGAGCCGTGCAGTACAGGGATATAGTAATACTTTCGAGAAGTGTTGCAACCTGGGGCAATACAGTGGCAGCAGTATTAAAGGACTGTGATATTCCGGCGCATGTAGAGTCGAATACAGGCTACTTTTCATCGTATGAGATACAGGTGATTCTGTCGATGCTTCGCATACTCGATAATCCGCTGCAGGATATTCCGATGGCAGCAGTGCTTGCTTCGCCTATCGTGGGCATGGATGATGAGGAGCTGGCACAGATTAGGTCTGCCTTTAAGGGCGTAAGCTTTGCACAGGCTGCACTTAGCGCCATGGCAGGTGAGGATGGCTATGAGGACGAGAAGCTTAAAGCCTTCGCTTTGGTATTTGAGAGACTAAGAGGTGCTGTAGCTGATACGCCAATCCATGAGCTTTTGTACATGATGCTTGATGAGACAGGCTTTTACAGGTATGCATCGGCCATGCCGGCAGGAAAACGGCGCAGACAGAATATAGATATGCTGATTGAGATGGCCGCAGCCTATGAAAAGACCAGCTACAAGGGGCTGTTTCACTTTGTCAGGTACATAGATATACAGCAGAAATACGAGATAGACTACGGAGAGGCCGATACCGCAGGCGAGAATGACGATGTGGTGCGTATCATGACAATACACAAGAGCAAGGGTCTTGAGTTTCCTGTAGTGTTTGTTTCCGGGCTTGGCAAGGGCTTTAACACGCAGGACACAAAATCAGACCTGGTGATACATGAAAAGCTTGGGCTTGGCCTTGTGGAAAAAACAAAAAGCCCAAGGACAAAGCGACCATCACTAATCAGAAATGAGATAGAAAGCCGCATTAAAAGGGAAAATCTGGGAGAGGAGCTGCGTGTGCTGTATGTAGCGCTCACCAGGGCGAAGGAAAAGATTATCCTGACAGGGGGACTTTCAAATGCCCAAAAATCCTTTGAGAAGTATAGAGGCAATGTAAATGCGAACCAGCCAATAAGCTTTGGACAAAGGGAGGGAGCAGGGTGTTACCTGGACTGGATTATACCTGCCATGCTGTCGTACCCGGATAAGTATACGGTCTCCACAGTCGATGCAACAGAGTTCGCTGCACGAACTGCCATGGATATGGCGGCAAACGATATATCAAAAGCGCAGCTTATTGGGCACATAAGTGCAGCGGATGAAACAAAAGTCAAAGAGCTCGCAGAGGAATTTGATTTTGAGTATGTATATGCTTCTGATATAACTAAAAAAAGCAAATATTCGGTATCTGAGCTGAAGCATGATTCTATGGTTGAAAAGTACGACAGCACAGAGAGGGAGGCAGAGCGTCCTAAGTTCCTTTTGGAAGAGAAGGAGACGTATGTGCCGGACTTTGCGAGGGATGATGAGGCAGGCGGTGCTTCTAATGAAAGCAAAGAGCCTAAAAATGCAGCAGGTGTGAATCAGGGAGCGCTGCGCGGAACTGCAGTGCACCGTGTCATGGAGTGTCTGGATTTCAAGAGCCTGTGTGATATAGATACAAAAGACCATGTGGCAGTCAGTGCATTTGTGAAGAAAAGCATGGATGAAATGCTAAAAAAGGGGCTTATCACAGATGACATGTACAGGCTGACCAGACCAAAGCTTATAGAGCAGTTTATATCATCAGATGTGGCAGCGCGTATGGCACAGGCGGATAAGAGAGGCGATTTGTATAAAGAGAAGCCTTTTGTGATGGACTATGAGGGTGTGTTGGTTCAGGGAATTATTGATGTATTCTGGCTGGAGAATGATAAAATAGTGCTGCTTGATTATAAGACAGACAGGGTAAATGCTGCTAAAGAGCTTATCGACAGATACAGCACACAGTTAAAACTGTATGCTGATGCACTTGGAAGGATTTTTTCTACAGATGGGAAAAGCATACAGGCGGATGAGAGGCTCATATATTCATTCCGTTTACAGCAGACAATTGTTATCTGTCGTGAATATAAAAAATAGTGGCATGTCACAGCAATCTATTATATAATGTCTAACAGGCGGTACAAAAATATACAATATATTAATACCTCAGACATAATTGCTGTATGAACAGCTGTATATAAAGCCAAAGAAAAGAGATAATTTACATGGAGGAATGCAATATGTACGAATACGATGACGAGGTTTTAGACACATTTTTAAAGAAACAGACACAGCTTTTTAGTGAGGAGGTCGCAGATACTCCGGAGGCTGCAGAGGAATTTTTAGAGGACTGCATGGCTGTGGTATGTAAGAATATAAAAGAAGTAAGAGATTACTTTGATGAGGCAGGCTCAGATATTTCGGGCATGTCAGATGATGAGCTTATGGACCAGAGTGAGGTCTTTGCCATTGAGGACGGCAGATTCCTTGTTGTGGAAGGATAGCAGGTATGAAGTATTTTAAGAAAACGATGTGTATGCTGCTTGCATCAGCGACACTTCTCACCGGCTGCAGTATTGGCGGCAAGGAGATAGTGCTTGATATAAATACCACGAACAGCCATACAGTTTTTTCCGTGGACAATATGAAGTGCGATAAGACGGAGGCACTCATATATTTAGCCAATTACAAAAATCTGTATGGCACTATGTATGATGTAAACCTGCTTGAGACAGATGATGCATCGAACGTGGAAAAATATATCAGGGATGTCACTGTTGATGAGCTGACGCGCATATACTGCATGGTTTCAATTGCAAAGCAGAAGAAGATTACACTTACAGACAAGGAGAAGAGTAGTGTGTCAAAGGCTGCAAAGGAATACTATGACTCATTAAACGAAGCTGAAAAGAAATTCACAAAGGCTGATTTATCAGACATTGAGAGCGCATACGAGCATTATGCGATTGCGCAAAAGCTGTACAATTCTCTATCGAAGGGCGTTGATACAGAGGTGAGTGATGAGGATGCAAGAGTTATCCATATACAGAAAATCTTTGTAAAGAGCAAGGAGAGCGCAGATGCTGTGAGCCAGAAGCTTTCGTCAAAGGAAGATTTTGCAGCAGTTGCATCAGGCAGCAGTGAGGACAGCCAGACAGAGCTGTATGCTGCAAAGGGCACTCTGCCAAAGGAGGTTGAGGCTGTAGCATTTGAGCTTGGCGATGGAGAGACATCTGATATGATAAGCACAGATGACGGCTACTATTTCATCAAGTGTATATCCAAGCTGGACCGGGAAAAAACAGAGCAGAACAAGGTCACTATACTGCAAAAGAGACAACAGGAGCAGTTTAATGATGACTACGAGCACTTTGTAAAAAAAGCAGGCTTTAGTTTAAACAATGACCTGTGGGATTCAATCAGTATAAAGGATGAAAAGGATGTGAAAACAAGCTCATTTTTTACTGTGTACAATAAATACTTTCAGGCCGACAATTGAACAGGCAGATAATAATTAATAATAGACAGGAGCATATAATATGGACTGGGAATTTGACATCCTGTATGCAATTCAGAGCATCAGAACACCGTTTTTAGACAAGGTAATGGCGTTTTTATCCACCCTCGGAAATGCAGGCGCATTGTGGATTGTGATAGGTGTAGTGCTTTGTATTTCAAAAAAATACCGCCGTGGAGGCATGCAGATGCTTTCGGCAGAGCTTTTGAGCTTTATAGTGGGCAATCTGATAATAAAAAATATGGTCGACAGATTGAGACCATGTCAGATAGATGAGACTGTCAGTCTTATTGTAAAGATACCGTTTGACTCATCATTTCCTTCGGGACACACGTTAAACGGCATAACAGCAGCAGTAACACTGATGCTTATAGATAAGAGAATGGGAATACCGGCGCTTGTGCTGGCGATACTCATTGCTTTTTCAAGGATGTACAACTTTATGCATTTTCCAACGGATGTCCTGGCAGGAGCAGTGCTTGGGGTGGTATCGGCTGTGTTTGTGAACTTTTTGTTTAAGAGAGCCGGTAAGAGCGAGATGACTAAATAAAGCTAAAGAAGTGTCACATAAAATGGCATAAATAATAACGTATAATTATAGAACGAATACAAATAATTAATAAAAAGCTGTACACATGCAGGTCTATGAAACCTGCATAGTGTACAGCTTTTTTATGAGATGTTAACAGTAAAATTACCTTGTTGGATTACTTTGTGAGAAGAAGCATGATATCATTACTTCTCTTTACAAATTTAGTCATCTGGTCAACTGAAAGCGGCTGGTTAGAAAGCATTGCAAGGTCGTAAAGCTGCTCAGCAAACATTGGAACGTGCTCAGAATCCTTATTGTCTAAGATGTACTTCACAAGCTCGTTGTTGGCATTTAATGTGAGTGTCTGGTCAGCAGCAAACATGCTTGGATCCATTCCACCCATGCCTCCGGCTGCGTACATCTTCATCATATCCTGCATACGTCTGCCCTGCTCTGAGAGTGTGAGCACAGATGCTACATCTGCGTTCTTAAGGTTTTCTACCTTTACAGTGAGCTTGTCATTGTTCAAAGCCTTTTTGAATACCTCTGAGAGAGTAGTGGTTGCCTCAGTGAGGTCTGCACCGGATTCATCCTTGAGAGACTCTGTGAGGTCTGCATCTATTCTCATGAACTTGTAGTGGTCATTTCTCTGCTCAAGCTGTGTGATGAATGAGGTATCGATATTGTGGTCAAGAATAACAGCATTCATGCCCTGCTCCTTGAACAGCTTGATATACTGACCCTGCTGTACTACATCTGTGACATAGTAAACTGTATTTTTCTCAGGTTCCTTGTTTTCATCAGTGTTGGCTGAGCTGTCTGCATTTGCATCAGTATTTTCAGCTTTTTTTGTATCATCAGAAGCATCAGCACTTTCTGCATCTGTTTTTCCATCATCCGCAACAGGTGCGAGCAGCTCCGGAAGAGTCTGATACTTGTCATTGATATCCTTGAAAAGAATATAGTCGTTTATCTTGTCACAGAACTTCTCGTCCTTTAAGCAGCCAAACTTGATGAATGGGCTGATGTCATCCCAGTATTTCTCATAGGCTTCCTTATCTGTCTTGCACATACCGATGAGCTTGTCAGCTACTTTCTTGGTAATGTACTCAGAAATCTTCTTTACGAAGCCATCATTCTGGAGAGCAGAACGTGATACGTTAAGCGGTAAATCAGGACAATCGATAACACCCTTAAGGAGCATCAAAAACTCAGGGATGACCTCTTTGATATTGTCTGCGATAAATACCTGGTTGTTGTAAAGCTTAATAGTTCCCTCAATTGAGTCGTACTCTGTGTTGATCTTAGGGAAGTAGAGGATACCCTTTAAGTTGAAAGGATAGTCCATATTCAGGTGAATCCAGAAAAGAGGCTCCTTGTAGTCTAAGAATACCTTTCTGTAAAACTCCTTGTATTCCTCGTCGGTACACTCATTCGGGCTCTTGGTCCAGAGTGGGGTTGTATCATTGAGCGGAACAGGGCGCTTAACGATTTTGAGCTGATCCTTTGCAGGAGATACCTCTACCTGCTCCTTCTCGCCCTTGTCATTTTCTTTTTCCTCGTACTTTGCGTCCTCATGGATTTCCTCGATGACAGTGTCAGTGTCACGCTTGTCAGCCTTGTCTATTGTCTCGTACTCCTCAGGAGCATTTTCCTTTGCAAGGTAAATCTCAGTAGGCATGAAAGAACAGTACTTCTCGATAACCTCACGTGCGCGGTACTCATTTGCGAACTCAAGACAGTCGTCGTTTAAGTAGAGAGTAATCTCTGTTCCGACGTCATCCATGTCGCCATCCTCCATGTTGTACTCTGTGCCACCGTCACATGACCAGTGTACAGGTGTAGAGCCCTCTTTATAAGAGAGAGTATCGATTGTTACCTCGTCGGCTACCATGAATGCTGAGTAGAAGCCGAGACCGAAATGACCGATAATCTGGTCATCATTTGACTTGTCCTTGTATTTCTCGATGAAGTCTGTAGCACCTGAAAAAGCGATACGGCTTATGTATTCCTCAACCTCATCAGCTGTCATACCAAGACCATTATCTATAATCTTTATTGTTTTTTCGTCAGGGTTTACGAGCACCTGAATCTTGCCCTTGTAGTCTGCAGGAAGGGAATATTCACCCATCATGTCGAGCTTTTTGAGCTTAGTGATGGCATCACAGCCGTTTGAGATGAGCTCACGATAGAAGATATCGTGGTCTGAATATAACCATTTCTTTATAATAGGGAACAGGTTGTCGCTGTCAATTGAAAGATTGCCGTGTTTTTCTGTCATTTTTACACACTCCTTGTTTTTATTTTACATTTACGCCGCGGTTATGGGCTGTGAGGTTGCGGTGTAACAGCCAGTAATTCCTCAGAGAAAATATGAAGTCAGCCACAGGATTTTGTATGGATAGTTATGCGGCATAATTTTGGTTGTGCCGCTTTGTCCGGTAATGGAACCCTGTGGCAGTTCATATTTTATCTTCGGAACAATTGTCTGCTAACCGCAATGTTAGCTTATTTCCGCGAATTTAGATTTAGTTAAATGTTTTACGCCGCGGCTATGGGCTGTGAGGTGCGGTAGGACAGCCAATAATTCCTCAGAGAAAATATGAAGTCAGCCACAGGATTTTGTATGGATAATTTGTGGCATGCTTTTGGTTGTGCCGCTTTGTCCTGTAATGGAACCCTGTGGCAGTTCATATTTTATCTTCACAACAACTGTCTGCTAACCGCAATTTAGCTTGTTTCCGCGAGTGTAGGTCATTTATTATTTGTAATAAACCAGCTTGCTATATAAGCATAATAAAATAATAGTTCGCATTATCGGAAAAGTCAATAGAAAATTAGCACTCAAAAATAGTGAGTGCTAACAAAATAACAGAAAACCCCATGAATTGGGCATTTTTGAAATTGTGAAAAGTTTATAAACTTATTTTTCACTGGACATTGTGGCGTAAAAATGCTAGGATTTATTTTATAATATGATTAAAGGGTCAAAAGATATCATCGATGCATGCTTGCATGCAATTCGATCTATACCTTAGTGACCCGCACTATGATATAAGGAGACTAATATGTTACAGACAGGTATTAAAGGTAAGAAAGAGATTACAGTGACTTTGGATAAGACAGCGAAGGCTATGGGAAGCGGCACGATGGACGTGTTTGCTACTCCGGCTATGATTGCGCTGATGGAAAATACAGCTTTTGAGAGTGTTGCGTCTGAGCTTGAGGAGGGAAGTGGTACTGTCGGTACTGCGCTTGATATTAAGCATGTTTCGGCTACACCGGTTGGCATGAAGGTGACCTGTGAGTCTGAGCTTGTGAAGGTGGATGGTAGAGCACTCACTTTTTCTGTAAAGGCTTTTGATGAGGCAGGACTCATTGGTGAGGGTACTCATGAGCGTTTTATAGTATTTGAGGAGAAATTCCAGAAGAAGGCAGATGACAAAGCAAAGTAGAACGGATTTAGGTAGTAAAACACCGGAAATCAAAACGGAGAAACGTAAGGCCGTAGGTGGTGATTGCAAAGAATCTAACATCGAAGGAAAAAGTGCGAGGAAATACAGCAGAAGATGGGATATCATTGTGACAGCCTTTGATTTTGTGACCAATTTTTCAGAGAGCTCTATTTCTGCATACGCAGGGCAGGCAGCCTTCTTTTTGATGCTGTCGTTTTTCCCGTTTTTATTGTTTTTCTTTTCGTTGCTGAGCTGGACACCGCTTACAGAGGCTGATTTTTTGATGTGGGCGAGCTCGTTTATTCCGGAGTCGTTTGGTGACATCATGAAGGATCTGGCAAGTGAGGTGTATGCCAGCGGCACAGGCAGGCTTTCTATTACGATGATTACAGCCGTGTACTTAAGCTCAAAGGCTTTTATTTCGTTTCAGCTTGGGCTTGACGATATGTATCATGTGAAGGAAAACAGAAATTTTATTTTGCGGCGCATATATTCGGTGCTTTACAGTATTGTTTTTGCACTGGCGCTCATTTTTTTACTGGGTATCATGGTGTTTGGAAATATGCTCAGGAAGATGTATTTTTCAAATGTTCATCATATAATTGGAAGTATAATAGGCAGTGTGGTCGATTATCGTCTGGTAATCTGCCTGCCGGTGCTTATTTTATTTTTCTGGGTGATTTATGTGTTTCTGCCAAACAAGAAGCGTAGGGCAAAGTACCAGCTGCCGGGAGCGGTATTTGCGGCTGCTGCATGGATGATTTTTTCGGGAATCTTTTCTGTGTACGTGGATAAATACAATAATTATTCTTCATTTTATGGCACAATGACCACTATTGCGCTTATAATGGTATGGTTATATGGCTGCATGTATGTGCTTTTCATAGGCGGTATAATAAACCGCACATGGGAGGAGCGTATGGAGGCAAAAAAATATTATAAATAGTAAATTCGGAGGCTTCGAATATATGGATAATAATAAAGAAATGATAGAAGGGCTTGTATCACAGATACTTGACGATTATCATGATGACAAAATCATAAATCAGCAGGCACTATTTTCACAGCCAGACAAGGAGGCTGTTTGTGATCTGCTCTCAAAGCTTATTAAGATAATGTATCCGGGCTATTTCAAGGGCACGAGCTTCAGATATTACAATCTGGACAGCCAGATTGCTGTTCTTTTGGAGGATATCATGTACAATCTGCGCAAGCAGGTGGTGCTTGCCCTGCCGCAGAATCCTAAATACAGGAGCTTATCACATCACGAGCTTGTCAATATGTCTGAGAAAATCAGCAATGATTTCTTTAAAAGGATTCCAAAAATCAGAGCTTTGGTGGAGACTGATGTGGCTGCGTTTTTTGACGGAGACCCTGCAGCCTACAATTACAATGAGATTATCCTTTGCTATCCTGGACTGCTTGCAATCACTACAAACCGTATAGCCCACGAGCTGCATCTGCTTGGAGTACCGCTCATCCCGCGTATGATGACAGAGCATGCACACAGCAAAACCGGTATTGATATCCATCCGGGTGCCACTATTGGCAAGAATTTCTTTATAGACCACGGAACGGGCATCGTGGTAGGTGAGACCACTATTATCGGTGACAATGTCAAGGTATATCAGGGTGTGACTATCGGAGCACTTTCTACCAGAGGCGGTCAGAAGCTAAAGGGCGTGAAGAGACATCCTACTATTGAGGATAATGTCATCATCTATGCCGGAGCTTCGATACTTGGTGGTGAGACTGTCATCGGAAGAGGTGCTGTCATCGGAAGTAATGCATTTATTACTTCATCTATCGAGCCGGGGGCTCGTGTGAGCATCAAAAACCAGGAGCTTTCCATCAGAACAGGAGAGCGAAAGGAGCTTGTGGCCAGCGAGATGGAGACGGATCCGAGCTGGTTTTACGTAATATAATATTATAATATACTTTTTTGACTGAGGTTGGTACGCGCCCCGGACACTTGGTGTCTGGGGCGCATTATATTAGCCACAACTGAAAAAAGTAAGAAAAAATCTAAAAAATATTATTGACATCTAAGTTACGTTAGAGTATACTAACAGCCGTAAGAGGTACCAAATGATGTTTTTTATCATTAAAGACGTGAAGAAAAGACGTGAAAAGAGGTAAATATGATGCCATTATCAATGAGTGGAGCCGGGGAGGCACAGATAATCAAGAAAATCGGCGGAAAGGAAGAGGTGAGATCTTTCCTTGAGAAGCTGGGCTTTGTAGTAGGCGGAGAGGTGACTGTCATCTCAGAGATAGCCGGCAATATGATAGTCAATGTAAAAGGCGCCAGAGTAGCAATCGGCAAGGACATGGCAAATAAGATCATGGTCTGATAAACAATGTAACAGGCATGGATATAGCATGTATGATATATATAACACATACAACACATGAAGCAATGTGCTGCATAAGCTGTAATCATTTAAGATTTAAACGACTTTGTATATGATATTATGCAAACGTTTATATAAATTTTTTAAACAACGATAAAATTAAAAAAGGAGTAGTCAGCATGAAGACATTAAAGCAAGCCAAAGTAGGCGAGACAGTCAAGGTTGTCAAGCTCACAGGCCAGGGTGCAGTCAAGAGACGTATCATGGATATGGGAATTACTAAGGGTGTTGAGATATTTATCCGCAAGGTGGCACCGCTTGGCGATCCGGTAGAGGTGACAGTGAGAGGCTATGAGCTATCACTTCGTAAGGACGATGCCTCTATGATAGAAGTAGAGTAAATTTTTTTTGACTATAGGTTAGCGGATGCAAACTATAGGCAGAACGAGCAAACAAAAATAAGGAGATTAAAACATGGCAGTAAAAATTGCTCTCGCAGGAAACCCGAACTGCGGAAAAACAACACTGTTCAATGCCTTAACAGGTGCCAACCAGTATGTTGGTAACTGGCCTGGTGTTACAGTTGAGAAAAAAGAGGGAAAGCTTATCGGTCACAAGGATGTAGACCTGGTGGATTTGCCGGGTATCTACTCACTTTCTCCATATACTCTCGAGGAGGTTGTTGCAAGAAATTACCTTATCGGAGAGCAGCCGGATGCGATTATCAATATCGTGGACGGAACAAATATCGAGCGTAATCTGTATCTGACAACACAGATTATAGAGCTTGGCATTCCGGTGCTTATGGCTGTCAATATGATGGACATCGTAAGAAAAAACGGAGACAAAATCAATATCAAGGCACTCGGCGAGAAGCTCGGCTGTGAGGTTGTTGAGATTTCAGCTTTAAAGAAGACAGGAATCAAGGAGACCGCAGAGAAGGCAATCCAGATTGCAAAGTCAGGTAAATCCGTTCAGAGGGTACATCACTTCGCAGATGATGTGGAGAGCACAATCGCAGGCATCGAGGATAAGCTTGGTCTTGCAGTAGCAGAGAGCCAGAAGAGATTCTTTGCAATCAAGCTTTTAGAGCGTGACTCAAAGATTTCTGAGGTATTAAAGAGTGCTCCAAACGTAGACGCAGAGATTAAAGCTCTCGAGGACAAATACGATGATGATACAGAGAGTATCATCACAAACGAGAGATATCAGTACATATCTTCAATCATCGGCTCATGTGTAAAGAAGGCACGCGCCGGAAAAGAGACAGTATCAGACAAAATTGATAGGATTGTTACAAACAGATTTTTGGCACTGCCTATTTTCGCACTCATCATGTGGGCTGTATATTATGTTGCAGTATCATCACTTGGTGGAATTGTAACAGACTGGACAAACGACACACTCTTTGGTGAGTGGATTCAGCCGGCAGTACAGACATTTATGGAAAATGTAGGCTGCTCTGACTGGCTCGTATCACTTGTAGTTGACGGTATCATCGGAGGTCTTGGTGCACCTATCGGATTTGCACCACAGATGGCTATCGTATTCTTATTCCTCTCAATCCTTGAGGACTGCGGATACATGGCACGAGTAGCCTTCATCATGGACAGAATCTTCCGTAGATTTGGTCTTTCAGGAAAGTCCTTCATCCCATTCCTCATCGGATCAGGATGTGGAGTACCCGGAATCATGGCAACACGTACTATCGAGAACGAAAAAGACCGTCGTATGACAATGATGACAGTAACAAATATCCCATGTGGAGCAAAGCTTCCTGTTATCGCGCTTATCGCAGGCTTTATCATGGGTGATGGTTGCTGGTGGATGGCACCTCTTATGTACTTTGCAGGAATCGGCCTTACCATCATATACTGTATCATTTTAAAGAAAACAAGAGCATTTGCAGGAGAGCCTGCACCGTTCGTAATGGAGCTCCCACAGTATCATATCCCTTCAGTAAAGGGTGTGCTGTTACACGTATGGGAGAGAGTATGGGCATTCCTCAAGAAGGCCGGAACAATCCTCTTCCTCTGCTGTGCAGTTATGTGGTTCCTTTCAAGCTTTGGCATCCAGGATGGCGCATTCGGACTTGTTGACACAGAAAACAGCTTACTCGCAGTAATCGGATCTGCAATCGCGGTTATCTTTGCACCACTTGGATTCGATACATGGCAGGCAGTTGCATCATCACTCTCAGGCTTTGTGGCAAAAGAGGGTATCGTTTCAACAATGGGTGTGCTCTCAGGACTTGGAGAGGTAGAGGAGTATGCAGTAAGCATGCATGATCAGTTTGCAGCATTCTTCCCAACAACAATGGTAGCAGTATCATTCTTACTGTTTAACCTGTTTGACTCACCATGTCTTGCAGCTATCTCAACAACAGCAAAGGAGCTTAACAACCGTAAGTTCTTCTGGTTTACAATTATTTTCCAGAACGTATCAGCTTACTGTGTAACACTTATGTTCTACCAGATTGTGGGACTTTGCATAGGTGAGGTAGCCTTCAACTTCTGGACAGTAGTTGCATTTGTACTCCTTGCAGGTGTATTATACTTATTGTTCAGAAAAGACCCTAATAAGGCAACAGTAAAGAGCACTTCATTTGCGGCATCAAACGTGTAATAGATGTTTAAATGAGAATCAATTTGGAATTTAATACAGCAGACCTCATAGCAGTCATAGTTCTTCTATGCCTGCTGGGGCTTGCCGTAAAGATAATAATAGGATTTTTCAAGGAAAAGAAATAACACAGTAGTATAATTAGTAGCATTTGTAGTGAATAGGAGATGATGACATGCTGGCTGATATCATTGTAATTGCAATTCTCGTAGTGATAGTTGCACTTGTAATCAGGACAATAATCAAATCAAAGAAAGCAGGCAAGAGCCTGCAGTGTGGAATGGACTGCAGCCATTGCAAGGGCTGTCATTAATCCACGGCATGGTGTGTATGAAGTACAGGATGGGCATTTCATGGAAAGAACTCATCTGCCGCTTAAGCTGCATCTGCCGGCATCGGTAACGATAGGAGGATGTATGTCGAAAGAAGCAATAGAGCAAAAAGAGGTAATCGTTGGCAAGCTAAAGGACAGCGGATGCAGGATTACAAAGCAGAGACTTATTTTGCTTGATGTAATCCTCGAGGGCGAGTGCGGAAGCTGCAAAGAGATTTATTACCGGGCATCAAAGATAGATCATTCTATCGGGACTGCTACGGTGTATCGGATGATCAATACGCTCGAAGAGATTGGAGCGATTGACCGCAAAAATATGTATAGAGTGCAGGTGTCATAAGCCTGATTTTATAGGAATTGTAATTTTTAGAAAAATCCGCTATACTAGAATGAGTATAGTGGATTTTTTTAGTGGAGGCTTTTATGATGAACACGATGAAGTTACCGGTCGGAATCGATGATTTCAGAAAACTGCGGGAATCAGATTTTTATTATGTGGACAAGACAAGGCTCATAGAGCAGATATTACAAAGCTGGAGCGAGGTGACTCTTTTTACAAGACCGCGCCGCTTTGGAAAAACTCTCAATATGAGCATGCTTAAGAGCTTTTTTGAGATTGGTACTGATAAATCGTTGTTCGATGGTCTGTATATTTCTGGGAATAAAGAGCTTTGTGAAGAATATATGGGAAAGTATCCGGTCGTTTTTCTTTCACTGAAAAGTGTTGAGGGTACATCATTTGATGAGGCAAGATACAGGATTATTGAGCTTATCAGCAGGGAAGCAGAGCGATTTAAGTTTCTTAAGGATAGTGAAGGGCTTTCTGAAAATGATAAAAATCGCTATAATGCAATTATTTCAGTGAATGACGGAAAATATGCCATGGACGAAAAGCTCCTTATATCCAGTCTGCAGGTTCTGTCGCAATTGCTGTTTACACACTTTGGACGTAAAGCAATTATCATTGTAGATGAGTATGATGTCCCTTTGGACAAGGCATTTCAGAATGGATACTATAATGAAATGGTCTCACTTATCAGGGGAATTTTTGGAATGGCCCTTAAAACCAATGAATTTCTGCAGTTTGCAGTCCTTACGGGCTGCCTGCGCATATCCAAGGAGAGTATTTTTACAGGTCTTAATAATTTTAGGGTCATGTCTATTACAGATGCGAGGTTTGACGAGCAGTTTGGTTTTACGGACAATGAAGTGAGAAAGCTGCTCGAGGATTATAATATGTCCATGCATTATAATGATATAAAGGAGTGGTATGATGGGTATCACTTTGGCAAGGCTGATGTTTACTGTCCATGGGATGTGATCAATCATGTGGATCGTCTGTGTGATGACAGCGATATAAGACCACAGACATATTGGATAAATAGCAGTGGAAACAGTCTGGTGAGAAGGCTCATCAGTAAAGCTGACTCATCAACAAAGGATGAAATAGAGCGCCTTATTGCAGGCGAGACAATTGTAAAGAGCATTCGACTCGACCTAACCTATGATGAAATAGAAAGCACTATAGACAATATGTGGAGTGTACTGTTCACCACAGGATATCTTACAAAGGCAGGAGATGTAAAGCTGCCGGATAGCGAAAGCTATGCATATAAGCTTGTAATTCCAAACAAAGAGGTGAGAGAGGTATTTATCCTTCAGATACAGGAATGGTTCAAGAGTGTGGTGGCAAATGATAATGATACTATGAAGCTTTTATCAAAGGCAATTATTGATAAGGATGAGACAAAGATTGCAAAGCAGCTCAATATTGTGATGGGACGTATGATAATCATACTTGATACGAAGGCACCTGATGATATGAAGGAGAACTTCTACCATGGACTGCTTCTTGGCTTGCTGCGAGGAAGTAATCCGGACTGGCTAATTAAGTCAAATCGTGAGTCGGGAGACGGTTTTAGTGACATAATGATTATGCCGGAAAATCCGGATGCAGGAATTGTAATCGAGGTGAAGTATGCAAGGAATATAAAGGAGCTTGATACGGCATGTGAGATTGCCATGGCACAGATTAAGGAAAAGAGATATGATGAGGCTCTTCGTAATGAAGGCAGATGTGATATTATAGCGTATGGCATTGCTTTTAGCAGAAAGCGTTGCAAAGCAGTGGGGGAGAGGCTGTGATATATCAATAGGTACAATTGTTATAATAAGTGAATTAATGAATTGTATAAAAAGAAGAACGGCAATAAGGAAAGCACACTGAGAATTAAAGATTCTTAGTGTGTTTTTTGTTGCAATTAATTGAGAATAAAAAATGTAAAAATGGCAAAAAATACTTGACATATAGGTGTAAGTAAGATATATTTAACTCAGGTTAGAGATAACTAACACGAAAGGAGCCAAAATGTGCCAGGAAGTATTTCAGATTGCTATGAGCATGGATTTAAAGAGTGTGGAAATGCAGCTTGCCCTCCAGTGTGCCCCACTAATTACAGGAGCGAGAATTTCAAATATGCTCATGATAGACAGCGCTGATGAGAGTGCTATGAGAGTGATTCTGAGAGCTTCCGGGATATCGCATTTCAGGCTCGCAGCAAGGAATGAGAAAACCGCCTTCCTCTTATTCCGCAGGAGCCTCTTAGAAGCATATCTGAATAATTCAGAGGCTTTGGACATACTAAAGAAAGCGGGATATGAGGATTTTTCATTCGGCAAGATATTACTTAGATTCAAAAAACACTACGAAGCGTATCTGAATGATGAACACAAGCAGTTTCCGCATGAGATGGGGCTTTTGCTTGGGTATCCGATAGAGGATGTGAGAGGCTTTATAGAGCATAACGGATGCGGCTGCCTGTATTCAGGATACTGGAAGGTGTACCGCAACGTACCACTCAAAAAGAAGATGTTTGAGGATTTTGAAAAGGCGAAGGAAAGTGTCATACAGCTATTGGCCGAGGATATAGATATGAGGCTGATACTGGAAATATATAAAGAAGAACCGCAGCAGATTGCGGTATAGGAGGAATTAAAATGAGCAAAATCAGTGTAGTTTATTGGTCACAGTCAGGCAATACAGCAGCAATGGCAGAGGCAGTTGCAAAAGGCGTCACAGATGCCGGAAAGGAAGCAGAAATCGTATTCGTAAGCAGTGCTTCAATAGATGAGCTTAAATCAGAAACAGCATTCGCACTCGGATGCCCTGCAATGGGTGCAGAGGTACTTGAGGAGGGCGAGATGGAGCCGTTTGTCACAGAGCTTGAGGGCTGCGTGGCAGGCAAGACAATCGGTCTGTTCGGTTCATACGGATGGGGCGATGGCGAGTGGATGCGCGACTGGGTAGAGCGAATGATAGCAGCCGGAGCTACAGTAGTAGGCGGCGAGGGTGTTATCTGCCAGGATGCACCGGACGATGATGCAAAGACAGCCTGCGAGGAGCTTGGAAAGAAGCTGGCAGCGGTATAAGCAAATCAGAACTATAGCGTGGCCGCGACAATATGAAAGGCCACGAAAAACATATTTTATCTCCGCAAAGTATAAACTTTGCTCCTAGTGTAAATCTGGGCCGGCGAACTTCCCATTCGCCGGCCCGCTCTCTTTTTAATGACATTTGGGCTATTGCATTGGATGGAGCTATTATTATATAATATATATGTCATAGGTTATAAATATAAGAGTATTAGGGAGGAGGAAGAAAATAATACCTATAACCTTTCTGCCTGGGAGAACAGAAAGGAGAATATAATGGCTGACAAAAAAGCAATTATAGATGAAACGCAATTTGAAGCTCAGTATGATGCAGAAGCAAAATTGCTATTAGCACAGAAACCATTTCTAGCAAATATTTTAGTGCATACAGTAAAGGATTATATTGGATTAAATCCATGTGATGTTGAGAAGCTTATAGAAGGAGAACCTTATATAAGCACAATACCGGTCGAGCCAGGATTTACAAATTCAGTGCAGATTAAGGGGATGAATTCTGAAAATAAAGTTCGAAATGAAGGGGTTGCATATTTTGATATCTTATTTTATGTGCGTACATCAGATGGATTATCAAAGGTAATAATCAATATTGAGGCACAAAAGTCTGAACCAATAGATTATGATGTTGAAATGAGAGGTCTGTATTATGCGATTAGAGAGGTTTCATCGCAGTTGGACAGAGAGTTTGATTCTCAGAATTATAATGATATCAAGAAAGTATATTCGATTTGGATTTGTATGAATGAAAAGGATAATATGCTGGAAAAGATATATCTAACAAAGAATGATATTATAGGAATATCACGATGGAAAGATATGTATGAGATTGTTAATGTTGTGATTATTAGGCTGGCTAAAACATTGGACTTGCAAACAGAACATGAACTTCATCGGTTTCTGGGTGCTTTGTTTCTGCCAGAACTAAGTGCTGAGGAAAAAAACGATATGTTGGAGAATGAGTTCGATATCAAAATGGAAGGTGACAGAAAGGAGTTGTTGAAATCTATGTGTAATCTCAGTCAAGGAATAAAAGAACAAGGAATCGAACAAGGACGAAGAGAAGAGCGAATTTCTACATTGGTGACCTTCTTCAAAAATGATGGTACTGTAGCTGCAGCAAAACAAATGCTTAATTCGTCAGATGAAGACATTAAGATTGCTAAGGAACGTCTTTCGATGATTGAAGAGTAAAGATACAAGAAAACACCTCTATTGCAGTGCAATGGAGGTGTTTTTTTGCTATTGCCTAATCAGAAAGAATATAATAAAAAATTCGCAGATTATTACAATCTGCGAAATCCAACCTCCCTTATGTATAAAATAAGCATTTTATATATATATGACCATTTTTCTGACCATTTATGGGATAAATATAGAATTGATTGCGGAGCGCTTGGTCTCTAGATTTGGATGCACATAGCGATTCAATGTAATATTTACATTGGAATGTCCAAGAATCTCACTTACACTCTTAGCGTCAGCCCCACTGCTTATACAGTTTGTGGCAAAGGTGTGGCGCAATGCATGAAAGTGAGTATTCCCGATACCTGCTTCTTTTATATAGATATGAAATCTATTCTGATAAGTGCGGGGATCCATAGGCTGATTTTTCTTTAGAAAATAAGAGTCACTTTTTATTGAGGTGTTATAATAATCTGACAGTTTGTCATAAATAAAGTCTGGGATAGGAATTTCACGAAGTGAATTTGAAGTCTTTGGTGAATCTATATATAAAGAAGTCTTTCTCGTGGCTGTGTGGTTATTTTGTGATGAACCGGATGTGTGTACCGTATCTACCGGAAGTCGCTGCACTGTGCGATTGACATGCAGAGTGCGGCTAATCATGTCGATATCTTCCCATTTCAGGGCACAAATTTCTCCTAAACGCAGCCCCATAAAAAGGCACAATAAAATACCGAGCTTATAGATATCAAGCTCGGTAAGAAGATACTCTGTTAGCTTTTGCTGGTCTGTTGTATTGATTGTATTTATGTTGTTTGAGGATGTGACGGATGAACGTTTTGTCCTGTACGACAGATGAATTTCTCCGGTGCCATATGTGGCAGCTCCATATGCAAGGATTGAGTTGAATATACAAAGTATGCTCTTTGTAACGCTCTCACCGGCTGTCTCAGGCAGTAGCTTGAGTATTTCATTCTGATTTAACTGATCTATGACACTTTCTCCCCAGTTTGGTTTGATATATTTATTGTATATAGTAGAATACTTTTGAATGGTAGAGCACTTTCGGCTGGATGCTATACTTTCAAGCCATTTCTCCGCGACTGCTTTTACGGTGATAGCGGACTGCTTTGTGGCTATAGTTTGATTAAGTGAAGCTGCTTTTGCTGAAAGCAGCCTTTCTGTTACTTCCTTATAGCTGTGGCCGTATACCGATTTGCACTTTTTACTGCCGGCTGTGTCTACTATGTAGTAGCGCCCCTCCCAGCGTCCGTCGGCTCTCTTTCTGATGTTGTTTCCTCTTCTTGACATAATGTATGCCTCCTTGTGATTATTTATTTCAATAGAAGAGGAATGAAATACTTAATATTTATCTGTTTTCCATATGTCTTTACCATTTTGGAATGCTCTCAGCTTTGTGAGTTTCTTTTCATATAATGCTTGTAGCCTTGGGATACGCATATGACGTTCGATTAAATCTTTTTTATACAAACTAAAATCCATTTCTGCTTTATCAATATTTACAATATTTCTATCCTTTACATATGATAGAAGCCGTACTTCTTTAGAAATAAAAGAATGTGTCTTTATCTCATCAATACGAATTGAACCAAGATGCTCGTATGGAATATTATAGAACATAGAATTACCGGAATCATATATAGGTGCAAATCCAAGTATTTCTAATGTGTCAGGATTTCTGACTATAGAAATATTATTCATGTGTCTGTCGGTATTTGAAATGAGATAGTCAGTCATTATTTCATAATCCATAAAATAATCAAACTCTTCTTCTTTTATTCCCAAACCAAGACAGACCTTTTTCAATGGATAATAATATGATTCATTTTGCTTAAGCTTGACTGATTGCAATAATTCCCATGCACTGATACATTCCAGATTTTCTGAGCAAAAATCATATGAAAGACATCCAAGTCCTTCAATTCCACCTTCTACTGTTAACAATGTGGGAGTGTATACTGTGAAATTTTTAAATTTTTGTTTTCTATGAAGTTCTGTTGCAAATAGTTCGTTTATACTTTGCTGGTATGATTCTCCATAATTACCTTTAATCATATATCTGCGGCCTGAAGTGTCAATACACCATTTTTTCTGAAGTTCTCCCTGTGAAGCAGCGCAGTTAAATTTTGTTTTCTTCCTTAAATCAAGTAAATTGTCCTTGTTTAGTGTTATTTCACCAAATGTATCTACGAAATCATTTGTAAACAGATTTACATCTTTCCATTCGATATCTTCACCACGAGGTTTAATCCAATAACAATCCGACAAACTTAAGGCCAAATTATCTACCAAAGCACTGTTTGTTGAAGAATATCCAAGTCTTTGCAGGGCAGTCTTAGCTCCGTGCCTCGTCTTAGGAATAGCTCTGTCCTTCCACCAATCATGAAATTTCATATCATTCATCTTTCCACCTATAGGAAAGTGGGCAAGAGCTGCTTCATTTTTTCTGTAATTTCCGAGAGTTCCCCCTTCTGTCAGCTCCATCAGGCAAACAGGTATATCTTTATGCATTAAATAGTATTCTTTAGCTATTTTCTTCGCCATATATTAACTCCATATAATATCTTCTGTTTTATCAAGTCTACAATCACGATTAAATTTATCAACTATTTCATAATAGGATTCAAACAAATCAGCCACATATAATGAAAGATTTTTTTCCTTAACACCATCAAGATCTTCACCTATCTTGATTTTTGTACCTATTGAATCAATTAAATACCCAGCGTCTCTGTTATAATAATAAATCTTACCGTTATTATCTTCAATTTTACACATATTATCATTATCTATCGGTAACTGGTTGGCAATTAATTTTATAATATAAGGAGTAGGCGAGCTTTCTCCCTGCTCCCATTTTTGCAATGTACTTATTGGTATATTGAACATTTTTGAAAAACTACGTTGCGAAAGGCCGGTAGTATTTCGTATTTCCTTAATGTTCATAATAACAAACCTCCCATAAAAATATATCCAATTTGGTTACTCTTTTTGTTATTATACCCAAATCGGATATATAATGTCAATATAATTTAATTTATTTCTGACCACAATTTTGACCATCTAAAAATAAAAAAGATATAAAATACATCCCAATATTTCCTAAAAAATGTAAAAAGATACAAAAAAAGATACGATAGTTGACATAAAACGACTTAAGTTTTATTATATATCTAGTGTTTTTTAACAGAGGTGATTTTCGCAGATTGTAATAATCTGCGAAATCCAACCTCCCTTTTAATGTAGTGTTTCACCCGGAGGCAGCAAATGAGCATACATCTTTACAAGCACAACGAAGATGCATACAGAGCAGTCGAGATCATGCTGGAGGAAAAGCAGATGGCAGCCGTCATCCATCCGACCGGCACGGGCAAGTCGATGATAGCCTTCAAGCTCGTGGAGCAGTATCCGCACAAGCACTTTCTATGGCTATCACCAGGTGAGTACATCTACAAGACACAGCTTGAGAACATAGACACACAGTTCTCAAACATAGAATACATGTCATACAGCAGGCTCATGAAGCATGAGGACAGCATAGACACCCTGCGCCCTGACTACATCATACTCGATGAGTTCCACCGCTGTGGAGCCACAGAGTGGGGCAAGAGTGTGAAGAAGCTTCTGGAAGCATATCCGAAGGCAAAGCGCCTGGGGCTCTCAGCGACAAACATACGCTATCTGGACAACCAGCGCAATATGGCAGAGGAACTCTTTGAGGGCAACATAGCCTCAGAGATGACACTCGGAGAAGCAATCGTGAGGGAAATACTTCCGGAGCCTAAATATGTCATAGCCATGTATTCATATAAGAAAGAGCTAGAACAACTGAAAAAACGAATCGAGGGCTTATCAAACCCGGGGCTTGTATCAGAAAACGAAAAGCTTCTAGAGCAGCTAAAGCGTGCACTCGAGCAGGCAGACGGTCTCACAGAGGTCTTTGCCAGACAGATGACAAAGCCTGATGGCAAATACATAGTATTCTGCTCGGGCAGAGAGCATATGGATGAGATGAAGGCACAGGCTGCCGACTGGTTTAGCAAGGTGGACAAAAAGCCACACATATACACAGCGTACTACAACGAAGCGTCGACCAGTAAAGCCTTTGCCGAATTCAAAAAGGACACAGGAAGCCACTTAAAGCTTCTTTACTGCATAGACATGCTAAACGAGGGCATACATGTGGATGACGTGGACGGAGTAATACTGCTTCGCCCTACGGTGTCGCCAATTATCTATCTGCAGCAGATAGGTAGAGCACTGTCAGCAGGAAACAAAAACCAGCCGGTCATCTTTGACCTGGTCAACAACTTCGACAGCCTCTACTGCATAGACTGCCTGAAAAACGAGATGCAGGAAGCATTTTTACTGTATCCGGACACTCACTCGCCAAGAGAGCACTTTGACGACAGATTCCGCATTATTGACGAGACCAAGGACAGCAGGCATATATTTATGCGTTTACAGGAAAATCTGGGAAGTGCGTGGGACACATACTATGAGGCAGCAAAGCAGTGGTATGAGGAAAATGGAAATCTCAAGATACCAAAGAGCTATGTCACTGGGGCAGGCCTCACACTTGGAGCATGGATAAACACCCAGAGGCGTGTGAAGTCAGGCAATATATCCGGAAACCTCACCTGGGAAAAGATACAAAAGCTAAACGACATAGGCATGATATGGGATGTCACGGACTCAAGCTGGCAGGAGGTACTTGAAGAGCTGAAATGCTACCGCAATACCTACGGCAATCTGGACATCAAGGCCAAATACGTGTCGCCTACAGGCTTTAGGCTAGGCTCATGGATCAACAACATGCGCTTCAAGGTGAAAAAGTACGGCATAGAGCAGGCACTCACCGATGAGCAGAGAAAAGCACTTGAGGAGCTTGGCATGATATGGGACCACAACAAGCAGAAGTGGGAAGAGTACTACAGCGCAGCCAAGGCCTACTACGAGGAGCATGGAAACCTCGAAGTACCTGCAAAGTACGTCACAGCAGACGGCATACCGCTTGGACGGTGGCTGTCAAACCAGACCAATAGCCACTCAATGACAGACGAGCAGCTAAAGCGCTTACAGAGCATAGGCTACAGGTCAGAAAGCAAGACCGCTATACAGTGGAACAGAAAGTTTGAGCTAGCAAAAACATATTACGAGAAAAACGGCAATCTGGACGTGCCGGTATCATATTCCACAGACGGAGTGAAGCTGGGACGCTGGATATCAAATATCAGATGCAAAAGAAAAAACCCTAACGCCAGCGGCATGGTGCTCGACACAGAGCGCATAGCAAGGCTTGACAGCATAGGGATGAACTGGAAATAGGGTAATCAGGAAATACAGGGAGACATAGAAAAAATGTACAGAAAGAAAGGAAGAGGCTGGACCAAGCATATAGATTTTATGCTCTTAGATGTCCTGTGCATGCAGATAGCGTTCATAGTTTCATACATATGGCGCTTTGGACCTGGCAATCCATACACAGATAAGGACTACAGGATATTGGCAGCAGCATTTCTGCTCATAGATTTCTTCGTGGAAATAGTATCCGATGCCTTCAAAAATGTATTGAAGCGCGGCTATCTCGGTGAGCTCATAGCTACATGTAAGCATGTGGTGCTTGTAGAAATATTAACAACCTTCTTCCTGTTCACCACACAGATGGGCGAGATATATTCGCGTATGTCTTACTACATCATGATTCCAATATATATTCTCGTGTCGTACTTAGGCAGAGTGGTGTTAAAGAAAATTATCAAAAAAAGAAGCTTTGCTTCATCGAAAAAATCACTCTTTGTCATAGCACCGGAAAAGCTCCTTGAGGAGACACTTCACGGATTAAAAGAAAATGGCTTTGGATACACACAGATAGTGGCAGCGGCAGCAGATGCCGACCTGAAGGGCAAAACAATATGCGAAATACCAATAGTTGCAAATCATGATGGAATAGTGGACTACGCCTGTGAGGAATGGGTTGACGAGGTGCTTATCCCACCGTGTGCGGAGAGCGAATATCCCTACGAAATGGCAGACATATTCCTGGAGATGGGAATAGCTGTTCACAGAGGCATTACCAAAAACAAAGCCATGGCAGGCAGCTTTAATCAGATAGAAAAAATAGGTGACTACACAGTCATCACAGCCAGCATGAACTATGCCAGCACCACACAGCTTCTTGCAAAAAGAGGCATGGACATAATCGGAGGGCTGGTCGGATGCATCATCACTTTGATAGTGACGATATTTGTGGGACCGGCAATATATATCGTATCACCCGGACCGATTTTCTTCTCACAGGAGCGAATCGGCAGAAACGGAAGAAAGTTTAAGATGTACAAATTCAGAAGCATGTACATGGATGCCGAGGAGCGAAAGAAGGAGCTCATGGCACAAAACAAGGTGAGCGACGGAATGATGTTTAAGATGGATTTCGACCCGCGAATCATAGGCAACAAGATACTGCCGGATGGAACAAAGAAAACCGGCATAGGACAGTTTATCAGGAAGACATCAATAGATGAGCTGCCGCAGTTTTGGAACATCCTCAAAGGAGATATGAGTCTCGTAGGTACCAGACCACCGACACTCGACGAGTGGGAGAAGTATGAACCACACCACAGAGCCAGAATGTCATTCAGGCCGGGACTGACCGGGCTGTGGCAGGTGAGTGGAAGAAGCAATATCACGGACTTTGAGGAAGTGGTGAAGCTGGATACCCAGTATATTGGGGAGTGGAGTGTGAAGGGGGATATTAAGATTATTTGGCAGACTGCTGTAGGAGTATTAAGAAATGATGGAGCAATGTAAGGAAAAGCTTAGTATTGCAATGTTTGGACAAAAAAGGATTCCTTCAAGAGAAGGCGGAGTTGAGATAGTTGTTGAGGAACTTTGCACAAGGATGGTTGCTCAAGGGCATAATGTAACTTGCTACAACAGAGGTGGTCATCATGTAAGTGGTTCAGAGTATGATTCAAAACGACTTAAAGAATATAAAGGAATAAAGCTTAAGACAGTTCCAACAATAGAAAAGAAAGGTCTTGCGGCTGTTTCGTCCTCTTTTTTTGCAGCATTATGTTGTGCTTTTGGTAAGTATGATGTTGTTCATATTCATGCAGAGGGACCGGCATTTTTTGCTTGGCTACCAAAAATGTTTGGTAAAAAAGTAATTGTTACAATACATGGATTGGACTGGCAGCGTGAAAAATGGAAAAGTGGATTTGGTTCAAAGTTCATTCATCAGGGAGAAAAAAATGCCGTAAAGTATGCTGATGAAATTATTGTGCTTAGTAAGGGTGTACAGGATTATTTTGAAAAAACATATGGTAGAAAAACTGTATTTATTCCAAACGGTGTAAGTAATCATATAGATAGAGAACCACAGATTATTAAAAATAAATTTGGATTAGATAAAGATAAATATATTTTGTTCCTTGGACGATTAGTTCCAGAAAAAGGAATCAAGTATTTAATAGAAGCATTTAAACAGGTTGATACAGATAAAAAATTGGTTATTGCTGGTGGCAGTTCGGATACAAGTGAATTTGAAAATGAAATGAAAGAACTAGCTAAAGAAGATAAACGAATCTTATTTACTGGATTTGTTCAAGGGCAAGAGTTAGAAGAGTTGTATAGCAACGCATATGTGTATGTACTCCCATCTGACTTAGAGGGAATGCCTTTAAGTTTGTTGGAGGCAATGAGCTACGGAAATTGTTGCCTGGTATCGGATATACCGGAATGTGTTGATGTGGTTGAAGATAAAGCACTTATATTTCAAAAATCAGATGTAAATAGCTTATATACAAAGCTCGTTGATATATGTTGTAACTCTTCAAAGGTGCATTCATTTAAATGTACAGCAGAGGAATTTGTATGTAATAAATATAGCTGGAATAAAATTGTAAAAGATACTTGCTGCTTATACAGATAAAATAAAAAAGGTTGGAAATAAAATGTCAGAAAAAAAATTAAATGGAACAGTCATAGTAACTTATAGATGTAATGCTCGCTGTAGCATGTGCAATAGATATAAAGCACCTTCAAAACCGGATGAGGAAATTAGCATTGAAACTATAAAAAAACTTCCTAAGATGTATTTTACAAACATTACAGGGGGCGAACCTTTCATAAGAACTGATTTGAAGGATATTGTAAGAGAATTATATAAGAAAAGTGATCGAATAGTTATATCTACTAATGGATTTTTTACAGATCGAATTGTGGATTTAGCAAAAGAATTTCCTCAAATTGGTATAAGAATATCTATTGAAGGACTTGAAAAAACAAATAATGAGATTCGTGGCTTGGAAAATGGATTTCAGAGAGGATATAGTACGTTAAAGAAATTACGTGAAATGGGAATGAAGGATGTAGGCTTTGGAATGACTGTCCAGGATAAAAATGCTCTGGATCTTGTCCCTTTATATGAGCTTTCTAATGAAATGGGAATGGAGTTTGCTACGGCGAGTCTACATAATAGTTTTTATTTTGTTGAGGCAAAAAATATTATAAATGATCGTCCGATGGTTGCAAAGAATTTTGAAAATCTTGTGAATGAACTGTTGAAGAGTAAGAGTCCGAAGAAATGGTTTAGGGCATATTTTAATCATGGACTTATTAATTATATATATGGACAGAAAAGATTATTGCCATGTGATATGAGTTTTGACACATTCTTTATTGATCCTTATGGAGATGTTATGCCATGTAATGGAACAAAAGATAAAGAGGTTATGGGAAATCTCAATAATCAATCATGGGATGAATTATGGAATAGTGTGGAAGCCGAGAATGTCAGAAAAAAAGTACGTTGTTGTGATAGAGATTGTTGGATGATAGGCTCAGTTTCTCCGGCTATGCACAAATATATTTGGAAACCGGCTTGGTGGGTATTTACGCATAAAGTAAAGAGTATTTTTGGTGGAAAGTATTCTATGTATGAAAATAAAATATGCAGAGAATATCGTGATGGTAAAGTGACAAAAGATGAATTGGATAAATGTAGTACGTGTGATAAAAACTGCATTGTCAATAATGGATTAAGTGAAGCTAGTAAGGCACAGTTGGTTGGAAAAACTGGTGAAGAAATAGTTGATGCAGATATAAAAGAGCAGATGAAGGAATAACATTATGAATAATTCTATTGTAGCTACAATTGTTATCTATAATAAAAGCATTGAAAATTCAATTACATGTAAAAATATTTTAAGTTTTAATGAAGATTTAATTGAAATTTTAATAGTTGATAATAGCACATCAAACTATGGTAATAAAGCATATTGTGAAAATAAAAACATTAAATATATATCAATGGGTGGAAATCAGGGATTATCAAAAGCATACAATGCTGCGATTGATTTATCTAAAGATAAAGATGTTATTATTTTGTTTGATGATGATACTGATGTTACAAAACAATATTTTGAACAGTTACAGATTGCTTTGGATTCTAATCCAGATGTTGATATATTTGCACCAATTATCTATGGTCAAGATGGTGTAATCTATTCACCAAACAGATACAATTTTATGAGGAGCCAATATATTCAGGAAATCAGTCAAGAAATTCCACAAGAAGAATTTAATGCTATTGCAAGTTGCCTGGCTATTCGAATGCGTGTGTTTCAAAATTATAGGTTTAATGAAAAACTATTTGTGGATCAGGTGGATCAGAATTTCTTCTATGATCAAAGGAAAAAGAATAAGAAATTTATGAAGTTAAATGTAGAAATAAAGCAAAATTTCTACCAAAGAGGTTTGAAGCTTTCGGCAGAATCAGGATGGAAGAGGCTAAGATTACGTATTATTGATATTATGAGACAAACTAGAATAATAGGTGGTATTAAAGTTAGATTTTTAGGCTTTTTAAAATGTTGCGGTTTAGGGTTGCAGATTGGTAAAAAGTGTAAATCATATTCTGTACCATTTAAATCATTAGTTTTAGCTATAAGACTTGTATTTGTCGATGAATAAGTAATAAGTAAAGTTTATGTATTGAATTTGTGTAAATTATAGGTGGAAAAATAGATTTGAGTTACTTTGCATTATATATATGTTAAGTCATAGGAGAAAAAATGGTAACAAAAATTAAAAAAAATGAAATATTATTTTATTTGTCCTATATAATATTGTACATTTCATTGTTTATTGGTGATGTTTATAATATCGGTGGTTTGGATATTCTAGCGAGATATTTACGTATTTGTTCATATATATTGATTGCTATTTCATGCTTTAATTTGAGGTTTGTGAAAAAAGAATTTCTCCAGATGATGGTTATTTTTATGATTACATTGCTTTATGCTATGAAAACAGAAGATTTATATTGGAGCATTTTGATTTTGCTTATTTACAATTCAAAAAAAATTAATATAGAGAGTGTTTATAGAATAAGTTTAAGAATAATAATAATTGGAATCATTAGTGTTTTATTTTTATGTTTGATTGGAATTTTGCCTGATATTTTAACTTCGCGTGATACGTTAGAGCAAATAGATTATAACAGACATTCATTGGGATTTTACCATAGTAATGTATTTCCATTGTTGATTTTTTATTTGGAAGTCTATTATATTTGCATTGTAAAAGAAAAAGTACGCGACAGTGTGATAGTGTTATTTATGATTTTCGCGGTGATTGTAAATGTTTTTTGCCGTTCAAGAAATGCAATTATTATATCATTGCTCTTATCTGTATTTGTTATCCTTGCAAAGAAAAAGGAAAATGGTGAGAATAAGCTATTATATCATGCAACGGTTTTAAGTATTCCAGTTATGTCGATTTTTTCATTTTCAATGATGTTTTTGTTATTAAGAGGAGGAATTTGGAATACAATTGATACTTTTTTTTCGGGAAGATTTAGACTTGCTATATTTAAGATGAGAAGAATTGGATTTCACTTTATAAATGTTATGAGTAATGAAAATTTTATAAATGATAATATTACTTATGCTAATGGACAAGATTTGAGTACAGTTGTTCTGGATAATGGTTATCTATATATAATATTAAGATATGGGATTTTAGTTTTATTTTTTTATTTTTTTATTGCGTATCTTTTGGCAAAAAAAAATAAAAGAAATATATGTATATTAGGAACTATAGTGATGGTTTTTATAGCAAACTTTGTCGATAACGATTTGGTCGATTACTCGTTCCTTCCGTTTATACTTTGGGCTTTTAATGATTTTGGGACTAATAATGTTATAAAAAATGTAAGAGTAAAATTTGAAAAAATAAAGGAAGATAAATGAAAACAGTAATAATAGTTATCTCAACATATAACGGTGCTAGACAAATAGAACGACAGTTAGATTCAATCTTTGCACAGATTGGAGTAGATGTTCGAGTTTTAGTGAGAGATGATTGCAGCAAAGATAATACAGTTGAAGTTGTGCAAAAATACGTACAAAGACATCCAAATAACAGAATTGAGATTATTAAAGGAGAAAACGTTGGTTATGCGAAAAGCTTTTGGCTCGGTCTTTCGATGTGTAATGATGCAGATTACTATGCGTTTGCAGATCAGGATGATGTTTGGAAACCTAATAAGTTGATTAAGTGTATTGATGCAATGCAGAATGAAAATAATGTTCCACAGTTGGCATATTGTAAAATGCAACGTAGTGATATAAAACTGAATCGGCTTGATGAACAGGTTGAAATTCTTAAACCTGAGCAATTAACAAAAAAGCTTACATTAATTAAAACATACAATTATGGTGCAGCAACAGTCATAAATAAGAGTGCAAAAGAATTGGTTTGTAGAGTTTGGCCAGAGGTTGATGACTTGCCTCATGATATGTGGATTGGAACGTTATGTTTTTGGTTTGGAAAAGTATATTATGTAGATGAAGAACTTTACTATTGGATTAGATATGATACCAGTGTTACTGGCGAGGGAACAAAAGAAACTGCGATTCAGTATAGATTGAAAAAAACGTTACAAAAGAAGTCATACCCTAACATTAGTACAGCAATGTTAGAGTTTTATAGTGATATTTTGAAGCCAAGTGATCAGGCATTTTTGAAAAAAGTAAGCGATTATAAAAATGTATTTAAAGATAAAATGTCTCTTTTGTTTGATCCGAGTTTCAAAAGGTTGACGGTCGCTGGAACAGTAGCATTAAAACTAGGTATCTTATTGAATTGGTATTAATGGAGGATAAAATGGAGCAGAAAGTATCAATTATTGTTCCTGTATACAATGTAGAAAAATATTTGAAACGATGTGTTGATTCACTTATTGAACAAAGTTATAAAAATCTAGAAATTATATTAGTAGATGATGGATCGAAAGATAATTCGTTTTCAATTTGCAAGGAGTATGAGTCAAAAGATTCTAGAGTCCGAATATTTCATAAAGAAAACGAAGGACTTGGATTAACACGAAACTATGGTATAGAAAAATCTACTGGTGAGTATATTACTTTTGTTGATTCGGATGACTATTTAACATTGGATGCAGTTGAAACAATGGTGGAAAAAGCGGCTGTAACAAATGCAGATGTAGTAGTAGCCAATATGTTTTACAAAGACAAAGAAATGAAAGTTATGATGGAAGAACGATTATATTATGGGGATGATATAAAAAATATTATAATCAATCATATGATGGGAGATTGCGGTAAAAAAAAGGATGCATTTTCATATACGGCAACTGCCAAATTATTTAAGAAAGAACTATTTATTAAAAATAATTTAAGGTTTCCATCTGAGAGAAAACTTATATGGGAAGATTTAGCATTTAGTGTGGATGTGTATCCAAGGTGTGAAAAGGTTTATATATTTCATAAAGCAATATACTATTATTGCTTTAACGAAGGGTCATTGACACATACATACAAACCCAATAAGTTGAATCTTGTTATGGAATTATATCATTATATGGGGGAAAAAATTCAGATATTAAACTTGCCAATTGAGGCACAATATCGCTTAGATACTAATTTTATAGGACATATTCGTACTTGTATTAAACTTGAAGTATTTTATAAAGATAAAAATAGCTATAGAACGGCAATTCAAAATATAAGAAAAATTTGTTCTAGAAAAGATGTTCAAACGTTAATAAGAAGTTATCCTAAAGATTCTTTTAATACGTTACAATATATTTACAATTTTGCTATGGAACAGATGTGGATAAATGTAGTTTATTTTCTTACTTGGCTTCAAAATAAAAAGAAAAAAATCGAGTAAACAATGGAGAATACAAGAAAAATATATTTCAAAGACAATAGAAAGTTTTTAAAGTACGCAATACTTAAAGAACATGAATGGTATTTATATCGCTTTCAAAAAAAATTGCGAGCAGAAGAAAAAGCAACAGATATTGTTTCAAGGTTTATTTATCGATTTAGTAAAAATATATTGGGGACAAAATTGGGTATTTATATCCCAGCAGGTGTTTTTGACGAAGGACTACATATTTGGCACTATGGTAATATTATTGTTAATGCAGAATCAAAAGTTGGTAAAAATTGTATGTTGCATGGTGATAACTGTATTGGAAATAATGGAAAAACAGAAGGATGCCCTATTATTGGAGATAACGTTGATATTGGAACGGGAGCGAAAATACTAGGTAATATTCAGATTGCAAATGGAGTCAAAATTGGTGCAGGTGCAGTTGTTGTAAAAAGTTGTCTGACAGAAAATGCTACTATTGTTGGAATTCCAGCTAAAGAGATTTATAGAAAATAATTGGAGAGTAGAAATGAGCAATACACCTAAAATTTCTGTAATTATGAGTGCATATAACGAGTCGTTTGATGAACTGAGTAGAAGTATTAACTCCATTATAAATCAAACATATCAGAATATTGAATTTATAATTGTTAGTGATAATCCGGAAAACAAAGATATAAAGACGGCAGTTCAAGTAGCAAATGACCAAAGAATAAAATTTATTGAAAATAAAGAAAATGTTGGACTGGTTCAAAGTTTAAACAGAGCAATTAGTGAGGCAACGGGAATCTTTATTGCACGAATGGATGCTGATGATGTTAGCAGAAAAACACGCTTAAAAGATGAACTACAATATATGCAGCAAAATAGTTTGGATATTGTAGGATCTTTTATTGAAATAATAGATGAGAAAGGTGTTGTTCAAAAGGAGATAATGCGTTTTCCGGTTACAACAGCTCATGTCAAGTTATTTATGCGATGGGGAAGTTGTTTGGCACATCCTACATGGATGGTGAAATTAAAAGTCTATCAAGAATTAAATGGTTATAGGAATGTTCCTCGTTGTGAAGATTACGATTTTATACTTCGGGCAATGGCTTATGGCTACAAAGTTGGAAATATTCCTAAAGTTGAATTGAGTTATAGGATACGCCATAGTGGTATATCAAAATCAAATGAAGCAGAGCAATTTCTTATGAGAGATTATCTTGCTCAAAATATGAAGCAGATTGATTCAATTACTGAAGAGTCCATTACAAAGTTTCTTAACTCCGAAGAATTTCATAGGCAATTGGGACAACTTTCACACTACAAAGATGAAAAGCTAATAATTAAAAATGCTACTGGCATTAAGAAATTTATAACCATTACAAAGATTTTAAAAAATCGATTCTTTTGGAAAGATATTGTTGAGAAGATCACTCTATTATTAAGAGAACGAGTATAATTGAAAGTTTAGAAAAAGAGAAAATATATAATATTTATGCATTGGTGATTAACAATCAAATAGTAAACTTTGCATCATGGACTAATGATGAGGTGATTTTAAATGTGTGATATAGAATTAAAAGAAGACATTGGCAACTTAATGAGAGATACTATGATTGGTGTTCTTTCAGGAGATATTAATCCGCTTGATGTATTAGTGGAGTTACAAAAAATTGGAAAATCAATTCCTGATATTTTATTTTATAAGAATATTGAATGCATGTTGAATGGCTTGGATAAGAAAGGTACTATTAAGAGAAAAGTTGGGAAAAAATTGGCTGAAAGTAATTATGGTGCGGATTCAGGTTTTATGCTGTTAAAATATTTGGAATCGTATGAGTATCCTGAAAAGGGAAAGTGTATGGCATATTTACTGGACTCATTGAGTCATGATTTTATTAGTGTTGATGAGTGCCTTTTATTTTGCAAATTAATTAAGGATCTGTCTGTACCGGCACTGATGTTTCTAAAAAAGAATGTTCATAAGAGCGTTTTATATCACATTACGGAAGAAAACAGTTTTTTAATAAAAGAATTGAAGAATAATGCTCTAATGTATGATGCTTGTGATGATGGAATTGCATTTGAATTAGAGGCATATTATTTGGATAAATTTGCTCTGTCATATGATGATGACAAATATGGTTATTCATCAAAAAGAGATGGTATTCCGGAGGATGATAAACTTCCCAAAGTGGTCGTTAATTTAACTACAAATGAAGTAGTATCACACAGATAAATAATATCATATGAGAGGATTAAGATGGATAGACTTTTATTGTTAATGCCTAGATTTATGGATTATGAAAAGAGCCTTAAAGAATACTTGAATAGAAAATATGAGATTTGCTGGTTGGACAGTGATGAATTCGACCAAGAAATATTAGATAAATTCTCTAAATGTAATAAAATTCGATGGGGGGTTAGACATTTATTTAGGAAGTGTTTTAATCATGACTTAGAAAAGGCAGAAGGTTTTTTTTTAGAAAATGAACTTAATAAAATAATTCTCGAAAAGGATTATTTCTCAGTTGTTTTTTGTATTAATGGACCTTATTTATCAGATGAGTTTTATAAAAAGGTAAGGATGTTAAATCCGAATGCAAGATATATATATTATGCATGGGATGATGTTAGTAATTTGATTAAAAAAAATCATATTAGGTATTTTGATGAAATTTATTCATATAACATAATTGAATGTAAAAAAAACAAATGGAATTATCTTCCTGTTTTTGTTCAGGAATCGGGTGTAGGGCATAGTAAAGAGGACAAATATGATATTGTATTTATTGGCTCTTTAAATGATGATAGAAGAAAAATTGCTGATGATTTGTACGAAAAGTATTCATCGAGTTATAGATTATTTATTTATTTATATGATAAAGAAAATATTGGAGGAAGATTTTGTCATAATTCACCACTTACAAATAAACAATATATTAGTATTATGAGAGAAGCCAAAGCAATTTTGGATGTTCCACAGATATGCCAAAAAGGTCCAACTACACGAGCATTTGATGCGTTACTGACAGAGACAAAGGTTATTACAGTTAATAAATATATGCAATATTATCCTGTTTATTCAGATAATATGATAATCGTGGATAGAGATAATATTGATATACCTTATGAATTTATCAATAAAAAATATAATATAACCAATTATAAAGCATTGAATGTAGCAGAATGGTTGAAAAAAATACAGCTTTAATAAAAAGTTGCAATGTGAAGAGGTTATTAAAGAATGAAAGAAAAAATTGGAATTACAACATGGTATTCGCCTGGAAATTATGGTACAGGATTGCAAGCAATGGCATTGAGTTCATTTTTATCTAATTTAGGCTATGATGTATATATGATTAATGACAAACGTCTGGTAAAAAACAATGTTGGCATTATATTTAAAATAGAGCATAAATTAATGAGATTTATATCTGGTGAATGGTTTATAAAGCAAAAATATAAAGATAGGCTTATTGTTAAAGAAGGTCTTCAGTCTGATTTTTTGAATGAATATCAGAATATTTATGAAATCAACAATGATAGTGATGTGGATTGGCTAAACAATAATGTTCATTTATTTGTTTCGGGTGGAGATCAGATTTGGAATCCGTATTTTTATGAGAAAATGTTTTTTCTTGATTTTGTTTACGACAATGATAAAAAAATTTCTTTTGGGACAAGTGTCGGAGTTAATAAAATTCCTGAAGAATTAAAGAATGAATATAGAAATAATCTTTGTAAATATAAAAAAATTAGTGTGAGAGAGCCTATGTCAAAAGAAGCTCTAGCAGATATTGTAGATCAGGTTGAAGTTGTGGGAGATCCAACATTATTGTTATCAAATAAGATGTGGAACCATTTCTTGAATAAAGCATCGATTGATAAGAAAAAATATTCAATGCCGTTCATATTGTGTTATTTTGTTGGGGAAAGAAAAGATTATTGGAAATATGTTGAAAAGATGCATAAGGATACAGGGTATAATGTTATCGTTGTTCCAATCAATAAGGCTTCATATAAAAATAACTATGAAAAGTATGTTGAGGTTTCCCCAGCAGAATTTTTATGGCTGATTAATAATGCAACAATAATTTGTACGGATTCTTTTCATGCAACCCTTTTTTCTATACGCTTCAAAAAAGAAATATATATATTAAAGCGTTTTTTAGATGGCAGTGTTGATTCCCAAAATGGCAGAATTTATGATTTGCTTAACAGATATCATTTAGAAAAACTAATAATAGATGACGAGAGTTTGTTTAAAAGAAATCAGAATATTGATTATGGTTATGCTGAAAAGTGTATTGTAAAAGAAAGTGAGAATGCAAGAAAATGGCTGATAGAAGCAATCGAACAATAGGTTTATGTAATAGCGATAAATGTACTGGTTGCGAATGCTGTTATAATATATGCCCGACAAATAGTATAGTTATGACATTTAATCAATATGGAGAATCTTTTCCTAAAATAAATATGAATACATGTATACAATGTGGAAAATGTATGAAATATTGTCATGTACTATGTGATTGTGAAAAAAATGAATCATATAAGTGTTTTGCAGCTGTTAGAAAAGATAAAAATAAAAGAGAAAATTGCTCATCAGGAGGCATTTCTTCACTTTTGGCAGAAAAAGTAATCGGTAGAGATGGTGTTTTTTACGGCGTTGTTTTTTCAAGGACAGATGGTGCTGTTTATAAAAGAATAACATCTGTAGAAGAAATTCATGAAACTGAAGGTTCAAAATATGTACAAGCATCTATAGGTAATGTTTTTAATGATATAAAGCAGGATTTAATTAATAAGCTAGAGGTTTTATTTATTGGTTCAGCCTGTCAGTGTGCTGGATTAAAGATGTTTCTAAATGGTGAAAATATATGTACAGATAAATTGCTTCTCGTCGATTTTTTGTGCCATGGAATAGTCCCTAAAAGCTTCTTGGATGATGAAATAGCATATTTAGAAGATAAGCATAATTTTGTATGTGACGAGATTAGTTTTAGATCAAATGACTCTAAAAAGAATTATTATTTGTCATTATATAATAAAAAAAGAATTATATATAAAAGAAAAGCTGAATTACAGCCTTATTTTTATTGTTTTTTAAAGTCTATTTCTTTAAGAGAAAATTGTTTGAGTTGTAAATATAAAAATATAAATAGAGTTAGTGATATTACGATTGGAGATTTTATTGGATTGGAAAGAAATAGTATCAATGATTTGCCGTCTAATTGTAATCCTTCTCTAATATTAATAAATACAGAAAAAGGTTGTGATGTTTTTAAGAAAATAGAAGGAATGTTATATTGGGAACGTAATGTTAAAGAGGCAGTAAAAGGGGGCCCAAGTTTACGTGGATGTGTTATGCCGGATAAAAAGAGAGAACGTTTCCGTGAACTATATATAGAATATGGATTTGCATATGCAGCGCGCAAAGTAGCTAATAAAGATATTGTAGTTAATTATATGGTTTATTTAAGATATTTGATTTTAAGATATTTTAAAGCTATTATAAAAAGATTATTATTTAGAATAAACAAAAATAGTTAAATTTGTCGAAAGGTTTTATATGTAACATGAAAAAAAATGCTTTCTTAACAACAATAAGAACCGTGATAGCAATGATTATTCCATTGATAACATTTCCATATATAGCCAGAGTATTAAGTGTTGATGAAATTGGGCAATATAATTTTTCGAATTCAGTAGCTAGTTATTTTTTGCTCGTTGCAGGTTTAGGAATAAGTACGTACGCAATTAGAGAAGGAGCTAAAATACGAGATTGCCAAGAAAAAATTAATAAATTTTCTTCTGAAATGTACTTCTTTAATTTTATTTCGACTATTGTTTCATATATAGCGATGGCTATTTCTTTAATAGTTGTTCCTAAGTTTACTGAATATAGGACGCTGATTCTTATATTAAGTGTAAGTATTTTCCTGAATTGTTTTGGAAGGCAATGGATTTTTAACATATATGAAGATTTTACGACAATAACCGTTTTACAGATTGTATTTCAAATTATATCTATAATATTTTTGTTTTTGTTTGTTAGAAGCGAAGGGGATGTTAATATTTATGCATTCGTATGCCTTTTTTCTTCAAGCGGTCCATTTTTTTTGTATGGAATTTTATCTAGAAAGTATGTAAGTGTAAAATTAAAATACGTACATCTAAAAAATCTGATTAAACATATTAAACCAATTAGCATAATCTTTGGAATGGCAATTGCTTCTACAATATATATAAATTCTGACATAACAATTATTGGCTTTTTAAAAAATGATTATGAAGTGGGAATTTATAGTACTGCGGTTAAAATATATAATATTGTTAAACAAGTTTTGGTTGCTGTAATTACAGTCACGATTCCAAGATTGACACTATACGCAGGAACGGAAAAATATCAACGTTTATTTAAGAAAGTATTTGATAGTTTGGTTACAATAACGATTCCTGCTGTAGTTGGTCTTTTTATGTTAAGTAAAGAGGCTATTCAAATTGTTGCAGGAAATCAATACATAGCAGCTACCGGTGAATTAAAAATTTTATGTATTGCAATAGTATGCGCATTATTTGCTAATCTATTTGGTACATGTGTTTTGTTACCTTATGATAAGGAAATTATTTTTTTGAATGCAACTATAGCAAGTGCGGTTATAAATATTGGATTGAATTTCTTGCTTATTCCTAAGTGGGGAGGTATGGCAGCAGCATTTACCACTGCATTATCGCAAATAATTGTTTTGATAATTCATCATTATTATTCGAAAGATTTTGTAGATATAAGGCAATCAATTAGATGCATTGTTAATAGTTGTTTAGGGGCAGGTGTAATCATTTTGATATGTCTAATAGTAGATAATTTTATTCATTCATTATATCTTAAGGTAATGATTTCTATCTTTGTCTCAATGGTGGGATATATTATAATAGAAATTTTATTAAAAAATTATGTGGTGAAGGAATTAATTATATCAATAAAAAACAAAATCAAATTTAGGAGGTATTAAAAATGAAAAACAAGGTTATTATTGCAATTTTGGTGACACAATTGGCATCTTTATCATGTCAAAATGAAGTGATATTTGCATCTAAAACAGATAATAGTGATCAAATTGAAGTGGAGTATAACAATAATAGTGATATTTTACAACAGAATAAAACCACAGAGATGGAGCTTTATGGAGCTTCTTCTTATGATGAAAATGGATTTGCGTGGGATGGATTAACAATTATTGGATATAATGGTAATGATAAGGATATTACAATTCCATCAAAGGCAAATAGTATTGGGCAAGAGGCATTCTATGGAAATAAGAATATTGTGTCGGTAACAGTTCCTTCATCAGTGAAAAGCATAGGTGCTTATGCATTTGGAGGGTGTACTTCATTAAAAAAGATTAATTTATCAAGTAATCTCAAAACAATTTCAGGTGGAGCATTTTCAGGATGCTCAAATCTGAATAATGTGGTAATTCCACAAAAAGTTGAGTCAATAGAAAGTTATGCTTTTGAAAATTGTTCAAGTATGGACAATTTTGAAATAAAAAGCAATGTTTTGTCATCTGCATCTAGTAGGATATTTTCGGGATGTGAGATGTTAAAAAATATTAATATTTCTGGAAATTTGACTAAAATACCTAGCTATATGTTTGAAGGAGCAGAGTATTTGGAAACTGTTAGCCTTCCGCAAACAATTAAAAGTATTGGAACAAGAGCATTTTGTGGATGTAAATCACTTAGTAAAATAGATTTACCAGATGGGTTAACATCAATTGGAGGTGGCGCTTTTTGTGCTTGTTCTAGTCTTAATAATGTAACAATTCCATCAAAAGTATCTGTTATAGAATCAGAGGCTTTTGAAGATTGTTCAAATATGGATAATTTTGAAATAAAAAGTAACGTTTTGGAAAGCACTGGAAGTGGTATTTTTTCAGGATGTGAGAAACTTAAGAATATAGATATTACCGGAAGATTAACTAGTATCCCTCAGTATATGTTTGAGAGCGCAGTATATCTGGAGACCGTAAATCTTCCCACAACAATAAAGAATATAGAGGCAAGGGCATTTTGGGGGTGTTCTTCTCTTAAAGAGATAAAGTTACCTAATGGATTAATAAGCATAGGGTCTGGAGCATTTACTGATTGTACTAGTTTAGAGATGATTGTAATTCCATCAAATGTAAAAGAAATAGAATATGCCGCTTTTTCTGGTTGTACATCAATATCAAATTTTGAGATTAAAAGCCCTTTGTTAACATATGTGGGAGGTTCTGTTTTTGATAATTGTTATAATTTAAAAAAAATTAAAATAACAGGAAATATGAATAAAATACCAGATAGAATGTTTGATGGAGCATCATATATTGAAGAGGTGAATATTCCCGATACTGTTACAAGTATAGGAGTTAGAGCGTTTAGTAATTGTGAAAGTTTAAAAGAAATTTATTTGCCAGATAATGTGAATACAATAGAGAACAGTGCTTTTTCTGGCTGTACATCATTATCGGAAATTAAATTGCCTAAAGGGTTATCTAGTATTGGAATGACGGCGTTCGAATCATGTACTGAACTTAAAAGTATGATTATACCAAATAAAGTTGAAAGTATAGGATCTGAAGCATTTTTTGATTGTACTCAACTAGAAAATATAATAATTAATAATCCGACGGTTTATTTTGGTTCGGATATTTTTGAAAATGATTATTTATTGAAAATGTATTGCTTCAAAAATTCTACAGCAGAGGAATATGCAAATACTTATGGAATTGATTATGATCCATCTTTAGGAATATATTCGGACAAAATTAATATAACTGAGCAACCAGATGATATTTTTGCTGAAAAGGGTAAACAAGCTACATGGAAAGTTACAGCATCAGGAAATAATCTGAAGTATCAGTGGCAGTATAAAAGTGATAATGATAGCACCTGGACAAATTTTCAGTCAGCTACATCATCGAGTATGTCAAAAGTAGTTGGAGATTGGAATGGATGGAAAATAAGATGCAAAATTCGTGATAGTCAAGGTAATGTTTCAACAACTGCAGTTTCTTTATTACATGTTTCTGAAATTAGAATTAATAGTCAGCCTTCAGATATTGCAGTAGCAGAGGGAAAACAAGCTACATGGAAAGTAGTAGCGCAAGGAGATAATCTGAAGTACCAGTGGCAATATAAAAGTAGTCCTAATGCGATATGGACTAATTTTCAGTCAGCAACAGAATCAAGTATGACAAAGACAGTTGGTAAATGGAATGGTTGGCAAATAAGATGTTTAATAACAGATTCTAATGGAATAAGTAAAACAAGTGATGTGGCTACAATATATGTAGCAATGGTTAACATAACAAGTCAGCCGACAGATGTCACAGTGGCAGAGGGAAAACAGGCAACGTGGAAAGTATCAGCCGAGGGAAATAACCTTAAGTACCAGTGGCAGTACAAGAGCAGTGCAAATGCAGGCTGGACGAACTTCCAGTCAGCAACAGGAGCCAGCATGACAAAGACAGTTGGCAAGTGGAATGGCTGGCAGGTAAGATGCGTGATTGCTGATAGTAATGGAAATACAGTGATTAGTAATGCTTCTAAGATTAATTTATTAATTATAGATGATTGGGAACTCCCAATTATGTAACAAAAAATAAATTTCAAACGAGAAAAGAAGTTTATGGGTCAAAAATTTAAAAAGAAACTTTTGTGTTTATGTCTGCTCTTTACATTGACGCTGCAGTGCGTTCCGTGCAATGTAAAGGCAGATGAATCAATGGATTACTATAATTATTCGATTTCCGTACAGGTTGATAATCAGGATATGGATGATTATTATGATGATGAATATGTAAATGAATATGTAGCATTTATAAACCATGCTTTCGAGGGAAGCGTTTCTGCTGTCAATTTCGTAAGCAATGATAGGTTTGCAATATCTATAGATGGCACAGATATGTCATCCTATATTGATAATCAGGTTAGCTCTCATAAATATAGCATTCCTATGGACGTAATACAGGAACTATACTCCAAGGGTGAGCAGCATACCATAAAATACAGTGTTTACAGTGGTGATACTGAGGTGGTAAGCAAAAGCTTTAGCTTCAAAGGGAGATAGTATAAGCCTTCTGAAGTATTCGTTTGATGATGGTACTGTAAAATATGTTCTTGTAGAAGACGGATATTGCAATGGTGATGATTATTATTATGAGCAGAAAGAAACTATTTATATCACATCAGGTCAGCTGAGACTATGAAGAAAAGTCTGTAAATAATAATCTTCTATGATAATGATTGAGCTGGAAGCACTAAATTGGAGCTTCTAGCTCTTGTTTTATATATACGACATGATTTCAGGTATGTCGTAAACGCTCCATAGTGAGTACCTTTAAAATCAGCATTCATCTGTCATAAAATATCTGTAGCAAAATTCGTGTTTTTCGTGACGAATTTTGCGAATCTCACAATAGGAGGCAGATATTTTGAGTAGACGAAAAATTGATCAAGCAAAACTACAATACTGGGCAGGAATGATTCACGATTGTCAGCATTCAGGCCTTAAGACAAAAGAATGGCTGGCAAACCACGGAATAAGTAAGGATACTTATTACTACTGGTACAAAAAAGTTCAAACCATTTGTGTAGAGGCCATGGAAATACCAGACACGCTTTCGATGCCTGAGTTTGTGTCATTACCAGTTCCGGCAGAGCCAGCTAATGTGCCGGTTGAGTCAGCTATTAGATCCAATGCAGTAGTTACAATGCACATAGGTAAAGCGAAGATTGATATTCCTGAAACCACTTCTACAGAGTTCATAAAAAAACTTATCGGAGCCCTTGCCTATGTTGAATGATGCTTCTGGGTTCAAACGTATTTACATTGCTTGCGGACAAACAGACCTTCGCAGGGGTATTGAAGGACTTGCAACTATGATTCGTTTCCAGTTTAAGCTGGATCCTTATGATAAGGATACTCTGTTCCTGTTCTGCGGAAAAAAGAATAATCGAATCAAAGGGCTGCTCTGGGAAGGCGATGGATTTCTTCTCTTATATAAGAGATTGGAAGTAGGTGCATACAGCTGGCCTCGAAATACATCAGAAGCTCTTGAAATAACACCTCAACAATACAGGCTTCTTATGGAAGGCTTCTCCATTGTCGCAAAGCATCCGATTACAGAGTTAACCAATCCTCCTAAAGGATTGTAGTTTTTGTGCAATACGTAGAAAAAAAGTTTTTTCATTTTAGAGCATATTTAATTGATATTGGTACTTATCCACGAATGCAGTTTAGACGGTACATTACGCAAATGTAAATGCACAATCTATATCTATTTCGTGGATAATACCTCTGAAAAACCGAGATTATTCAGTTTCTCAGAGGTGTTATCCACCGTCATAATTACTACTAATTAAATGGCTTGGATTAGCATTATTCAGCAGTTTAAGCTATAATGGAAATATCAAAAACGGGAGTTCCATTATGGCTATTAAGTACACAGAAGAACAACTTAATAACGTAGACAAGTCGTTTCTTGTGCAGATGTTTCTTAATCAACAAGAAGAAATGGCTAAAGCTACGAACCAGGTTGAGTTACTCACCAACGAAGTGCAGTCTCTCAATAAAAAGATGCAGACTTTGATGGAACAGCTTGTTCTTTCAAAAAAGGCCCGCTTTGGACAATCCTCTGAAAAGATGGAGGATGTAGCCCAGATTTCATTTATGGAAGTTAATGGAACTATTGTTTTCTTCAATGAAGCTGAGGCTGTATGTGATTTATCAGCTGACGAACCAGAAGATCTTGAGCCTAAACCACGAGGAAAGAAAACTTCAGGCAAAAAGGACGCTGATATGTCAGGTCTTCCAGTAAATCGTATTAACCACTACATGACAGAGAACGAGCTTATCGCTGAGTTTGGAGAAAATGGCTGGAAGCAGCTTCCAGATGCTATCTCAAAACGGTATAAATTTATCCCTGCAAAGGTTATAGTTACAGAACATCATGTAGGTGTGTATGCCAGCAAGAAAGATGGCCATATGGTAAAAGCAGAATATCCAAGAGGGCTTCTTAAAGGAAGTCCTGTATTACCATCCATTGCTGCAGCCATAATGAATGGCAAGTATGTAAACGCAGTTCCTCTTTATAGATTAGAAAAAGAGTTTGAACGCTATGGTTTAGCTATCACTAGACAAAACATGGCAAACTGGATGATCCGTCTGGGTGAATCATATATATCGGTTATGTATGATTACCTTCATGAGTTAATCTACGATTATCATGTGATTCAGGCTGATGAAACTCCTGTACTCGTAAATAAGGATGGAAGAAAAGCCGGCAGCAAAAGCTACATGTGGGTTTATCGTTCAGGATATATGAATCCTGAAAAACAGATAATCCTGTATGAATACCAGCTGACGAGAAACGCTTCCCATCCTCGAGAATTCCTGAAAGAGTTTAAAGGAATCTGCGTAACTGATGGTTATCAGGTATATCACACTCTTGAAAAAGAGAAAGAAGACCTGACTATAGCAGGATGTTGGGTTCATATGAGACGCCGCTTCGAGCAGGCTTGGGAAGTAATTCCCAAGGAAGCACGAAAAGGAACTATATCATATATGGCTATGAAGCAGATCCAGGCAATCTATCGAGAAGAAGGTAAACTAAAAGAACTTCATTCCAAGGAACGTCTTGAGCAGCGACAGGCAATAATTAAACCGCTTGTGGATGTTTTTTTCGTGTACCTTAAACAAAATCAGACAGAAGTTTCTGGTTCAGGAAAGCTTCATGACGCTTTCACATATGCACTAAATCAGGAAAAATATTTAAAAGTATTCCTTGAAGATGGAGAAGTTCCCATCGATAACAATGCAAGTGAAAGAGCAATAAGAGGCTTTTGTGTAGGCAAGAAGAATTGGCAGATGATAGATACCATTAATGGAGCCAAGACTTCAGCTATGATATACAGCATCGCAGAAACAGCAAAAGCTAATAACCTAAAACCTTATGATTACTTTGAGCATCTTCTGGAGGAGATACCAAAGCATATGGAAGATACAGACAGAAGCTTTTTGAAAGAATTGCTTCCGTGGTCTGATAAACTTCCGAAACATATCAGAAAATAGAGGGGTATCCCACAGTCGCCATGATGGTGGCTGTAGAATTTAGTGGGTACTCACTATGGAGCGTTTACAAAGAATGTGAGGAGTGTACGTTTGCATTTACCAGTGGAATGTACAGTGTCCATTTCGGTGAATGAAGTAAGCCCGAGTTCTTGGAAATCAAGATAAGTACGCCCATGAAATACAGAGCGATCTTTGATTTGTGTCTTATGACATTTCCTTGGTTTGAGCTTTACTTTTCGTACTAGATCAACGTTTCGAGCCATGAAAAGTTTATCATCGATATATACGATCAGCAACTTTAGCGTTGTAGTTGTATTTATGGGCAATCGTACAGTGATTGATTTTCTTATCACACCCATTACAAACATAAGGTGCTCGATCCAAACGATTGCAACGTTCTTTTTCGAAGTCTTTACACGTTTGGTTACAAGTCGGACAGGAAGAACATTTAACCCCACAAAGAATAATTTTGTCACAAGCATTCGTTTTTCGACAATGATATCGATGAACACAGAAGTTCTTCTTATTAACGAACGAGCCTTTATGATACCAGTCAGAGATTCTTCTTGCTTTAACTTCTTTAGAGATAGTCGTTGGATCCTTGCAGAGGAATCTTGCAATATCTTTAAATGTAGTACCTTTGTTTAGTTCGTTTTGGATAAAGATACGATCTTCAAGTGTAAGATGTTTCTGATTACCAGGTATAAATTTACTCATGATATTTCCTCCATCTACTGCTGTCTGATGGAGAGGTAATCGTAACATGAAAATATGAAGAGGTAAATGTCAACTGTGCAGAGAAAAATATTTTTCAGTCGACTTAGAATATATAAAATTTGATGGAAGAGGAGAAATTGAAGTGGTATAATGTACCTGAGGTTATCTTGTTGCAAGAGAAGGTACTCCGATTGCGCTTATTGATGGAAATGATCTTGGTAGGCTGGTCATCAGGTACGAACTGTTTATTACAGTGGTTACTACGTACGTGATGGATGATTTCTATACGAAAGAATAGGATTTCATTAATTTTGAAAATGATAGACATTAAATATATGGAAGCCTGCTAATAAAAAGTCAATAGTAAAATGAATTATTTTTATGATTGTGATTTTGGGCACAAGTTTTGAACCGCCATATTTGCCGGTTTGAAGAAAAATGAGTTTAGACTTGGTTATTGCTCTAAATTACGGATGCATTCCTTGACCTTGCCGTAATAGATACGCAGGAACTTATTAGCCCCAGCAGTCATGTAAACATAGTAAGGCTTTCCTTCTGCACGCTTCTTGACAAGAAATTGATATACCTTATCATCTTCAGGAGCTGTTTGAAGCAGTGTAGACATGATTTGAAACAAAGTCTTTCTTAGATGGTTGGAACCGCATTTAGATGCTTTATTACTCTTTGAATTGTGGGTGCCTGACTGATCCACACCTGGGTCTACTCCGGCAAAAGCAGTCAATGCTTCACGATGTGAGAAATTGGAAATATCACCTATTTCTGCTATAAGCTGGGGACCAAAAGTTTTTCCCACGCCATACATGCCCATTACCGTTGCGTATTCGGGCAGAGTAGAAGCAAGTTCATTCATCTTTGAACGTAGTTCTTCTACATGGGAAGAAGCAAGATTAAGCTGCTGAATGCTTTGCTGAATAAGCAGTTTATAAGAAGCTTCTTTTGGAAAGACAGCAATAAGGTCTTTGGATGCAAGAAATAGTTCCGCTGGTTTTGCTGGTTGGAAATTATAGTGATGCTTTTTACAGAATGCTTGATAGCGTTCCGTGAATGTTTTTAATCCAATTTTGCGGACACAATCCACATGCCAGAATGAGTAAGCATAATCCACCCATTTTTCACTGCCATCATCGCGGACAGGGCTGTCAAAGAGTTTATTGACACCAGGATAGGTATTATCCAATAGTGCAATCAGGTTAGCCTTAGCGGCAACCTTTTGCTTCATGAAGAAGCTGAATTGTGAGTTTAAAGTTTTTAATTGAGTACGTGTATTATCCATACTTGAATACTGTCGCAGTTCTATCCAGTTGTCAAGAGTATAGCGTGCAATCTTCTTCGCATCAGCAGGGTCGGATTTGACTTTGCGGATGGAGTTGTTGCCAAAGTTCTTGATCAGATGTGGATTGACAGCACTGACAAACAAACCGGCTTCAGAAAGAGTTTTTACCACTGGTTCATGGTAACGCCCGGTGCATTCCAAAACAACACGGGTTTCACCTTCCAGACTGCCAATATATTTGGCAAGCTCATCCAGTTCACTGGATGTGTGATTAACATTAAAAGGCTTACGAATAATAACACCTGCTGGTTGCAGGACGGCGACGGTGCTCTTGCCTTTTGATACATCAATACCTACTGCGTTGTACATTCTCGTACCTCCGAAAGTGAATTTGTATGGTGTCCAGCTATTTCTCATTGCTTATTCAATCTCCTGGGGTATCAAACGGACGTGCACAGGGCAGTCCAACCTGCATAAATCGAACGGCTGCAAATGATAGGCTGGCTGACTGGCTTTCATACGGACGTCTATTGAGTCCAAGGAGAATACTGTCAGACCGATACCTCATCATTGTACAGCTTTAGCAATAAGAGGGATAGAACCCAACTGGCTGTTGGGGTATCTAAACCCTACACTTATATATTAGGAGGAGAAGATGATTTTATCATCAAATTAAAATGCAGAAAGTTTTTTTATCTCATAGTAGTGCGGACAAAGAATCGTATGTTCGAATTGTTGCAAAGAAATTGATAAATAACATTGGTGAAGAAAATGTAATATTAGATGAGATTACATTCCAACAGGCTCGAAAAACTATAGAAGAAATTGAAAAGGGACTGAATGAAACAGATTTATTTGTTTTGTTTATTTCAGAAACTTCTCTTGAATCGGAATGGGTGCAAGAAGAAATTTTCAAAGCAGAGGATCTTTGGAATAAAAAAAGATTGAATCAGATTTGTCCAATCATAATTAGTGAAAAAATAGCATATGATAATCCTAAAATACCTGATTGGTTAAGGGAAAATTATAATTTGCAATATGTAAGTCGACCGACGAAGGCAGAACAAATAATCGAGCAAAGAATGATTGAGTTATCATTTGAAAAGCATCCTCGATTAAAAGAAAGAAATGAGATTTTTGTAGGAAGAAATGATCTAATAGGGTTATTTGAAGAAAGAATGGATGATTTTGAAAAAAGTAAACCAGTGTGTATGGTTGCTTCTGGTATCAAAAGTGTTGGAAGAAGAACGCTATTAAAGCACTGCATTTATAAGAGCAATATTAAAAAGAATACTTATCCATTTCCAGAAATTTCATTAAATTATGCGGAGAGTGTCGAGGATTTTATATTAAAAATATATGATCTTGGATTTGAAGATGATTTAGACATAAAAGGTTTAATGACAAAATCACTTGCTGAAAAAATATCATTAGCAGCAGATTTATTGGCAACTATCCAGAGATTGTCTGATATTATATTTATCGATGACAACGGATGCATTATTAATCAAGATGGAGAATTTGCAGAATGGTTTTCTAAAACAATCGAGAGTGAAAAGATAAAAGATAAATTTTCTGTATGCATTATTTCACGTTATCGATTAAGGACTTTTTCGGGGGAAATATCTTACAGTACAAAAGAAAAAATAGCTCACTATGAAGTGTCTGAATTAAATAAAAAAGAAAGAGATGGCTTGCTTTCTAGATATTTAAAATTTGAGAATATAGAATTAGAAATAAATGATATGCGGCTGATTTCTGGTTTGCTGTCAGGATATCCAGAGCAGGTTTTTTTTGCTGTACAACTGATAAAAGAAAAAGGAATCGAGTATTTAAGAAAAAACACATTTGAAATTGTAGAGTATAATAATAAAAAAGCAAGCATACTATTAAAGGATATGGAAGGCGATGTGGAGAAAATTTCATTTTTGGCATTGTTATCAGGATTTGATTATATAAGTCTTAAATTTGTAAATGAAATTGTTGAAGGGGATCCTAAATATATACATTATATTGATGAATTTATTTTAAAGTCTATTTGTGAATATGTTGGTGTTCTTAAAGAGTATATTAGAGTTAATGAAACGATAAAGGATTACGTGACTAGAAATAATTATCAAATAAAAGATCAGCATAGAGCTAACATGGACAAGAACCTTAATAAATTTTTAGATAGAATGTCTATGAGTGAATATGATGTTCCAGAATACTTATTCTCTTTGAAAGAGTCATTGCTACGAGGAAAAGCAATTGATGAAAGTTATTTGATCCCTTCCTTGTATTTAAAGTCTATGACGGAGTTATACAATAATAGAAAAAATAAGGAAGTTATTAACTTCGCATATAAGGCGTTAGAAAAAGAGGAATTTACCGATCCTCGAATAGCTTTTGAAATACGATATTTGTTGTGTTCGGCATTAGCGAAATTAAGGGATAATCGTTTTAAAGATGAAGTACAGAAAATATCTGGTCCGAATTATTATTTTTTGTATGGATTTTATTATCGTCAGATTGGAAGGTTTGATAAGGCTCTTGAGATGCTTGATAAAAGTATGGAGAGAAGAAATAATTTTTCAAAAGCAAAGAGAGAAAAGGTACAGGTATACATTGGTATGCAGGAGTTTCAGTCTGCCAAGGAATTAGCAAAAGAAAATTATTATAATTATATGGATAATCCATACCATATTCAGGCGTATTTTTCTTGTTTGATAAAATCAGAAAAAAGTAAAGAAAATCGAGAAATACTAAACCAACTTATAGATGGATTGAAAAAGATAAATACTGATGTTGCAAAAGAAATGACGCTAAGATGTCGGGCTCAGGTTGAAGCATTTTATGATGGAAACGAGGAAGAAGCGCTTTCGCTAATAGGACAAGCAATAGAGATGAATTCTAACATTCATTATGCAAGAATTGTAAAATTTGATATATGTGAGCGATTTGATATGCTTGATGAGATGCGCCAGATTATAAACTTTTTCGAACAACCGGAATACAAAAATAAGTATCATAATAATATAATTAGCTTTAAGGCAATTTTATTAGCAAAAGAGGGACAAATCGATGAAGCAGTAGATTTCTTTCGTGGTAATATACGGGATTATACGGAGGATGCAAAAGATAAATTTATAGCAAAATTGGAAAGATATAAAGATGAATAATCCTGAATTATTCGCGGAACAGCATCTGAACTGCTAACTGTACCACGGAGACATTGGGGGCTGACCCTCAATGTGGTCAAAATAGTGTCAACTTAAGAAAAAGTCTTAAGTTGATGCAAGATAAAGTTATCAAATAGAAGTTAAAAAATAAAGTAATTCAGAAAATGACGCACTTTAACAAGGACTCCGTGAAAGTCCTATTAATTAGTATAATTTTTATTTCAATCAAAAAGAAACTTTTTGATTGATAAAGTGTGTTCGTCCCTTTGCTTTATTCTTTTTTCGTTTGAAAGTACGGCCTGGCATTATTTGAGATCTGTGAATATTCTTGTGCAGTAACACCGCAAGTCCGGCAGGCAGGAAACCGCTTATGCGAGTTTACTCGCGTAATGTTTTGTCTAATCCATAGACTTCACGCATTGAGATGTCATGTTCGGCATCAATGCTTGTGATATTGATACGATAACTGTCATGAGCGATGCGGTCAATGATTGCATCAGCAAGAGGACTGGCATCACCGCCGAGCTGGTCATACCATTCATCGAATTAATACTGGGAGCAGAAAATCGTTGAAGATTTCTTGCGTCTCCGGTGGAGCAGTTCGAAGATATCCCTCTGTTCTGAATCCGTTGGTTTCAATAGAAGCCATTCATCCAGAATCAGGACAACGGGATTGGCACACTTAGCCATAACTTTTTTGTAGCTGCCATCTGTCCGTGCCATCTCCAAATCAATAAGCAGATCAGGAAGGCGGACATACCTGGTATTGAAATACTGCTTACAAGCCTCCATGCCAAAGGCACAGGCCATGTAAGTTTTACCACAGCCTGTAGCACCGGTGATAAAGAGATTCCGGTGTTCAGATATATATTCGCAAGTTGCAAGCCGGTTAATAAGGTTCTTGTTAAGCTTGCGACCGGAAGTGTAATTGATATCCATGATATTTGCTTCCGGCTGGTCGAATCCAGCGTTGCGGATCAGTCGTTTCTGACGATTGTTTTTACGATTGCTGTATTCAATGTCCACCAGTATACCGAAGCGATCCTCGAATGGTACTTCTTTAAATTTAGGATCATCCAGCTGGTTGCGGAATGCATCTGCCATAGTAGTAAGGCGCATTTCAATTAATTTATCTATTGTACTCTGATTTGTCATATGTGTTTACCTCCGATAGTAATCGGCACCTCTTGTGATGCCGTGTGCTTTATGTGTGGTCTTGGATTCAGTAGTTTCTGATTCCGGTTTCACAGAACCAGCTACAAGGATGTTCTTTATGCTCTTGTAACTGGGCGAAGATGTATAGGACAATGCCTTTTTACAGGCTGCTTCAAGCAATGCATCTGAGTATTTCTCAGCAAGCTTCAGAAGCCCCATACAACTTCGGTAGGTCTGTTGTTCCACGCGTTTGGAGGTCAGTATTGCATTGACCACAGTGTACGTATTTATGCCAATCCGCTCAGCCCATTTGCGGAAGCGGTCGCCATTCCACTCCAGATACTTTTGGTGGTCTTCCGGCATATGCTCTGTAATGGTGCTGTACTGCCCAGGGCGTCCTTTCAGACGACGGTGGGAAGCAATGCGGTTATGGTTGTAAAAAATTTCAATGGTGGTATCTGTTACCTTTACATCAACTTTCTTTTTGATGTATTCATACGGAACTGAGTATAGTATTCCGTCCACAGATATGTGATAATTGAACTGGACGGTGGCTGTCTTCCAGTCACTCAGTTCAAAGCGGGTAGCAGGTAATGGCGCAAGTAATGGCTTTTCATCTTCAAGGAATAAGTCCAGCCGGCTGCCCTCTTTCTTTTGAAAGAGCCTTCGATTGAACTGTTCCAGTTTTTCTCTGATTGCACGATTTAATTCGGCAAGAGAAAAGAACTGTTCATTCCGGAGTGTTACTGTTATCCAGGTAGAAATATTTCCTACCGTTCCCTCAGCATTCGGCTTATCCTTGGGAGTTCTGACACGCGCCGGAATAATAGCAGTACCATAATGCTCATCCAGTTCCTGATAGGTCTTATTGATCTGCTGGTCTTTCCATCCGCCATTGTGAACAACTGCAGTTTTGCAGTTATCCGGTACGAGGATTCTGGCGACACCACCGAAATATTCGTACATATGGACATGTGCATTGATCCATGATTTCTGTTTCATGTCCAGAAATGCTTCCACGTATGCATACTGGCTGTAAGTCATTACACCGACAAATATGTATGTTTTGATAATTTCACCGGTATCAGGATCAATGACTGTTGCAGGATCACCTGCCCAGTCAACTTCAACCTGTTCACCGGGGTTACGGTTGATATGCATGGTAGCACGATGCTTCTGCTCATCCTGTTGGATGTGATAGCAAAACTGTGAATACATGAGAGGTTCTTCACCATTGGCACGGCAATCCTCCATGTATTCTGTCCATAGAAGTTTTTTGCCTACTCCATTACTAAGTAACTCCTTGCGGATGTAATCATAGTCAGGCATCCTTTTATTGGATGTGACTTGATTTGCAGAAGGGAAAAACTTTTCTGCGAGCACAGCATCGGTATCGCTTTCATCAAGTGGCCAGGAAATATCTAATTCCTTAGCTCGCTTTAAAACGCGATTGACCGTTTTCTTGGAGACATTGCAGCTGTCGGCAATGTTCTGCTGACTGAGTCCCAGACCACTAAGTCTGAGAATCTCTCGGTACTTGGTCATAGTCATGACCTCCTTTGAATGTATTTACACCTTTTGGTGCATGATTAAATTCTAAGGGATTTATGATAAAGGTTTCCACCACCGGAATGGTGGTTTCCTTAAAAACGGATTTGCGGTTTCCCATCCCCGGACAGCGGGGACATGGAGACCGGATTATTCAGCGGTTTTCTTTCCCTTATCCGTTTGAGTGATATTATATTGCTTGGAGGACTGGAGATGAGATCAGATTTGAAAAAGATTTGCGAACAAAAGAGTACAAATTTAGTGGGACAGACAGAGAGGGCATTGTACTTGATGGATGTAATCAGTGCGATTACAGATCGGGTGAATAATGCGGAAGTGAGACGCAAGAAAGACGGAACTTTAATTGTATATGAAGTGAAAAAGAATATTGTGACAGTTTAATAAATTGGTATTAAGCGAAGGACTAATAGGAGTCAGAAACATTTACACAGAAAAGTGAATGTTCCTGGCTCCTTTTGTTTTTACTTCTTTTGTTTAGAAACTGATGTGAGGTTATGCCTCAAAATACAAGATAGTTCACGATCATCGCTATGTTTTACATGGTAGGTCTTTTCAAGAACAGATTTTTCGCATAATTTAGCAAAATCGTCAGAATACTCAGAAAGCTCTAACTCTGTTCTTATAACATTTTTTGGAATGGCATAATATTCTTTCGCAATATTTAAGTAGTTTTTTACATTCATGCGAAACGTTGAATTAAGGTCTTCCTGCTCCAGAAATTTAGATAGAGTTTCTTTCTCAATAAAAATACGATCATTTTGGACTCTAAGCAAACCTTGGATAAGTAGTTGAGTATCTTCGTCTATTGTAGGATATTGTTGCATATTGCAGAAACAGAAACGATGGATTGCTGGATGACGGATGCGGCCAGATGAAGATGTGGCTGCACAGCCAATTACACAGGCGAGTTCCTTATTATTTAAATTACCATGATCGAAGACAAGAAACCACATATCACCATATTGGTTACACACAAGTTGGCAAAACATTAAACTATTCGTTGAATAGACAAGAGTTCCCTCATAATGTTTTGAGAATGGGGTTCCATCAGCTTTAAAGTCGCCAGAATCAATATCCAAAATAGCAGTACATTCACGAGTGGAATAAAAATCTCCTAGTTTTAATGTGCCATGAACTAGCGTTTGGTTAGAATGGTCTTCAGGGTAAGCAGATGTAGGGAGAAAAAATACATGGTAAGTTCCTGTATAGCCATTGTAAGCAGGATTGTCAATATTATATATCAAACGTTGCTGAGTGGTGTTATTACTGGTTTTCGCAATTTCAATAGAGTGAAAAATTGCATTCAAATTAAGCTCCAGACCATCACATATTTTTAATAATGTAGATATAGTTGTGGAAGATGGTGTTCTAAACATATTGTCAATCGTCCTGGAGGAAAGAGATGCGCCTTGTTTTTCACATATTTTAGCAAGTCCACGAGATGTCAATCCCTTTTTGCGCATTGCATCATAAATATAAGATACAATATCTTGAATAATTTCTTGGTTTTTCATTGGATAACAATTACCTCCCAATAAAATGAATGGGTATAAAATCATTAAAAATATTGTATCATGTTTGCATTGAAAATGAAAGGGAAACATGTTATTATATTACATGTAAATTCAATTTAGGTGCAATATAATGCCGTGTAAAGGGAAAATATTGCGCAACAATATAATTTTATCATATAACATTACGCACAGATTAGAATATGCATGAAATATAATTCGGCATAATGCACAAAAACAAGAATGAAAACACAATAAAAACTGGTGGATATTGACAAAATTATTGGACAGTGATACAATATAAATATAAAAAGACCTACTCCCTTGGCACGAGAGTAGATCCTAAAAATGCTTATACAGACAAAATCGACATCATCCCTACTGGTCAACGTATTCTGATTGGCACTCAGAATAATAACGGGATTGGTGTCGGCTTTATCAGTACCATATCATGTTGTACATAACATTACTGAGTTCTTGAACACTAATGCATTATTATTGAGCAACTTTCGGTTTAAGACCTCACTCTAATTTTCTATATCCCCATTTTTACAATGGATGTAGACAAATTTGTTAAATACAACGTCAATTAGTATATCATGCAAAGAAAGTAGCGTCAAGTTTTTTTGACGAGAAACATATTAAATTTGTGTGAAAAATATGTAAAACAGATACAATTTCTAAGGCTAACATAGCTTAGAACATATAGAAGAATGTGAGAATACATTATGAAGAAAAAAAGAAGAAGATGGAAACGGTGCGTCTGATAATATTTGACCAGGCTGTTATCGACGTTGTAAGTGGAACTGTTTCAAGAAAAGAAATACTTGAAAATTTTATAGTAACAAACAACGAAATGATGACGGTAGTTGGGGAAAATTCTCTGCCAAGACTGGGGAAGGCATTGGTAGCAGATAGTCACATATTTAAGATAAACAGAGAAAGTTTGCTCTGGAAGCACTGTATGGGATAAAACCGTAGATGGTAAAATCACTACCTTTTTCTAAACGGATAACAGATATTGAAAGCCGGGATAGAAATGCAAGTCATTTTGTCCCGGCTATATTTCTCTTTATTTTTAAGAGATAAATATCCAAAATCTGTTAGAGGGGGTGATCAAAATGGCATCTGACTGTGAAGTGCGGACTTTAAGTTTTATTGGAAGCGAGATAAAAAGCTGGTGTAAACAGAATAAAGTGAATCAAACTGAGTTAGCAGCAGCGCTTGATGTCAGCACGATGACAGTTAGAAGGGTTTGGAATGGAACGAAGGAATTGACATCGGTTCAGATTGCGATAATGTTAGAGGTGATGCCTCATGTGACAGCGGACTTTTTTATTCCAACAGACATGGGGGAACGATGTATTGAGTATGCCAAAAATTTGAATAAAGGGTATCGTACTGAAATGCAACAAAAGGCGATTACCAATATAAAGAGTAAATGTGGTAAAAATGAGGATTTGGAGAGGAGGTTAAAAGCAGCTATGAATTCAGTTATGGATATTGAAGATGTTAAAAAGAAAGAAATTATTGTGCAACAGATAGAACTGATATTAAAAGCTGCTGCTATCTAAAATGAAAAAAATATATTTAAAAAGTTAAGCAATCATTCTTATGTCATATAGAGTGGTTGCTTTTTTTGTGTTTCAGAAAGAAATCGAACAAATTTGTTCGGTGAAAAAATCAATTCGAACATAAGAGTTCAAATTTTTGAGAAAAAAATTGATAGGATTAGATTATCAAAAAAGGAGGTAACAGATAAAGTTGTCAGGGGGTGGTTTCGATGATTGGATAGTGCAGGTACAAACCTGCTGAAAAGAAAAACGATGATAAATGAAGAAAGAGAGGATTAAGTCAAAATGAAAATGAAGTTCAAGAGATTCTTATCAAGGGTTATGGCAGTGGCAACGCTGGCATCGGTTATTGTTCTGCCGGTTGCAGTTTCAGCATCAGAGATTGAGCCGGAACCTCCGTCATTTGAACAGCAGTATCCGGAATTAAAAGATGTTCAGGATTCGCTTGATTCAGATGAAATTGTAACTGCAAATGATATTGAGCTGTCTTATGGAGAAGAATTTGAGGTGGAAGTAGATCTGTCCGGTATCGAATGGATAGATGAAAGTAAAATGAAAATCTTATTCCATGAGGCAAAGAATGAAGATGGTGCAGATTTTGACACTCACACACCGGATACCTATAAGGATGTCTATGCTGTGGAGCCGGTTAGCAGACATTCATCTTATATAATCAGCAGAAATATCACAGTGAAAGAGCCGGAAACAGAGCAACAGTCAGAAAATTCTTCTGAGATTGTAGTTGATGATAATGGCGATACAGGAGATAGCAAAGATGTGAGGCAGATTTGTGAGGAGATACTCATATGTATTTTCTGCAGTTTTTATTTTTACGACATGAAACTGCATGAAATAAAGATGTCTCTTATCTCTGTTAAGATGCTCATAAAAATGAGGTATGTTTTTACTCGGATTAATATATCGGTACACATTCGACTGATCTTTCACTGATGCCTTGGAATTCTGAGCCATTCATGTGTTCCGTTCTCGTATCTTATAATGTGGCTGCAGTATTCACGAAAGATAAGACTGCATTTCTGACATATGGGACAAAGAAATTCACTGCTCTCTGATAAAAATATGTTGTCCTTTTCTTGTAAAACCTGTTACAATATACATAGTGTTTACCAAGGTTCCGGAAGCCAATCTTGCAGGAGGGGCTCCGGAGCCTTTCATCTTAATAAGGACAACAGTATAATGGTCTATGGCTGGACAATCAAGAGGTCAGGTGATGGACAAGATAAGGAATCATAAACATTCATCATAAGAAAGAAGATGCGGAGTATCGACGGAGAAGACGAGAAAAATTTTGCAAGGAGGTATAGATGCGGAAGAATAAATGGTATTGGGTGATTGGTGTAATGACTGCTGTGGCGCTTGGGATAACGCTTGATATGTATTATCACACTGCAAGGAAACAGAGAGGAGAATTATTATCGCTGATTGCAGTTATAGTATCCATTTTTACGTTGGCAGCGACCATATTCATTGCTTTGTATATCTACAATAAGGGTAAAAACGATGCGGAGCAAAACGAAAAGATGCAAAAAAACATAGCAAAGAAACTGATGGGTGCAGTCGTAGTAGAGGCAATTCGATGGCTCATGACAGATGTGGGTGAGCGTGAAGTGGGAGTTGCAAATCGGGTGCGTGAGTATTTGAACCGTTACGAGGAGACGATGGCATTGGTATTGACAAATCGTCAGTTAAAAATATTGTGGCAAATTGTCGAAACCGTGCAAAAGGAAATATCGGATGAAGATGGGGTTTCAACATATACCGCAGAAGAAGAACGAGAATTTTTATTTAGAGATTGGATTAAACCAATTATGGGAAGTGAGTTTCAGTGGCGACATAAAGCCTGTGGTGATATTTTTCAGTTACTAGATCGTGAAGTATATGATTTGTTACAAGCATTGGGAGTATATGGGACGGAAAAGGAATATGATGATAATGTGCACCAGATTTTAGATGTATGGGATCGAATTCTATTTGAGCGGGTTGAGGGTGAATTAGATCAGGATAGAATTGATGTTACGGAAACCTATAATGTATACGAAGATGAAGACTTCAAAAAAATGTTCTCTAAAGTAGAAGATATAAGGAATGCAACAAAAATCAAATGGCCAGAAGTGAATCCTGATAATCAGTATGTCGCTATTTATGATTACAAGGAACTGATTGCTTACGGCGTGTTTGACATAGATTGCGATACATATCACAACTATGGATTGAAAGCAGGATGCAAAAGTACGAAAATATATAAAGGCTATGTACAGGATGGGTACTACCACGGAATGGGAATAGAGTATTATAACAACTGCAGTAAAAAGAACGAGGGATTTTGGGTTGCCGGAGATTTAAAAGCTGGAGTACAGCATAATAGTGTGGTGAAGTGTACGCAAGGTAGTTTAGAGTGGAATGCGGATGAAGGAGACTTCGATGGAAGCCCAGATTGTGAATTAGAATTACTTTATCAGATTGATGAGTATGCTTTTGATGGTGGTCTCCATATGCTCGAACATGATATTGTGAAATCTGGAATTAATAATTATTATGTGGCTGATTATAAGTTTGCTGGGAATAAGAGAGGATTATTCACGAAGATGGTTTCGCTGGATGTTTTTCTCAACGCCTGCTATCCGAAGGAACTGGATCATATAAAAGAATTGCAAGATTATTACAACAGTTAGAATATCCAAATCCAAAGGTGCAGAAAATCACATGGCAGTAAGTGCAAAAGGTGAGATTCTTAGAGTTGCTACATGTCAGTACATTCAGGATGGGCATCATATCATCTTAAAAGGTGCATCTGGTAACGGAAATGTAATTTTTATTGTAGCAATGAAATGAGCAGATGCCGGACAAAATGAGAGCTGAATTTGGACAAGATAAGGAATCATAAATATTGTATTTTGCATGGCATTCCGCTATACTAGTATTAAGTATAGCGGATTATTTTTTGGAGGCTTTTATGGCAAATACGTTGAAGTTACCGGTTGGAATTGAAAATTTTGAGGAAATTCGTAAACTGGGTTTCTATTATATTGACAAGACAAGGCTTATAGAGCAGCTTTTACAGGGCTGGGGTAAGGTGACTCTTTTTACACGTCCTAGGCGTTTCGGCAAGACTCTCAATATGAGTATGCTAAAAAGCTTTTTTGAGATAGGCACAGATAAGACCTTGTTTGATGGCTTATATATTTCAGGCAATAAAGAGCTTTGTGATGAGCATATGGGTAAGTATCCTGTCATATTTCTTTCATTCAAGGGTG